>OBEQ011094629.1_pt1 | contig 20300 bp, 19 predicted proteins | sample 1670901 | NCBI WGS metagenome assembly OBEQ01 (sample SAMEA104232315, study PRJEB22302) | groundwater metagenome | biome: forest; feature: aquifer; material: groundwater | place: USA | collected 2011-08-07 | depth 5.4 m
AAGCGTAAAAATTATAAAACCCGAATCAGAGTCAATTCATAATTATTTTAAATATATTACTATCTTGAAAGATCATGACCGCCGTATTGTTCATAAGGAATTAGAGGCAAGAGGCATTCAACCAAGCGGATATGTTTATGAGTTGCCATTACATAAACAGCCCGTATTTCATTGGGCTCGCGATTTAAAGTTGCCAAAAACAGAATATTTGAGTGCCCATCATCTTTGTTTGCCGATTTTTTATGGGATGACTGATGAAGAAGTTAAATTTATTGCACAATCTTTAAAAGAAATTTTAAAACCATGAAATGTTTAGTAACGGGATGTGCGGGTTTTATAGGCAGTCATCTTGTCGACAGGTTAATGGTAGGAGTCTTTGGTGGTAAAATTATGGGGGCGGGCGGAGGATAATTCCTTTTACTGATTGCCGCCCCCTTCACCCACCAAAGAATTAAAGAAGCGCTGGGGAACTATTAATTGATCCCTTTGCACTTTTCTGATACTGACAGTCGGATTATTTTTAAAAACTAACCGGTATGATTAAAAAAAGAGCTATTTTTTTAGATAGGGATGGCGTGATAAATAAAAAAGCCAAAGAACATGATTACATAAAAAATTGGGGCGAGTTTGAGTTTTTGCCCCATGTCGCAGATGTAATCAGTCGGTTGAACAAAAATTTTTTAGTGGTTGTTATTTCAAATCAGGGGGGTGTATCGCGGGGTATGATGACGTTGGACGATGTAAATAGTATTCATGCCAATATGCAATCAGAGCTTGAAAAAAGTAATGCCATCATTGATAAAATTTATGTCTGTCCGCATTACATGAAAGAAAAGTGTGCATGCCGTAAACCAAAGCCGGGTCTGATACTTCAGGCCGCTCAAGATTTAAGCATTGATCTTGCAACGTCATATGTGGTTGGCGATAGTCTGATTGATATTGAGGCCGGTAAAAAAGCTGGCTGTAAAACGATATTGATTGCAGGCACTAATGTCGTGTGCGAAGCAAAACCACATTTTACTGCCCGTAGCATATCGGATATTTTACATTTTGTTAATTAAAAAAACCTCCCTTGTTTACAAGGGCGGTTTTTTTGTGTTATGCAAATCTATAGAGTATTTTACCTAAGTATTTTCCCAATCCAAGGTTAATGCCGATGAATAATATTATTTTTAGTGCTAGCACCTTTGCCCTTAGTATATTCATGTTTTCAAAAAAAGCTCGAAAGTTTTTCAGCCATAAAGAATGGTTGATATTATTTCTTGCTTCAGCTACTTGCCCTTTGATTAAAAAATTCATGGTGCATAACGTAGTGTCAAAATCTTTTTGGTAGTTATATTGGCGTAGCTGTTTAGTGCTGGAAGTTAGGGCGTATTTTTTATTTTGCAGGTAGTAATCCATTACTTTGAAAATATCCGCTTCTTTTGTGCGCAATGAGGTGTATGATTTACTGGCACCACCAATTCTGCGACGTATTAGATTTTCTTGCAATATACCAGTGGGATATTTTTCTAATATTCTAAGCCACATTTCCAAATCGGCAGAAGTCTCAAACTCTTTTTCATTAAATAGTCCCACATTTTCAAAAACATTTTTCCTTGTCATAAAAGTGGGAGTTATTAAAAAAGTATTGCCGTATTTTAATATATTTTTGAATATTTTTTCAAAAGTATAGGTATCCCCATTTTTAAGTTCTTTGGGAATTTTATGTTCACCAATTATTTCACCGCTTCTATTGATTATTTTTCCCATAGTAAAAACAGCACCAGCTATTGGATTATGTATTAAAAAATCCACTTCCTTTTTTGCAATGTCTTTTTGGTAGATGTCATCTGAATGATAGAAAGCAACAAATTCACCCCTTACCATGCCAGATTCAATACAACCATTACAATTATCGTAGCCGCCGATATACCATTTATCTGATTTTATTTTATTAATATTTTTACGGATGAAAATTTTCTGACTATTGAAAGACCTTGCTATTTCTAGTGTTTTATCTGTAGAGCCGTTGTCTGAAATAAGAATTTCAAAATTTGAATATGATTGATTCAAAATAGATTCCAGTGTTTTTGCAATAGTTTGTTCGTTGTTATAAGTAGTAACGCAAATTGTTAACAACGGGTTTTCCATCATAGTATTTCTTTTATTAATGTATTAGCAAAATATTCAGCCGAAAAAGGATAGGCCACTGGGCTTTGCAGAAAGTTTTTAATAGCGTCTATGTAGTCTAAATATTCCCTATCCGGCATATTTTTAATATATGCATAAAGCTCTGTATATGTTTCAAACTTCCTTCTGTCAATAAAACAATCGGCTGGAATATGGTCGGTAATATTTTGCGCTCCCAAATAAATTGGTACGCATCCTCCAAAAAAACAATCAAAAACTTTTTCAGTAATATAACCATTAGCCTGCGTATTTTCATAACAAACAGAAAACTTATATTTTTGGTAGGTTTCTTTTTTTGATTTGATAGAGCCCTTATAAGAAGGATAGTAGGGTCTTAAAAGTTTGGTTAAAAATGTTAACCTATTAAGCCTGGCAATTTTTATTCCCAAAAATGTTCCTTCAAAGTGGTATCTATCCCAACCATTGCCATACAGGTCAAAGTCTTCTGGATAGTTGGTTTCAAACCAGCGGATTGCTTTTATTCTTTCTGTATAGAGTTCTTTTGGATGCGCCATAGATTTATTGGAAGATATTATGGTGCAGAGTTTTTTCGCCGATCCTGAGCTTGCCTGCAGTGAGTCTGTCGAATCTGTCGCAGGGTTTTGTCCAAGGCTAAAATTAAATTCAGGGGGAATTTTTTGAGAGCAATTTAGTTTAAAATACTTTTTAATTTGTTTTAAACCGGTTGAATTTCTGTCTATTAGTTCGTCTGACCATGTGAAGATTTTTTTAAAGTATGTATGGTTTTCGATAGCATAGTTATCTGGTTTTATAATGGGGGATTCCAAAAGTATTAAGTATAAGTTTTTAAAATTGTTCTGTATTAACTTTTTAAAATATGGGTTATTTTGGCCGGGAAATTCAATAAACACAACAGCGTCAAATTTGTCAATATCTTTCTCTTTATTAATAGTATCTACGGTATGCCCAATTTCTTTAAGGCGCTGAGCCAATAACACAAATGGGTAATTTAAATTGTCACCAATGGCAGAGCTTGCCTGGGTGAGCATAATATTGTTATTGTACACTTTGTGATAATTGTAAAAACCGATGTACATATTTTTGGTGGTCCTGCAAAAGCATTACTTTTTGTAAAAAGAAAGAAAATCTTTAATGGTTTTTTCCAAGTAGGAAAGTTGCGCACTGGTAAGACCTTGATGGCACCCAACAACAAAAGCATTTTTCATAATATGCATGGTGCAGGGGTAATTTTTAAAGGGTTTTTTGTGAACAATTTTTCTAAATCCCGGCTGGAGGGGAATGTCTCCGGTAAATACCGGCCGAGTTTGTATATTGCGGTTTTCAAGATATTTTACAATATCAAATCTGGAAAATGGCGCATCTCTTTTAATGATAACAGGAAAAGCCAGCCAGGCAGTTTTGGTATTTGGCGTTTGGCGGGGCAGAATAAAATATTGGGAGTGTTTGGTAAAAAATGCATAGAGCCGGGAAAAATACTTTTGGCGTAATTTTTTAAATCCAGGGAATCTTTTTAATTGTACAAGGCCAAAAGCCGAAGACAGTTCAAGGGGTAAAAAATTGTAACCAACCTCACTGAACGTGAATTTTTCATCATAGGGGACTCCTCCCAATTGGTTACGGAAGCGGTTTTTTAACTGTTCGCTGTTTGCTTTTTCACCGAATAACGACGATCTTCTGCCCCAACCTCGCAGTACCGTAAGACGCTCTGCCCATGTTTTATTATTTACGCAAATCATACCTCCTCCGCCCGCGCCATTAATAATATGAGAACCATAAAAGCTGGTGGTAGAAATATCGCTATATGCTCCGCTTGGCCGGTTTTTAAAACTACCTCCCAACGTATCGCATGAGTCTTCTATTAAAAAGAGTTTATATTTTTTAGCAATTTTTGACAAACGTTCAAGGTTTGGAATATTACCAAGCAAGGAAGGCACCATCAGAGCCCGTGTTTTTTTAGTAATTGCTTTTTCCAATTGGTCAATATCGATAAGATACGTATTTTCCTCTACATCAATGAATACTGGCACCAGCCCCTTTTGGACAATAGGGGCAACCGTTGTTGCAAACGTTAATAATGGCGTTATGACCTCACTGCCTTTTGGCAGATTTAACAGTTCGAAAGCCAATAAATTGGCAGAAGAGCCGGAGTTTACCATGATGCCATATTTTTTACCAAACATTTTGGAAATTCTTCTTTCAAATTCTTTAGTGTGGTTTCCCAATGCGGTGTTTCCTTTAAGCACTCTTACTACGGCATCTATTTCTTCTTTTCCATGTGCTGAAAATCCATATGGCACGCGCATAGATTGTATTTGCTTTTTTTTCATCTTTTTTCTAACTCGGTTAATATTTTTTTATACACACTGTCTTCGTCTATGTTATAATATTTTCTCATATAATCTTGTTTGCCGATAATGGGGGAATAAGTATCTTCAATCCCGATGGACTTTAACATAACATCGTTTATATTATTTTGTAGTAAAATTTCACCTACAATACTGCCAACACCCCCCGCTAATTTGTGCTCTTCTATGGTAAAAACCACTTTTTGTCCTTTTATTTCTGCAAGAAGAGCTTTTTGGTCAACAGGTTTTAAAGTATGCAGACTCACTACTTTTAAACGATAGCCTTCTTTTTCTAGCTTTTCTATTGCGTTTATAATAACTCTCAAATAAGACCCAGTGGTAATGACTACGCCATCACTACCTTTGCTTATCACTGACGGTTTTCCCAAGATAATAGTATCACTTGGTTTATGTAGCGTAGCATCACTTTTATCCATCCTAATATAGGTAGGATTAGGCATCTTATATGATTGCAATACCAATTGTTCCATTTCTATTGGATCTGAAGGTGAGAGCACTGCCATGTTGGGCAAAACCCTCATAACAGCAATGTCTTCAATGGCAAAATGGGTTGGGCCGAAGATGCCATATGCCAATCCCGTGCCATTACCTATGATTTTCACATCAAGATTATGGTAGCTGATGTCGTTGCGTATTTGTTCAAAGCATCTAAATATTGCAAAAGGAATAATGGAGTACACATACACCTTTTTCCCTTCTATGGCCAGCCCCGCTGCAATTCCCATCATATTTTGCTCGGCAATGCCGCAGTTAATATATCTTTCTGGAAATTCTTTTTCAAACACTTCAAGGACTGAAAAACCCAAATCTCCATTTAAAAGATATATGCTTTTGTCTTTTCGGGCCAAAGCTATTAAGGTGTCAATAAATATTTTTCTCATTTTTTTGTAAGTTCTTTTAGGGCTAAATCGTATTGCTCTTTGGTGGGGGATTTATAATGCCACTCAAGTTTATCTTCCATGAAAGAAACTCCTTTACCTTTTATGGTATGAGCAATAATAATATTGGGCGAATCTTTTTTAAATGGCATGCGCAGTAAAGTTTTTTCAAGTTCTTTAAAATTATGGCCGTTTATTTCCTTAACTTGCCAGCCAAATGATTTCCATTTTTGCGCCAGCGGTTCTAAATTTAACACTTCATTTGTTCTGCCGAAAGATTGAATTTTATTGTAATCAATAATAGCAATGAGGTTATCTAATTTGTGGTGACTTGCAAATAACGCTGCTTCCCAATTTGAGCCCTCATCGCACTCGCCATCTGAAAGTAGAACAAATACCCTATAGTTTTTTTTCGATTTTTTTGCAGCTATCGCCATTCCTATCCCAATGGGCAGGCCATGACCCAAAGATCCTGTTGAAACTTCAATTCCCGGCACACAGTCCTTTATGACATGCCCCGCCAGTTTACTTCCATTTTGGCAGTAAGTTTCCAACACGTCTTCTGAAAAAAATCCCCGTTGGGCTAAGGTTGCATAGAGGGCGCTAGCGGCATGCCCCTTGCTTAACAAAAATCGGTCACGATCTTGTGATTTTGAGTTTTTAGTATTCAGTTTTAAGATTTTAAAATAAAGGACGGTTAAAATATCAACGCACGAAAGTGCAGAGCCGATATGAGAACCTTGCGACATCAGCTTCATGTCTAGGATTTTTTTCCTTATTTCGGTCGCTGTTTTTTTGTAGTCAATTTTTTTCATAGGGCGATAGATTTTTTGTTTTACGTCTGAATGGTTAATTTTTTAATGAAAGATCGGTGTTTTCTTTGATGTAGGAAATAGAAATTAGTGGATGTAGTTTTTTCAGTAACTTTTTTTATTCTAACTAATCTATTGTTTTTTATATAATAACAACCATATCCAATCTCATCCAAAATAGCAATAATATCGTTGGGGTGGTAGTTGTGTTTAGCTGACCATTTGCGAAGCATTTCTAAAAAAATAATCGGTAACGTTCTTGTAATAATTTTTAACCCTCCTTTTATGGTAAATATTTCTCCTCCCTCCACGTCGCATTTTATAAAATCAATAGTACTTTTTTTATCAAAAAAATCATCTATTCTTTTTGCATTGTATGTTATTTTTATCTTTTTTCTATTTTCATGCAGTTTTTTTAAAGAGGTAGATGCGGAAAGCTTTGGATCGTAGTAAAATACCATTTTTTCATTTTTATCCGACAGGGCAATATTATACAGTTTGACGTTTTTGATATTATTTAAGATAACATTTTTTTTCAGATAATCATAAACGCTATGCACTGGTTCAAAGGCCATAATAAGTCCATTTGGAACATTTTGAGCAATGTTTAGGGTATACCAGCCGATATTTGCTCCAATATCTAACACGACACTATCTTTTTTTAAAAATGTACGCATCATATTTAATTCCTCTTTTTCATAATCATCAAAATTTAAAATTTCCACAGGAGTTGTTCTTTCATCGTTTCTATCGCAAATCATTTGTATACCTTCTTTTGTCTGAAAAACTATCTCCGATTTTAATATTTTTATAAAATCAATATTTTTATTATCCAAAAAATCCGCATACTCCCATAAAGTTGCATGAAGGTCATGCATTTTTTTTATATAATCTTCTTTTTTAATTAGTCCCCCTTTAAATTTATTTTGTAATGATTGTAATCTATTCATAGCTTTTTATCATCCTCATAAAACCATCTTTTAAGGAGTATTTCGGTTTCCAACCCAACGCAACTATTTTAGATACATCCGGTATTTGGCGGTTAAATTCGCTTTTTATATATCCTTTATCAGTGATTTTTTGTTTTATGACTTTTAATTTTTTCTCTGGAAACAGGGCAACCAATACATTGGCAAGATTTAACATAGTGGTTTTAGCATCAGGATTACCAATATTATAGGCTTGACCGTTTTTCCCTTTTAATAGAACGGTAAAAAAACCAACCGTTGCGTCAGCAATATAGCAGAAAGCCCGCACTGCTTTGCCATCACTTTTCATTGCAATGTTTCGGTTGTTAATAATATCAGAAACAAAATCGGCAAACACTCTGCCATCATCCAATGCAGTCCCCGGACCATAAGTATGAAATGGCCGAACTATTTTTACGGGAATACCATATTGATGTAGCCAACTGACACACATTGTTTCTCCCATTCTTTTGCTTTCAGCGTAACACGATCGTACATTGGTTGGATCCAAATATCCAAATGAGTCTTCATTTATTGTCATATTCTTGCCGGGAACATTTCCATATACTTCGCCACTGCTAAAAAACAAAAAACTTTCAACTTTTTTTATTTTAGCAAACTCCAAAAGATTTTTTGTGCCAAAAATATTCGCAGATAAAGTGCCTACCGGATCTTTGCCAAAATACTTGGGACTTGCAAAACTCGCCGCATGGACTATAAGGTGAATGTTATCATCAATGGCAATAGGTTTGCAGATATCCTGGTTTATAAATACCAGATCGCTTCTGTTTTGATAAGACGCAAGTCTATGGTTAGTCATATCAACGGCAAACACTTTTGCCCTTTTTTTAAATTTATTTTTATTCAAAAATAAAATAGTTTTGACAAGATATGAAGGAAGTAATCCATTTGCCCCAGAAATAAGGATATTTTTTCCTTCTAACACTTTCCATGGCAAATCAGAATCAGTGATAAATTTTAAGTCTTCTTCAATAATTAGATTTTCCATTCTATTTTTATTGCTTTTTTACATTATAAATTATATTATAATATAATAAATTCACCTTAATTGCAAGATTTTTATAATGGAAAAAGAAAAAATTACCGTTGCTTTTTTTCTTCCCTCCTTAGAGCCAGGCGGAACAGAAAGAAACGTGGTAAATCTAGTTAATAATATTGATAAAAATAAATACATTATCTCTCTCGTTTTGGGTAAAAGAGAGGGAGATTTTTTAGATAGGATAAATAACGATATTCCCATTATTAATCTGGACGCTTCATATAGTTTGGGCTTATTTTTTAAATTAGTGGAGTATTTTAAAATCCAAAAACCAGACATTTTTGTTTCAGCTTTTCCTAGAATCAATGTAATTTGCATAGCTGCTAAAATTTTTTCTGTGGTAAATACAAAAATTATTATTACGGAACATTCCGTATTTTCATTGTTACCAATAATCGCTAAAACTTTTTGGCGCAGAATTTTTGCCCGTTTTTTTATGCCAAATTTCGCTAAATGTATGTATCCAAAAGCTGATGTAATAATATGTGTTTCAAAAGGAATTGCAGATGATCTTTTAAAAATTATTTATTGTCCGGAGAAAATCACCGTGATTGGCAATCCCATTATAGAAAATAACATTTACACATTAGCTGACCAATTGGTTGACCATCCATGGTTTTCTGATTCCTTCGACTCGACTCAGGGCAAGTCAAAAATTCCGGTTATTATTGCGGTTGGCAGATTGGTAAAATGTAAAGATTACCCCACACTTTTTAAGGCTTTTGATTTAGTGATAAAAAGCCAGCCTGCTCATTTAGTTATTTTGGGTCAAGGTCCAGAAAGGGAAAGATTAATAAGACTTGCTGATAAAATGGGTTTATCTATCAATATTGCTTTCTTGGGTTTCCAAAAAAATCCTTATAAGTATATGGCGAGGGGTTCAGTGTTTGTGTTGTCTTCCTTGCAAGAGGGCTTTGGAAATGCAATAATCGAAGCAATGGCTTGTGGCACACCGGTAGTTTCAACAAATTGTCCTACTGGTCCTGGAGAGATAATAGAAGATATGAAAAATGGCATGTTAGTTCCAGTTGGTGATGAAAAAAGCATGGCTATGGCAATTTTAAAAATTTTACACAATCCCGTATTGGCAGAAAAGTTTTCAATTGAAGGAAAGAAAAGGGCAGAGTTTTTTTCTGTTAAAAAGAGCGTAGGAGAATATGAAAAAGTTTTTCAAACATTGGTTAATGAGCATAGGTAAAATGATAACATTATTTAAAAATTAGAACTTGTAAATTAAAAATTCGTATTGATGAACCTTTTTAAAAATTTTAACATTGCATTAAACCAAGCAAAGATAGAGCTTCTTTGTCGGGTCGGCATTATTTTGGTGGTTTTATTATATGCCATACATTTTTTTGATGAGGCTCTGGCCATAGGGCTTTTTTCTCTTATAATATTATCCAGTGCAACAATTTTTTTATTGTACGGCTTTGGCGTACGGGATAAAAATATATATATTGTTTTTTTGATAGGTTTGTTGGTTCACCTTGGGGCAACGTTGTTTCTTTATTGGACTGGTTTTAAGCCATTTGGTGGAGGCGGGGATTTTACGTTATATAATAACATTGCAATCCAAATAGCTCAAAGATTTAGCCACAGAAATTTTTCATTGGCGGGTCTTTACACTGAGCATTTTTTCCCCATTTTAATTGGAGTTATCTATATGGTTACATTTTCCGATATGATTGTGGGACAACTTTTTACGGTTTGGCTCGCCGCAATCTCTATAGTATTAGCGTATGTAATAGTGCTTCAAATAGGTGGAACAAAAAAAATAGCTTTTGGGGGCAGTCTTATGGTTAGCGTCTATCCAAGTTATTTGTATTTTGGCAGCGTGTTATTAAAAGATACGGTAGTTATTCCGCTGGTGCTCGCAGGTATGTTGCTTTCTATAAAAATGTGTAAAAATTTTTCTTGGGTAAAGTTTTTACTGTTTTTTGTTATTTTAACTTGCTTGATTAACCTTCGTTTTTACGTTGGATACGCGCTTATGTTTGCCCTTATCGGTTCTTCGCCGTTATTATCCGCATATACTATTAAAAAAAGAATTATCTATTGGCTCATCATAATCTTTTTTATAGGATTTTCCCCTCAAATGGTGGGCGATGGTTATTATGGATTCAATAATTTTAAAAAATTTCTTAATCCTAAACAAATCACGTATTTTAGGGAAGTTATCTATGCTAATCCGCCATCAAAACCAAGTGTGCCTGCAGTAACCATTCCAAAGCCAAGCGCACCCTTGCCAAGCGTAAGCACACCCTTGTCACCAATTTCGCCGCCAGAGTCTAATAATGGCAACGGGTCAACGTTTGTGCTAGAAACTGGATTTCACGGAGGAATTACTACATTTTTAAAGAATTATTCTCAATCTTTCATCTACAGTTTATTGGGTCCCTTACCTTGGCAGTTTAGAAACCAAAGACAGATTGTGGGTTTGGCAGAAACTATTCCGTGGTATGTATTGATCATTGTTTCTTTTTATGGTTGTGCTAGATTCATTAAAAAAAGGGGAATGGTAGAGTTTTTTAAATATTATAGGATGAGTTTTCCCCTATTGCTATTTAGTGTTTTTACCTTGGGAGCCCTCTCTCTTTTTATAAATAACTATGGAATTATTGCAAGAATTCGCATCCCGGTTTTTATTTGTTTTCTTTCAATGATGTTTGTAAGTTTTAATAACGATATAGAAAAGTTTTATGAAAAAATATCTCATTATTGGGGGCGCGGGATTCATAGGCTCTCATTTATCAAAAGCACTTTTGGGCCAAGGAAATAGTGTGGTTGTTATAGATAATGCACAAGTTCTGTCTATAAAAATACCCAACACCAAAATTAAAAGCTATAAAATAAATATTGAGGATGCAAAAAAAGTTGCACAGGTTTTTGAAAAAGAAAAACCTGATATTGTATTTCACTTAGCCGGTCCGATCAATTTAAGAAAATCAGTTGCCAACCCACTTTTTTTACGCGACGTCAATTTTTTATCAAGAACCCAGATTATTTTAGACGCTTGCAGGATTCATAACGTCAAAAAAATAATTTTTATTTCCAGCGGAGGTGCAATCTATGAAAACTCTAAGGCGATTCCAACCAAAGAAGATTATTTAGCCAGTCCAAATTCTTTGTATGGGTTAGCAAATATAATGATAGAAAAATATATAGCACTTTATAGTAAAAACAATGCTCTTCATTTTACCATAGTACGCTTGGCTAATGTGTATGGGCCAAGGCAATGGAAAAGCGGGTTTATTCCGGCTACTATTATAAAAATGTTAAAAAAAGAAAGCCCTATTATTTATGGTACAGGAGATCAAACTCGGGATTTTATATATATAGACGATGTAGTTGATGCATTAATTGTATTGGCAAAAAAAGGTAAAAATGAAATATATAATGTGGGAAGTGGTAAAGAAATTAGTTTAAATGAAGTATTTATACAAGTAAAAAAGTTACTTGGTACTAACATAAAACCAATATATAAATCTGTAACTGTTTTGGAAACAGAAAGAAGTGCCGTGGATATTAAAAAAATACAAAAAGTATTTGGATGGAAGCCAAAAACTGGTATTAAAGAAGGATTATTAAAAACCATTGCATGGTACAAGAAAAATGGATAATTTCTCCCCCAAAATTTGTTTTGTAGTAGCTGTTGATATAACCTTAAATTTTTTACTCCTTTCCCAGATGAAATTTTTTCAGAATAAAGGCTATAGAGTTTTTGCCGTTTGTTCACCGGGAAAATGGATTGAAAGTATTGAAAAAGAAGGAATAGAAATAAAAAAAATTACCATCAAAAGAAAAGCCCTTAGCCCATTTTCAGATTTAATTTCAATTGTTAAATTATTTTTTTACTTTAAGAAAGAAAAATTTGATGCTGTTTTTACTTTTACTCCAAAGCCCGGATTATTGGGACAATTAGCGGCCAAAATGGCGCAAGTCCCCGTAATTGCAAATACTATTTTTGGTTATTATTTTCATGAAAAAACACCTTATCTAAAACGGAAATTTTTTATTTTTATTGAAAAAATTGCAGGCAAATGCTCAGATATGATATTTTTTAGAAACAAAGAAGATTTTGAAATTTCCAAAAAAGAACACATTGTAAAAAATGGTTTGGCTCAATATATTGGAGATGGCATTGATATTACAAAATATAATCCAGTAAGATTTTCAGAAGAATTTATTAAAGAAAAAAAGAAAAAACTGGGAATTGGTGAGGAGAAATCAGTAATTGGCATTGTAGCCAGGCTTGTAAAAGAGAAGGGATATATAGAACTTTTTGAAGCATTCAAAAGTGTTCTCAAAAAGTTTCCAAATGCTGTGCTTTTGGTGGTAGGTACTGCTGATTTGCAAAAAAAAGATAGCATTAGTCCCGATATAGTGAAAAATTTTGGTATAGAAAAAGATGTTATATTTTTAGGAGAAAGAACCGATGTTGTAGAGTTATACTCTATAATGGATATATTTGTGTTGCCATCGCATCGGGAAGGTTTTCCACATAGTGTTATGGAGGCCTCGGCTATGGCAAAACCCGTAATTACCACTGACGTTCGAGGGTGTCGCAGTGCTGTCAATAATACGATCACTGGCATTATTGTCCCGCCCAAGAATTCACGGGCGCTGGCAGATGCTCTTATGTATATTTTATCAAATCCAGATATTGCAAAAAAAATGGGCGAGCGTGGTAGAATAAAAGCAAAAAAAGAGTTTGATGAGAGGATATTATTTGATAAGATGCAAAAAATCTGTAAAGAGTTAACAATACAAAAACATATATGATTATTTCTTTAGCGCGAAAGCATGATGCCCTGCAGATCGCAAAAATCCATAAAGCAGAAATTAATAAAGGTTTTTTAAGTTCGCTAAGCGTTCCTTTTTTAAAAAATTTATATTCGGCTATCATTGAAAGCGATGTAGGCTTTTGTGTGGTTGTCAAAGAAAATGACGCAGTAGTCGGGTTTATTTCTGGTGTTGTCGATATTAATGCCCTATATGTCCATTTTCTTAAAAAGTATTTTTTTCAATCTATCATACTACTTTTTAAAAAGTTTTTCAGTTTTTCTTATATCAAAAAAATGTTTGAAATATTGTTATATCCAGTAAAAGAAAGCAAGCTTCCGCCGGCTGAACTTTTAACTATGGCGGTTTCCAGACAATTTCAGGGGCAGGGAATTGCCGGCAAAATGTTTACAGAATTTTTAACTGAAATGAAAAAAAGAAAAATCACATCTTTCAAAGTTTTAGTTGGAGAAGATTTAAAACCAGCCATACATTTTTATGAAAAAAGCGGATTTACTTTTTTAAAAAGGATCGCTATCCACCAAGGTACATCATCAAGAATTTATATTTATGATATTACATAATATATTTTTTATTTTTTTATTACCCCTTGTTGCTGGAGTGATACTTATTCCTATACTTATTAAGTTTTCTAAAAAAACCAATTTTTGGGTTGATGTGCCAGAGGGCGATGCTTTAAAAATCCACAAAAAAAATATCCCCCTTTTGGGTGGATTGGCAATGCTTGTGTCATCCACCCTTGGTGTTAGTATTTTTGGGGATCAGGGTTTTGGAATAAAACTTTTAGGGGTCTTTCTTGGTCTTTTGATAGTGTTTTCCCTTGGATTTTGGGACGATCTAAAGTGGAAACATATTTCTACCACAAAGCCATTACTAAAATTTGCTCTCTTGTTGGTGTGCACATTTGTGCCTTCTATTACATTATCTTGGGTTGGAATCGGATTTGATTTTATTCCCGTATATGGCACCTCGTTATTTTTGGGCTTTGTTTATATCTTTCTTTCTATTAATTCCGTAAACTATCAAGACGGCATGGATGGATTGGCAGGCGGCCAGGTGTTTATCTCTTTGGTGGCCTTTTTGTGGTTAGGATTACTATTTAATAATATATTTGCTGTCATTATTTCATTGATATTTTTAGGCGCTGTTTCGGCATTTTTGGTTTTTAATTTTCCACCGGCAAAAATTTTTATGGGGGACTCGGGGGCATACTCTTTAGGGTTTATCCTTGTGGTATTAGCCATATTATTTTCTAAACCATATAATATATATAGTGTTTTAGGGCCAGTTTTTATTATTGGACTTCCCATATTTGATGGAGTTTTTGCTAATATCAGAAGACTGATAGCGGGGAAATCCATATTTTTAGGTGATCGTTCCCATTTTTACGACAAGCTTTTACAAAAAGGACTTTCCACCCAAAAAACCCTGGCCATCTGTTATTTTTTACAAATTTTGTTAGTGTTAATAGGAATAGGTATATATAAATAAAATGTATAATATTCCGCTTTCAAAGCCAGATATCACTGATTTGGAAATAAACGCAGTAGTAGAGGTTTTAAAAAGCTCTAATTTGAGTTTGGGAAAAAAATATATAGAATTTCAAAATAAAATTGCTGATTTTGCTGGTGTAAAATATGCGGTGGCAGTCAATAGTGGAACAAGCGGTTTGCATTTAATTATCAGGGCTTTGGGAATTGGCAAGGGAGATGAAGTTATTACTACCCCTTTTTCTTTTATCGCTTCTGCAAATTGTATTTTATACGAAGGGGCAAATCCTGTTTTTGTGGATATTGATCCCCAAACATTTAATATTGACGTTTCTAAAATTGAAGAAAAAATTACAGAAAAAACAAAAGCAATTTTGGCAGTAGATGTGTTTTCTCATCCTGCCAATTGGAGTGAATTAAAAAGAATTGCAAAAAAACACAAACTTTTTTTAATTGAAGATTCGGCCGAAGCATTGGGTTCAGAATACAAAGGAAAAAAATGCGGGAGTTTTGGGGATGCAGGGATTTTTGCTTTTTATCCCAATAAACAAATAACCACAGGGGAAGGAGGTGTTATTTTAACAAATAACAAAAAAATTGCTGATTTATGCAAAAGCATGTCAAATCAAGGCCGAAAAGTTGAAAATGGAAAATGGTTAGAACATGTAATATTAGGATATAATTACAGATTAGATGAATTAAGTTCGGCATTGGGAATAGTTCAGTTAAAAAGAATAAACGAAATTCTTAAAAAAAGAAAAAATGTCGCAGAGTTATATAATAAAAAGTTTAAAGATATAAAAAGCTTAGAAATTCCATATATTAAACAGGGAAGTAAAATAAGCTGGTTTGTGTACGTGGTAAAATTATCAGAAGATTTTGCGGGAGCAAAAAGAGATTCTATTATACAAGAAATGGCAAAAAGGGGAATTCAATGCAGTAATTATTTCCAAACAATTCATTTGCAGCCATTTTATAAAAATAGCTTTGGATATAAAAAGGGGGACTATCTTATTGCAGAAGATGCAAGTCAAAGAACTTTGGCTTTGCCGTTTTTTAATAATTTAAAAGAAAAAGAAATTGACTTTGTGGTTAAAAGCTTAAAAGAGATATTATCAAATGTTTAATCTATTTAAAAAAACAGCAGCAACAAGGATTATATTTTTTGTTTTTTCCGATATTTTTTTTATAGCCATCTCAGTATGGTTGGCTTTTGTGTTAAGATTTGATTCGCAAATACCCCTGCAATATTACCCCTTTATTTTAAGAATGATTATTTTGGCTATTATTTTTATAATCCCTGTTTTTTATTTTGAAAAACTTTATTCTTTTTCGTGGTCTTATGTAAGTGCAGGAGAATTGGTATCTTTATTTAAAGCAACCACTATTTCTTTTATATTTTTAAGCATTGCTATTTTTATATCAAATTATTTTCCCCATTTTTTAAATTTTCCAAGATCGGTAATTTTTATAAGTTATGTTTTAGTTTTTATTTTTTGCGGGGCATCACGTTTTTCCAAAAGAATTTATTTTAATATCATAAGATCAAAAAAGATTGTTGAAAAAGAAAGAACTTTAATTGTTGGAGCGGGGGATGCAGGTGAGCAAATTTTAAGAAATATATTATCTTCAAAAATAAGTTCTTATTCTCCTGTGGGGTTTGTTGATGATAATCCCATAAAAAAGGGCGTTAAAATACACGGCCTTAAAGTTTTAGGAAAGATTTCAGATATTCCCGATATTGTTAATAGTAGTAATATTAAGCAATTAATTATTGCGCTTCCTTCAGCTAATAGTAAGACAATAAAAAATGCGGTTGAATTGGGTAGGAGCGCAGGTTTGCAGAAAATTAAAATTGCTCCGCTATTAATAGAAATTTTAAGAGGAGAAGTTTCTCTGAAAAATTTAAAAGATGTTGATGTAGAAGATTTATTAGGCAGAGACCCAATTGTTTTAGACAGAAAACAAATAGAAAATTTTATAAAAGATAAAATAGTTTTAATCACTGGCGCCGCAGGTTCTATAGGTTCTGAATTATCTTTGCAAGTAGCAAGGTTTAATCCATCTTTATTAATTATTTTAGATCAAGACGAAACGGGGATTTTTAATATTTTAGAAATAATTAAAGATAAATTCGATGGTTTGAAAATTCAGCCATTGGTGGCAGATATAACAGATAAAGAAAAAATAAATGATATTTTTTTAAAGCACAAACCAGAGATAGTTTTTCATGCAGCAGCTTATAAACACGTTCCTTTAATGGAGCAACAGCCAGATGAAGCTGTAAAAAATAATATTTTTGGCACAAAAATTTTAATTGATGCCTGCCTAGATAATCAGGTAGAAAAATTTATTTTTATTTCAACAGACAAAGCTGTAAATCCAATATCTGTGATGGGCATTACAAAAAGAATAGGTGAAATGCTATGCCAAGCATATAATTCCCAATCGCAAAGCGATCGAGGATTATCAATAGAATCGGGACAAAAAAATAATACAAAATTTATTTCCGTAAGATTCGGTAATGTTTTAAATAGCAGGGGAAGTGTTATCCCAATTTTTAAAGAGCAGATAAAAAGGAGGGGGCCGATCCAAGTTACCCACCCTGAAATGAAAAGATATTTTATGCTAACTTCCGAAGCGTGTCTTTTGGTAATGCAGGCAGGGGCTATGGGTCAGGGTTCAGAAGTATTTGTTTTGGATATGGGAAAACCCATAAAAATTTTAGACTTGGCAAAAGAAATGATACGGTTATCCGGATTTGAACCAGATAAAGATATAGCTATTATTTTCACTGGCATAAGACCCGGAGAAAAATTGTTTGAGGATATTTTATCATCAGAAGAGGGAACTATTAGCACTCGCAACCAGAAAATTTTTATGGCAAAAATGGCGGATGTTAATTTTTATGATATAAATACAAAATTGGACGATTTAAAAAAAATAATATATAAGGATAATAAAGAAGAAATCATTGCAATGCTTAAAAATATCGTTAGGCCTATTACCCGTAAATAATTTTCTATGCATATTAAAAAAAAAATAAAAAGCAGGAAAATTTATAAAATTTTTCTAAATACCGTTTTTGTTGCAATTGTTTTTTTGGTTTTATTTTCAGCTGGAAATATTAAAGCTTCTAATCTGGGAGATTCTGTAAATTTTAATATAGATAAAAATTTTGATGCAAGCACAAGGTCGCAAGTTCTAGCTGTATTAGTTAAGACGTCCTCCAATCTTTATTTTTATGTTGAAAAAAATTGGTGGGATTCTCAAGTTTCAGCCAAACAAAATGAAATTTTGTCTGATTTAGATAATTTATCAGCTGAGTTTGATAATAAAATTTATCCGACTTTAACTTCAGTTTTTGGTTCTGAATGGAAACCGGGCGTTGATGGCGATAATAAAATTACAATTTTATTTCATTCAATAAAGGAGAATTTTGGTGGATATTTTCGTTCATCAGATGAATATATTAAGTTGCAAGTACCCGATTCAAATGAAAGGGAAATGCTTTATTTGCCAGTTGCTCAAATTGATAATTCTCAATTAAAAGTATTTTTGGCCCATGAATTTGTGCATCTTATTACTTTTAATCAAAAAGACAGGATGCAGAGCGTCCAAGAAGAAGTATGGCTTAATGAAGCAAGGGCAGATTATGCCTCAACCATTATGGGGTATGATAATGCTTATGAAGGGAGTAATTTGCAAAGGCGCGTAAAAGATTTTTTGAACTCTCCTTCTGATTCTTTAACCGAATGGCAGGAAACAAAATATGATTATGCGGTTGTAAATTTATTTATGCATTATTTGGTGGACCACTACAGCATAAGCGTTTTAACAGATTCTTTAAAATCTAAGTTAGTTGGTATTTTAAGTATAAATGAGGCCCTTTTAAAAAATGGCGCCAAAGAAAACTTTGCGCAAATTTTTACCAATTGGACAGTAGCGACAATAATTAATGATTGCTCGCAAGATTTAAAATATTGCTATTTGAATCAAAATTTAAAGAATTTGAGGATGAATCCAACCCTTAATTTTTTGCCTATTTCGGGCAATAGTTCTTTATCTGTCACAAATATCACAAAAAATTGGGCTGGCAATTGGCAAAAAATTATTGGAGGCAATGGAGATTTAAAGTTAGAATTTTCAAGTTTGGCCGGCCTTGATTTTCAAGTTCCTTATATAATTTTTGATAAGGATAGTAATTATTCAATAAAATTTTTAAAACTTGATAAAAATGAAAAAGGTCAAATAGATATTAAAAATTTTGGCGATAAATATAATTCCCTAATTATCATTCCATCTTTGCAGACAAAAATTTCTGGATTTGATGGATTGGAATTAACTTATCCGTATACTTTTACAGCTTCAATCACTGGAGCAGTTTTGCAGGAAGATCAATTATTAATACAAAAACTTTTAGCCCAAATTGATTCTTTAAAAAAACAAATTGCCGTCATTCAGGCAAAAAATAGTGGCGAAAATAAGAATAATAATTCTTGCCAATTAAATCATAATTTGTATTTTGGAATGTCTAGTAGTGACATAATTTGTTTGCAGCAATTTTTAAAATTACAGGGTCTAAATATTTACCCTGAAGGATTTATAACGGGAAATTTTGGAAATTTAACAAAGTCGGCTGTAATTCGCTTTCAAGAAAAATATAAATCTGAAATTTTAATTCCCGTAGGACTTTATGGGGGCACGGGTATGGTCGGCATTTTAACTCGCCAAAAAATAAACCAATTATTAAAAGGTAGCTAAGTGGAAAATAACATTTTTGAAAAATTAAAAAAAGAATTGCCGAATATCCAAAAGAATGTCTTGTTGAAAAATCATACTACTTTTAAAATCGGAGGACCAGCCGATTATTTTTTAATAGTTAAAAAAGGGGAAGATTTAATAAAGATAATAAAAATAGCCAAGAAATTAAAATTACAAGTTTTTGTTTTAGGTGGTGGAAGCAATCTTTTAGTTTCTGACAACGGTTTTAGGGGGTTGGTGATAAAAATTCAATTTGCTAAATGGTCTTTAAAGCCAAAAAACGTTATTGCATCGGAATCCGGGGTAGAAATGAAAGATTTGGTTGATTTTGCTGTGAAAAAAAGTTTAGTGGGATTAGAATGGGCGGGAGGATTGCCCGGAACATTGGGCGGGGCGGTTAGGGGAAACGCGGGAGCTTTTGGCGGAGAGATTAAAGACACAATTTTAGAAGTAATAGCATTAGATAAAAATTTAAAATTTAGAAAATTATCTAATAAACAATGCCAATTTTCATATAGGTCTTCAATTTTTAAAAAGAAAAACTGGATTGTTATTTCTGTAACCATAAAATTTAAAAAAGGCGATAAAAAAAATCTTCAGAGCATTGCAAATTCGCATATTGAATATCGTAAAGAACGTCATCCTTTAGAATATCCCAACGCCGGAAGCGTTTTTAAAAATGTGGATTTCAAAAAAATTTCTCCAAAGATTCAAAAACTTTTTTTGGATAAAGTAAAAAAAGATCCTTTTGAAATTATACCATCAGCTTGGTTTATTATTGGAGCTGGTTTGGTGGGCAAAAAAACTGGTCAGGCGCAGATTTCTGGAAAACACTCAAATTACATAGTCAATTTAGGAGACGCCAGCGCAAAAGATGTTTTAAAATTGATAGAATTTGTAAAGAAGGCAGTTAAAAAAAAGTATGGCATTGCCTTAGAACAAGAAGTTCAATATTTAAAATAATTAAGGTATATTACTTTGAATCACGAAATGCTTTCTTGGTAT
>OBEQ010361761.1_pt1 | contig 20295 bp, 20 predicted proteins | sample 1670901 | NCBI WGS metagenome assembly OBEQ01 (sample SAMEA104232315, study PRJEB22302) | groundwater metagenome | biome: forest; feature: aquifer; material: groundwater | place: USA | collected 2011-08-07 | depth 5.4 m
GTGTGCTGCGGGAAGGATTCGAACCTTCGTAGCCCTTTCGGGCGATGGTTTTACAGACCATTCCAATTGTCCACTCTGGCACCGCAGCTTGTGAGCCGACGGTGAGAGTCGAACTCACGACACCCTGTTTACAAAACAGGTGCTCTAACCACTGAGCTACGTCGGCGCTTGATGATTTCCAATTTTACATGATATGGACCGGCCTAGCAATCGATTTTCCAATTTTCTTTACCGGCTTGACATAATCTGCTACAATTGCCCCAAGTTTTTAATTCTGCCCCCAAAATTCTAGAGAAGTTTTTATAAAATAAAAATGGATGACCAAGAGCAATCACCAATAGCGGGAAACCCCAGCCCAATTTACCAGGAATCAACTGACGGCAAAAACGCCAAATGGCTTTGGCTTTTAATCGCACTTATTATTATTGGCGCTTTAGTTTTCGCGTTTGCCCGCGGAATCGGGCCATTCGGCAAATTTAAAAAAGGCAGCCAGAGCGCTAGCGAATCCCCAGCGCCGGCATCTGTTGTTGCCAGCCCACGCCCAGAGGCGACTTCCGGCGCTAATGTTGATAAATCACAGATAAAGGTTCGGGTGTTAAATGGCAGCGGCACGGCGGGCGCAGCATCTTCAGCCAAGGATTTTATCGAGAGCAAGGGTTATAAAGTTGTTTCAATTGGCAATGTGGATGGGTATGGTTTCGCCCAGACGGCTGTGAAGCTTAAAAATAGCGTGATGAAAATTAAAGACACTTTAGTTTCTGACCTTTCCGGTAAATATTCGGTAAAGGTTAGCAACACTCCACTAGAAGCAACTGATTCTGCGGATGTTGAAGTAACTGTCGGGGCAAAGTAAGAGATAGATTGTAGATTTTGGATTATAGATGCCGAGCGAGATGCTCGGTTTTTTGATGGGCATAATACAGTGCCCCTTCGATATACAGTGCCATGCGGTTTTCTCGAAAAAACCTTAAAGCTCAGGGCCTTCGGCATGCGGTCCTCGTTCTGCAATGCAGAACTGCGGGCCTAAAGAAAACCAGCCTTCGTATTTGAAGACTGGCAAGAATTATAAGAGAGCTTATTTTTCTCGATAAGCTCGAAAAATTGCAACCCTACTTTTGGCGCATGGCTTAATCTTTTCTTCGGTAAACATTAATATGGGCAGATGCTGTTTTCTCCAAGGAGAAAAACAGACAATCTTTCCGTAAACTTTTACATGAAGCGAAGAAAATAGATTAAGACTTTTAAAGTGCTACCCAAGTAGGGTTTTGTGTCTCCTGTGGACAATTAATATGATAACACGCGTGTCAAAAACGGGCAAGTTAAAACGGCGCACTAAGGCCCGGGATTAAAAGGGAAAAGATAGTTGAGGTGACCGGGAAAAGGATCTGGCCGACGGAGCCTGTCACAAGAAGTATCAAAAGGATAAAAATTCCGTATTTTTCCATCTGCATAAAATCGGCGTACCACTCGCGGGGCAGAAGGCCTGCCAAAACTTTGAAACCATCCAGAGGGGCAACCGGTATCAGGTTAAAAACGGCCAGGACAACGTTGAAAAAGATAATCGGCGAAAGGTAGAGATAGATTTGGTTTAAGGTCGGGTTGAGCATGTGGAGCCAGTAAGCAAAAAGATATGGAAGAGAGATAATCAGGGCCAAAGCAAAGTTTGAAGCGGCGCCGGCGACGGAAATTAAGGCCGAATCTCTTTTGATATTTCGAAGGTTAAACGGGTCAAACGGTGTGGGTTTGCCCCAGCCGATGCCGATAAAAAGCAAAGCAACGGTGCCGACCGGGTCCAAGTGGGCCATGGGGTTTAAAGTCATGCGGCCTTCCAATTTGGCCGTCGGGTCGCCAAGGCGATAAGCAACATATGCGTGGGACGCTTCGTGGATGGTAATGCCGGCAACAAGGCCTACAATCATGGATACGCCAACTAGCGGATTTTGCACAAGAGCCGAGATTAAAAAGGGCAAGTGGCGGGTTAAAAGCAGATTTAAAAGGATAAAAATGGCGAGGATTTGGAAAATGGGAATGTTGAACATGAATGGCGCCTGTGGTATATTTTAGCATTAACAAAACCAAAATGAGAGCGTGTGAAATTTGCGGTAAAAAATCGATGATTCAAAAATCCGGCGCCCATAACTATGGCGGGGGCTGGGCTTATCGCGCGACAAAGACGAGGTTTGTTGCGGAACCTAATTTGCATTCGGTAAAAGTAACTTACCAGGGTGTGCGCCAAACAATGAGGCTTTGTACCAAATGTTTGCGCAAAGTTAAAGCCGAAATGGCAAAGATTGTTAAAAAAGAAGTTAAGGCTCCCGAAGTTTCTGCTATAATAACAGCATAAATGGTTGAACAAGGTCCGCAAAACCATGAGCGTTTTTTCCGAATAATTCCTGTAAGGGCAGGTATTGTTGGTATTGGCACAGCCGTAGCTGCTACCAGTGTGCGTACCGGTTTGGTTGAAAAGGCTATTGATAATCCTGAAGCGAGTTCAGGAATCGCTCTTATACTGGCTATGGGAATTTTTGCAGCCAGTCTAGTTGTCGGTGTGTATAACGTTACCCGTCATAGATAATTAAATAATTTTTTCAATCAATTCTTTTGTCATTCGACTTCGCTCATGACCTTCGGCCAATTATGAGAATAATTTATTGATTTGGTCTGCGGCTTTCGGATAGCCGTTTAGGAATTCTTTTTTGGTCATTTTTCTTTTGCCTTCCGGTTGGATGAGGCCGTTGGGTAAGAATTTAATTATTTTTCTATCTAGTTTTGTCCAGACACCGGGCCAGGGGTAGAAGGCGCGGATCATGCGGTCTAGCGTTTTTCTGTCGGGCGGATTTTGCGGATCGATTTCTCCGTCTTGTTTTGTAATGTGCTTTGTAAAGGTTGCTTGTTTATGATCTTGAGGTACAGGTTTCAATTTGCCTTGGATATAATCTGGGAGAATTTCTAACAAGACTTTGGCTCCGATTGTCGCCAGTTTTTCGTTTAAAGAAAGATGATTGTCATCTTCTTCAATTGCTATTTCTTTTTGGGCGAGTAGCGGGCCATGATCGACCTCTTTATCCAAGAGAATAATTGAGATTCCTGTTTTTTCTTCACCCTCAAAAATCGCTGTTTGAACAGGAGTGGGGCCGCGATATTTCGGAAGTAATGACGGATGGATGTTGATAAAACCAAATTTTGGAATTTCAAGAATTTTTCGAGGAAGAATTTTCCCGTAAGCGATTAATATTGCCAGATCGAATTTGGCGTCAAAGTTATTAAAATTTTTGGGTTCTATAACATCGATAGAGTTTTTAATGGCAGTTTCTTTAGCCGGGCTTTGTAGGTTTTTCTGGCCTCTGACGACTCTGGCATCTGGAGCGGTTATGACAAGTTGTGGTTTATAAGAAGAGTTGACTAGTTTTTCTAGGACTATTTGGGCAAGACGCGGGGTGCCGAAGAAGGCGATTTTCATTATAAAATATCAAAAGTTTTATCATCCCAAGCAATGAGCGGCAGTTCGATTAGTTCCTCTTTTTTCTTTTTATTTGTTTTGACTTTAAAGAGTTTGCCGTTTTGTTTTTTAACGTGGTCAATAAATAAAATGCCTGTCAGGTGATCCAGTTCGTGCTGGAAGATTTTTGCCTCAAGACCTTTTAAGTGCTTAGTAAATTTTTTGCCATAAGCATCGAAGGCTTCGATATCAACTTCTGCCGGTCTGGTGACAGAACCGTAAATTCCGCCAACGGAAAAACAGCCCTCCATAAGGCTCACTTTGTTTTTGGAAAGTTTAACGATTTTCGGATTGACGAACGGTTTAAATTTGCCGCGGATTCTGGCGATGAAAACTCTTTTGAAAACGCCAATTTGCGGGGCGGCAAGGCCAAGGGCGACGGGGTCTTTCTGGACGCTGGCGATATCTGTTAAATCAGTTATTAGTTTTGCCAAAGATTTATCGAAGCCTTTGACTTCTTGAGAGCTGCTTCTGATTTTTTGGTCGGGAAGGGCGAGGAAAGTTTTGACCATCTAGCAAATTATACAAAAATTTAACTTAAGCTGTCGGGGTCGACGATTATGCGGATATCTTTTTGGTGCGGAAGGATTGTCTTTAGTTTTTCTAAAGTTTTTGTTCTTTGCGCCAGGCTGTAGTTTGGTAATGGGATTTTTAGAATTATATTTTGTCTGCCAGCCGACTGGTAAGGACCGAGGACTGTTAGATCGTTAGGAAGTTCTGACATGATCTGATTGGATTTTTCTTCGGCATTTTTACCGCCAACTGTAATTTTTATAAGTATGGCAAACGGCGGATAAGAAAAAGTTTTTCTTTGGTTAACTTCTTCCAGATAAAATTTTTGATAATCGGATTTGATGGCGTTTTTGATAGCCGGATGGTCGGGGTTGTAAGTTTGCAAAACGACAAGTTTCTTGGCGAGTTTTTTAAGGTTTGTGATTTGGGCGTAGAGTTTTTCAGAAGATGCAAAGTCTGGAAAATTCAAAACGCTGTCGGTTTTAATATGAACCGCGACATCATATTTTTTGGGAAGGAGTTTGTAAAAAGCGGCGGCGGTGGCAATGTCGATTTGTGCTTTGGGTAGGATTTTTTTGACTTGGGTGGAAAGAGAATTAACATTTACCGAATTAAAGTAAACGTCCGGTGAACCGCAGCTAGGACAAGCATTTGTTTGGGACGGGACGACTGTTTGAGTTTTACAACTTTTGCAATAAACGCTGCCGGATTCGGATTTTTTATTTAGAAATAAAAGTGTGCTGAGTTTTTTGTCGGCGGCCCGTTTTAAGATCTCTTCCAGAGTTTGGGAGATTGGGGAAAAGCTGCCATAGGCTTTTTCGATCGTCATGTCGATAGTTTTGGTTGGGACAGTTAGTTTTGGAATTTTTACATCAGGGTGATTTGCAAGAGTTGTAATGCGGGGGGAAGAATCAATGATTTCGATTTTTGCGCGGGTCAAATCGGCAATTTTTTCGGCGACGGTTAGAGTGTCAAAATACGGAGAACGTTCGTCTTTATAAGTGCTGTCATGCTCGTCGTAAATAATAATTTTTTTAAGGTTTGGGCAGGGGGCAAAAATAGCCGAGCGGGAACCAAAAATAAAATCACAGTTGCCGGAAAGAATTTTTTGCCAGGCGGCAAATTTTTCGGAAGCTTTTAATTGGTTATGGTAGACTATGTAATTTTTCGCCTGAGGAAACCCTGCCAGAGTTTCGGGAATTCTGTCAATATTTGGAACGAGAACTAGGGTTTGTGATGTTTTCGAAAAAGCGATTTTTTGGTCAGATATTTTTTTGGGAATATCCGGGAGCATGGCGTCTAAACAATTGGCCATCGGCGCAAGATAGTAGGCAGACATCCATTTTAATAAATCAATTTGGTAAGGGAGCAATATAGGTTGGTCGAGAACTTGCGAGGTGATGAGTTTGATGTTTTTGACTATTGTCGATGGTCGATCGACTATAGACGTAATTACTCCGATCGGGTTTCTTTTGCCAAATGGAATAGAAACTAGCTGGCCAATTTTTACATTTAGACTTTTTGGAATCTCGTAAGTATAAGAATCAATTTCCGGCGATTGGTAAGTTAGGACGACGACTTGCGCGTACATGACGCGTTAATGGTAGATGGTTGATTGTTAATGGTCAACTCGGGTTTTGGTAGGCTTGGAGGAGGTTTTGGAAAAGGCTGGCGACGGTCATCGGGCCGATGCCGCCGGGGACAGGGGAAATACAATCGACAATTTTTTCTACTTCGTCAAAGGCGACATCGCCTTTTAATTTGCCGTCGACTACCGTTGTGCCAACATCAATAATTGTTTGGCCCGGGCTGACATGGTTTTTGGTAATTAAACCGGGTTTGCCGACGGCGGAAATTATGATATCGGCAGTTTTGGTTACGGTTTCCATATTTTGAGTTTTGGAGTGGCAGACGGTAACGGTGGCATCAAGATTTAAAAGGGCAAGGGCGGTTGGTTTGCCAACCAAAGTTGAGCGGCCGACGATGACGACGTGTTTGCCTTTTGGATCAATTTTGTAATGGCTAAGCATTGTCAAAACTCCTTTGGTTGTTGCGGGGACAAAACCGGTCGAGTCGTTTTCCATAAGCTTTTTTAAGTTGACAGAGTGAAGACCGTCGACGTCTTTTGCCGGATCTATGGCTTCGATGATTTGGTCTTTGTTTAGATTTTCGGGGATTGGGAGCTGGACGATAATTCCGTTTATCGATTTTTCCGAATTAAAATTTGAAATTTGGAAATTTAAAGTTTTTTCGGATACGTCTTCGGGTAGTTTGAGATGTTTGACATTCGCCCCAATTTTTTCGCCGAATTTTATTTTTTGCGCGATATAGGTATTAGACTCGGGATTATCACCGACTTGAATTATGACAAGCCTAGGGGCCGCCAGTAGATTCTGGATTTTAGATTTTAGTTCCTCGGCGATTTTGTCGCGGACGATTTTGCCATCGAGTAGTTTAGCCATATATTTTTTCTTCATTCTTTGCTCGCCCAAAGAATGAATTAAGAAAGGGTGCGCCAGGCGGCGCAAGCTATTTGTCTTTCGGTCTTTGCAAAGCCGGGAACCCTCTGGAATTCCCTTCGGTCAGTTCCAGCGTCCCGTGTTGCAAAGACAGGACAAATTTAACGCTTGCTTGCAATGGCGATATTCAAATTATATCAATATGAAGAGTTTGAGTGTTAGGGTACGGGGAATTTGGAGGTAAAGAGTTTTACTTCGGAAGCAATTCTTAAAAGATTTTTGTTTTTGTAGACGCGAACTTTAAAGTTCTTCATAAATTCGTTGCGGGCTTCTTTTTCTTGGGGCAATTTTTCTTTTTTAATTTCTTCTACGACTCTATTTATCCAGACGGCGACTTTTTTCATTTCGGTTTCTTTCATGCCGCGGGTGGTGATGGCCGGAGTGCCGAGGCGAATGCCGGAAGGGTAAAAAGGCGGCTGGGTGTCAAACGGCACGCCGTTTTTGTTAACGACGATGTTGGCAACTTCCAGAGCAATGGCGGCGATTGAGCCGTTGACCTTTTTATTTCGCAGGTCGATTAAAATCAAGTGGTTGTCGGTGCCGCCGGAGACTAAATCAAAACCAAAGTCAGAGAGAAAAACGGCGAGGGCCTTGGCGTTTTTGACGATTTGTTTGCCGTAGACTTTAAAAGCGGGAGCGGCCGCTTCTTTTAGGCAGACGGCGATGGCCGCCGTTTGGTTATCATGCGGACCGCCCTGAAGGCCAGGGATGACGGCGCTGTCGATCTTTTTGCCAAGCTGCGGATCTTTTTGCAACCCCTTGTCGGTCACCATAATCATGGCACCTCTGGGGCCGCGAAGCGTTTTGTGAGTTGTTGTGGTAACAATGTGGGCGTATGGAACCGGGCTGGGGTGGGCGCCGGCAATTATAAGGCCGGTGATATGAGAAATGTCGGCCATTAAATAGGCGCCGACTTTATCGGCAATTTGGGCGAATTTTTTAAAGTCGATAATTCTGGGATAAGCGGTGAAACCGCAGATGATGATTTTTGGCTTTTCGCGAATAGCTTGTTTTTCGATGGCATCAAAGTCCAACATGCCGTCTTTGCCTAACTCGTACAGCGATGATTTGAAAAAGCGGCCGGTTGCTGATTGTGGCTGGCCGTGGGTTAAGTGGCCGCCAAAGGCGAGGGACAGGCCCATGATTTTATCTTTGAGCGGCTCAAGTAACGCGACATAAACGGCTAGATTAGCCGGGGAGCCGGAATGCGGCTGGACGTTAACATAGGGAACGCCAAAAAGTTTTTTGGCACGTTCTTGGGCCAAGCTTTCGATAGAGTCAATGACGGCGTTGCCCTGGTAATAACGCTTTTTGGGGTAGCCCTCGGAATATTTGTTAGCAAGAACCGTGCCCATCGTTTCCATGACGGCGCGGGAAGTGTAGTTTTCCGAAGGAATCATTTCCAGAACTTCACGCTGACGGACTTCTTCGTCTTTGACAAGTTTGGCAATTTCGGGATCGGTCTTTTGTAGAGCTGACATTGGCGTCATTGTAGCTTTTTGCCTTGGATTTGATCAAGTAGATCGCGTGCTTCCTGGTAATCGGGTTTGAGGGCCAGAGCAGCTTGGGCCGACTTTTGGGCGTCTTCTATTTTGCCGATGTCTCTTTGGGCTTTTGCCAAATCAAGATATGATGTTGGGTCGGTTGGGCCAAGAGCGATTTCTCTTTGGGCGAGTTCCAGGTTTTTGATTTTATAGATAGGGTTCTCTTGCGAAAGCTCGTCGTAGGCGCTTTTTACTTTGCGAAGAACTAGAAGATTATTTGGTGAAATTGTTAAGGATTTTTCGCCCGTTTCTGACGTTTGGCCGGCCAAGATTTCGGCAATCTTTGGATCCTTTTGGCTGGTGGCGTAGACGGCCAGAACATGCGAGTAGTCGGCCAGATAAAAGGGATTTTCCCCGGGGAAGACGGCAATGGTGCTCTCGTAGGCGGCGAGCCGGCCCAGGTTTCTGGCTCGGGAAATGAGAATGTCGGCAAAATAAAGGCGGAGGACGAAGATAAAAAGCCAAAGACTGAGAGCGGCGGCTGTAAAGGCTAAGGTTTTTCTGGCGATGCCGAGGATTTTAAAATTGACAACCTTGATGGGTGAATCGGCCATAACTAAAACAGCCGCAATTTCTAAAAACATAAAAAGTTGGGTTGTTACAATGGAAAAACCGAAAAAGATGGTGACAAAATATCCGGTTATTGAAGCAAGCACCGCTTTGGCCCAGATGGAGACAGGGTTTTTCGATCCGGCAATTTTGGAAAGTTCAAATAAGCTTACGCCAATAAAGACTAGGAAGCCCCCAAATCCCAAGAGGCCTACATTTGCCAAATAATTCAAAAATTCGTTGTGGGCTTTATTGTAGTAAAAATTCCATTCGGTTGTAAGGTTATGGGCTTGCGGACGGAATTGGTAATAAGAGTAGACAAAAGTTTCTGGGCCAAAACCCAAGATGGGTCGGGCTTTGAAAGCGGCAACGGCGCCTTGCCAAACGATTAAGCGGATTTGTCCGGACGACGTGCCGGCATTGGCCCGAGCAGACTGGGGTTTTGTCAAAGCTTCAGCGATTCGCGACCTTAGAGTGGCGCCAGAGCCGACAAGGACAAGTGCCGTGAGAATCGCTGCGACAAGAAAGATCTTAAAGTTTTTTCTGACCAGTTCCGTGCCGATGAGTGCTGAAAAAATTAAGACGGCGACAGCTAAGCCCAGAAGCCCGGAGATAGAACTGGTAAATAGAAGAGCCAAGGTAAGCGCGGCAACGATGACAAAAGGGAGAAGGCGCGAGCCCTTTTTGGAAATTAAAAGAAGAGACAGGGCAAGGGGGATTATCATTACTATAAATGAAGCTAGCCAGTTGGGTTGGCCGAGGGTGGAAAAGATTCTAGCGGTGGGGTCGAATTCTTTTTGCCAGCAGGTGGCATTGAGTTTGCCGGTGAGGATGAGGCAATTGGGGTCGGCGCCAAAATGGCCGGGGATTCCCCAAAGCGCGACGGCAAAAGCGGCGACAATCATGGTCAAAAGTAGTTTTTGGGCTTTTTGGAAACTAAGGTTAATGAGGGCAGAAGTAAAAATCACAAGATAGGCAAATTGGGAAAGCAGGCCGCCATTTAAGCGGGTCGGGTAGCCGAAGACGGAAGTAAATTTATCAATTGAGGTGAGAGTCGAGATAATCTGGATAGCTACAAACGCGGCAAGAGAATAAAAAACTAAACTTCTGGGGATTTGGATTTTCCCCTGAGCGATAAATTTTAAGGAAGTTAGCGCCAAAAGTAAAACCGCAGACACGTAAACGATAAACATTTTGGGAACTTCGAAAAGCTCGGTGTTGGCGGTTGTAAAAAATAGCGGGGTGATAATGGCAGACGATAGGAAAGTAAACCAGATAAATTTGTCAAGAAGGGCTATAATTTTATTGTTCACGAAGAAAATGTTAGCATAATTTTTGCAAATTAGGTTACGATTGACTCTGGAAGACCGATAGTAATATAATTCGTCTATGGTAGAAGTAGCCTCAAGAAACTGGCATGTTGACCAAACAATGGCGAGTGAAATGCTTGCTCATTTTGTTGGGGAACAGAAAGCCGGTAGTCAGGTCGAGGTAGTAGCTGTCGATAGTAGAAAGCATCTGCTTGGTGATTTCAAAGGGACAGCAGTTTTTAGACGAAGATATCTCCAACTTTTTAATCGCATGGTTGTGCCAAGAGATGAGGACGAATTGGCACAGATCAGTGATGATTTTGCCGGAATGGTATTCCAGGATATGGCCTTTATGTTTTTTATGTTTATATCTCAAACTAAACCTGAGTCTTTAACTTTAGTTTCGCCCGAAAGAACACGGGCATTATATCGTAAATTATTTCCTCGAGCTACACTTGCGCACTATCCGTTCAGGGACGATTCACTTTCGAAGGTCAACGTTCCGGATGGAATTTTAGTTAGGGAGGATGGTAGCGTTGCGGCTATTTGCGAATATAGTCTGAATGGCGGTCATGACTATTTCCAGAATAAAGTTGAGGGATTTAATAGACAAAATGAAGTATTCGGGAAGATTTTGAATGGGGCAAAGCTGATAGTTGTTACCCCGACTTTTCGAGAGCATAAACCTTCAGGTCTTGAAGTGGTAGAGTTACCCTTTAATCATCATCAGTTTAGAGATTTCACTGAATATACTTTTGAGAATTATCGAATGCATCCAGAAAGCGCAACGATTATGGAAGTGCAAAAAAGGGCAAAGGAGCAGTTGGCACGAGCTCGGTTATTTTCAATGGGAAGCGCTACACTGGAGACACGAAGATATCTAGAAAGATTTGCAAGAGTAGCTTAGTAACTCTTTACTTTCTGGGCTGTATTGTTTAATCAGTAAATTCTTTGTATACTTGCTCCCGCTTCTTATGATTCCGGTTATTGACCAAATCCTTGGTAAATTTTCCCTTGATTTAGGTATCGATTTGGGCACGGCCAATACGCTGGTTTATGTGCGCGGGAAAGGGATTGTGATCCGCGAGCCTTCGATTGTGGCCCAAAATAAAAAGACCAAAAAAGTGCTGGCGATTGGGACAGAGGCCAAAAGGATGGTCGGACGGACTCCAAAAAACATTGAGGCGGTGCGGCCGCTTCGCGATGGTGTTGTTTGCGATTTTGACACGACTCTGGCGATGATGGCGCATTTTGTCCGTAAAGTTCACGAAAAACCTGGCAGAACCATTTCGATTCCCCGGCCCAAAATTATTATCGGTGTGCCGACGCAAATTAGCGAAGTTGAGAGGCGCGCGGTTTTGGATGCGGCCCATGCTTCCGGCGCGCGCGAGGTTTATTTAATCGAGGAACCGATGGCGGCGGCAATCGGCGCGGGCTTGCCGGTTGAGGAGCCGGTTGGCTCGATGATTGTCGATATCGGCGGAGGAACTTGCGAGATAGCCGTAATTTCTTTGGGCGGCATTGTGGTTGGGAAATCCTTAAGGGCTGCCGGCGACGCGATGGAGCGGGAGATTACCAACTATGTGCGTTCGCGCTGGGGGCTATTAATCGGGGAGAAGACGGCAGAAGAATTGAAAATGCTTCTGGGAAGCGCGATTCCGATGCAAATTGAAAAAGAGATGGTTGTGCGCGGGCGGGATTTGGAAAAAGGACTGCCGAGGTCTGTTAAAGTAACTTCGGTGCAGATTAGAGAAGCACTATCGGCGGCTGTAACGACTATCGTTTCGGCGATAAAAGAGATTGTGGAAGACACGCCGCCGGAGCTTGCCAGCGACATTGCCGAGCGCGGCATCGTTCTGTGCGGGGGAGGATCTTTAATCTGGGGCTTGCCGAAGCTGATTTCTCAAGAAACAAAAATGCCGACGGCACTTGCCGACGAACCTCTTTCTTGTGTAGTTACGGGCTGCGCCAAACTCTTGGAAGATCCAAAGCTTTTGAAAAAAGTGGTAATTACAAAGATTTAAGTTGCGCTACCGGCTACAATGTAGGAGGTGAAAAAGAAGAAGCTGTATTTGCTAGGCGCCGACAGCGCGATTTTTAGCGAGAAGGTTGGAAGGCTGAAGTTTACGCCGCTTGGCGAAGAGGGCGGAGAGTCTGACACCAGGACAAGAATATTTGCACTTTTAGTTTTTGCCATTGTTTTTGTTTTCCTTCTAAGGCTTTTTTATCTTCAAGTTGTGAGTGGTGCCAAAAACCGGGCGCTGGCGGAAAATAACCGTATACGGCTGGTTGGCATTGTGGCGCCGCGGGGGAAAATTCTGGATAGGAACGGGGAACTTTTGGCGGAGAGTAACGTTACTTACTGGCTTAAAAAAGGTGATGTGAGAAAACAAATTGCGCTTCAGCAGAAAAATGATTTGGAAGCGCAAGGTCTGGCCAGCGAGGATTTTGAAGGAAGTCTGGGGCAAATTTATGAGGAGGTTGGACGCTCCTATCAATTGGGTGAGGACGCGAGTCATGTTTTAGGATATACGAGTTTGGCGCAGAAGGTAGACCTTAATAAAAACCAACAGCTAACTTCCGCCGATCTGGTTGGCCGGGCGGGGATTGAGGAAACTTACGAAGACTTTTTAAAAGGGGTCGACGGGCAAAAGTTAATTGAAGTTGATGCTACAGGCGGCCGCGTTTCGATCCTTAATAAAGTTGATCCGAGGCAAGGGGAAGATATTCATTTAACAATCGATGCGCGGTTGCAAAAGGTGGCGTATGAAGCTTTGAGGCGCGGCGCGGAGAAAGTTTCTTCAAAGGGCGGGGCGATTATCGTTGCCAATCCCGAGACCGGTCAGGTTTTGGCACTAGCATCTCTGCCTTCTTTTGATCCGAATAATGTCGGAAGCGTTACCAACGATCCGAATAAGCCGCTTTTTAATAGGGCGACTCTGGGAAATTATCCGCCGGGTTCGATTTTTAAAATTGTGACAGCGTTAGCCGGTTTGGAATCGGGAAAAATTAACAAGGATACGGAAATTGAGGACGTAGGGGAATTTGATTTTTCCGGGACGCATTTTTCTAACTGGTATTTTACTAGTTACGGGGCGAAAGACGGAGTTTTGAAGCTTGTGCGGGCAATTGCCAGGTCCAACGACATTTTTTTCTTTAAAGTCGGGCAAATGGTAGGTTTGGACCCGATCCGCAAAATGGCCTTGAAATTGGGTTTTGGGGCTAAAACGGGAATTGATTTGCCAAGCGAAGATTTTGGTCTGGTGCCCGACGATGTCTGGAAACAAGCGACGCAAAAAACACCGTGGTATCCGGGTGATACGATGCATATGGCAATCGGGCAGGGTTTTATGCTTTCAACGCCGATGCAAATTTCAACTCTCATCAACTTTATGGCCAGCGGTCAATTGATGAAGCCGTATTTAGTTAGCCAAATTGACGGTCCCAAGACTTCTAAAATTGGACCGAAGGCCAGCGGCCAAAAATTGGCCAGCGATGCCAATTTTCAATTAGTGCGCGAAGGGATGCGCCAAGTTTGCCAAACAGGTGGGACTGGCTGGCCGTTTTTTGAAGTTAAAAACTACACTTTGGGCTGCAAAACCGGAACGGCGGAGCAAACGGAAGGTAACCCCCACGCCTGGTTTGGGGCTTTTGCGCCATTTGATAAGGCGCAGATTAGTGTTACGGTTTTGGTTGAAGACGGCGGTGAAGGTTCAACGGTGGCCGGGCCGGTAGCTAAAGAAGTTTTGGACTGGTACTTCGGAAAGCATTGATTTGACTAGACCATAGTTTTAGTTCACAATGATGAAGGTCAAAAGCTGCCGCTTCGCGAAAGCGGCTAATTTTTTGGGGAAGAGCATCATGAAGAAATTAGATTTGCCGGAAAAACTTGTTGTCAAGCTTCATAAGTATAAAGATTTGCGCTATGGGGAAAACCCACACCAGAGAAGCGCATTTTATATCGAAGACCCCAAAAGGCCTGGTTATAAACAACTTTGGGGAATGCCGCTTTCACACAACAATTTAGGTGATGCTAACCACGCTTGGCGTCTGGTTGTCGAATTTTCGGAGCCGACTTGCGCCATTATTAAGCACGGTAACCCGAGCGGTATAACCTCCCGTAAAAATCTGGCTGAAGCCTTCAGGAAAGCGCTGGCCGCCGATCCGGTTTCGGCCTTTGGCGGGATTATCGCGGTTAACCGTCCGCCGACAATGGAGATGATTGAGGCAATGCATGGGGTTTTTTTTGAGCTTTTGGTTGCCCCGGATTTTTCAAAAGAAGTTTTGGAAAGGCTTAAAAAACGCAGCGCCAAGATGAGAGTGGTTAAGGCAGAAAAACCACCGCTACAATTGGAATTCACAAGAGTTTTTAATGGTTATCTTGTTCAAACTCCTGATGCAATCCGTGAGGACAGTTCCCAGTGGAGGTTAGTTTCTGGCAAAAGACCGAGTAACGAAACCTGGAAAGATTTGGAATTTACCTGGCGGGTTGTGAAACACGTTAAATCTAATGCCATTGTAATAGCCCGCAGCAGAAGTTTGCGCGGAATGGGAACAGGTCAGCCAAACAGGGTGAATGCTGTCAAGCTGGCGCTAAACCAGGCGGGGGAAAAGGCAAAAGGCGCGGTTTTGGCATCTGACGCGTTTTTCCCTTTTGCGGATAATATCGAACTGGCGGCAAAAGCAGGCATTTCTGTTATTATTCAGCCGGGCGGATCAATTAATGATAAAGAAGTAATTGCCGCTGCCAAAAAACACAGGATGACGATGGTGTTTACGGGAGTAAGACACTTTAAGCACTAGAGAAATGACCAAATTCCAAAATGGATAAGATTCAAATTAAAACAGCATTTGTCGCGGTATTTGATAAAAAAAGTGTGGACAAGCTGGCGGTGTTTTTTAAGTACTACAAAGTAAACGTTTTGGGAACTGCGGGGACTGTCAAATATTTAAAGACAAAAGGAGTAAAGGCGAAATCGGCGACTTGGGGTTTTGATTTTGGAGGGAGAGTCAAAAGTCTGGAGCGCAAAAACTTCGCGGGGATCTTGGCCGACAGTGCCAAATCCAAGCATCTAGCGGAACTTAAAAAACTAAAGGTGCCGGCAATTGGCGGGGTCGTTGTCGATCTTTATAAGCTGGACCCTAAAAATTTTCCGGAGACGATGGATATTGGTGGGCAGGCTTTGATTCGCGCCGCCATTAAAAACTACAAAAATGTGGCGGTGGCGTTTGACGCAAAAAGCATAGAAGATTTGGAATGGGAACTCAAGAAAAACAAGGGAGTGACGACTTTGGCATTTAGACAAAAGCAGGCGGCAAGGGCTTTGAAGTTTATTGCACAAAGGACAGCACTTGAGTCAAAATTATTTAGGTGAGCAAAGAACTTCCTTATTGGGTAGCAACTTCGGCAATACCCGGAGTTGGGACGGCGACATTTAGTTTTCTTCTAAAACGTTTTAAAACACTAAAGAAATTCTGGGAAGAGCCGGATGCGCAAATCCAAAAGTTAAAGGTTGATGTAAAAACTCGGCAATCGATTATCGACTATCGACGATCGGTGGATCCGAAAGTTTATTTGGCGACGGTTTATGAACGGGGGATCAAAGTTGTTTCGCTTACAGATCGGGATTATCCGGCGAATTTAAGGTCGGTTTCGGACGCGCCGCCGGTTTTATATTTTCGCGGGGAAATTTTGCCGCAAGATGATCTGGCAATCGGCGTTGTCGGCGCGCGGTTTGCGACGGTTTACGGCCGGCAGGTAACGGAGAAATTGGTTTTTGATTTGGTTAATCAAGGACTGACGATTGTTTCGGGACTGGCGAGGGGGATAGATAGCATGGCGCATCGGGCGGCTTTGGAAGCAGGCGGCCGGACGATTGCGGTTTTGGGATGCGGTGTCGATTTAATCTATCCGCCGGAGAATAAAAACTTGGCAGAGGAGATTGTTAAAAATGGCGCATTGGTTTCGGAATTTCCTTTAGGTTTCCCATCGGTGCCGAGCAATTTTCCGGCTAGGAATAGGATCATTTCCGGTTTATCTTTGGGAATTTTGGTAACAGAAGCGGCCATTGATTCCGGATCACTAATTACTGCCGGGCAAGCGGCAGAACAAGGCAGGGAAGTTTTTGCGGTACCCGGGCCAATTAATAGCAAGATGAGCGCGGGAGCAAACAATCTTTTGAAAGAAGGCGTGCATCCGGCAACGGAGGCGGCCGACATTTTGCAGGTTTTGGATATAGAAAGACAGAGAGTCAAAGTCGAAAGTCAAAGTGGAAAGCCAAGATCTAAAGACAAAACGGAGCAAGCGATTTTGAAAGTTTTGGACGGTCAATCAAAGCATATCGATGTGATTGCTCGCGAAGCGGGTTTTAGGATCGATAAGGTAACAGTTGCCCTTTCGATGATGGAACTTCGGGGTCTTGTCAAAAACTACGGCTCAGGCGTTTGGGGAGTTTAGATCTTATTAATATTGGTGATAATTCCTTCAATCTTTCGCAGGTCGTTTAAGAGATAATCCGGCTTTTTACTCTTGAGGCGTTTGGTGCTGTTGTAGCCGTTTGTGATGGCGACAGAAATTGCGCCAAGTTCTCGGGCGATTTCTATTTCTTCTACGGTGTCTCCGACGACCAAAATCTCGCTCGGCTTGACGTTATTAGTTTTTAGATAATCTTTTAGTTTGTCGCCTTTGCTGCGTTTGAATAAAACCTGATATGTTTGTTCATTGCCAATAACTGTGTCGAAATAGTTTTCGATCCTTAATCTTTTTAAGTGTTTTACGATTTGGTAATCAATATGATTGCTAAAAATCACGGAAGGAATGTTATGCTCTTTTAGCCATTTCAGGAGGTCACGGGTGCCGGCGCGGGTTCTGGAATTGGCGGCCCGTGCCTCGTAAGTTGCATGGAAAATAGTTTCGCTTTTTTCAAACTTGGCCTTTGGGATTTTTGGGTTGACGCCGATTTTTTTGTAGAAATGAACAAGGGGTATTTCAAAGGTTTCCTGGAACTTTTTAAGAGATATGGGTTTATAACCAAGGGCTACCAATGCGGCATCATCGCCAACTAAACATGCGACGGTGTCGGAAAGGATTGTGCCGTTCCAGTCAAAGGCGACCAGCTTGATCATTTTTTGGGCTGTTTATAGCGTTGGTATGCAAGGATGCCCCAACAGATGCTTGTCCCTACAGTAGCCACAAAACTCAGCCAAAGCCCAAGCGTGAGATAGGTGAGGGCAAAGATAGAAAGAACAATGCTTGTAATTGAGCTTGTTGAAAATTCGGGTTTTTGCTTACCCCGAATTGTAGGAATGATGCAGATAATAAAAATCCAACTGCCAATAGAAAAAACTAAATCCTGCCAGTGCATTTTGTAAAGAATAACAGTTCTTGCATTTTCCGTCTATGTTGACAAATATGTTAAGTTAAAAGGCAAGATGAAAAATTTGGTGATTGTAGAAAGTCCGACGAAAGCAAGGACGCTGGGGCAGTTCCTTGGATCCGACTACAAAATAACCGCCAGCATGGGGCATGTGCGGGATCTGCCGCGGGGGGAATTTGGTGTGGACGTGGAGCACGGTTTTGAACCCAAGTATGTAATTCCCAAGGAAAAGATTAAAACAGTTAATATCTTAGCCAAGGAAGCGGCGGCGGCGGATAATTTGTGGCTTGCCTCCGACCCGGACCGTGAGGGTGAGGCAATTGCCTGGAACATGCTGGAGGTGATCAAGGAAAAGGGAAAATTAAAAAACCCAAAGTACCAGCGGGTTGTTTTCCATGAAATTACAAAAGATGCAGTAATGGAGGCTTTCGAGCATCCGCGCCAGATCGATGCTGATTTGGTGGATGCCCAGCAGGCAAGAAGAATTCTGGATCGGCTGGTCGGTTATAAACTTTCGCCACTACTTTGGAAGAAAGTTAAAAGCGGACTTTCTGCCGGGCGGGTGCAATCGGTGGCTCTGCGGCTGGTTGTTGATAAGGAGCGGGAGATAGAAGCGTTTAAACCGGTTGAATACTGGCCAATTGAAGCAATTTTAGCCGGGAGGAGAGACGAGAACAAGGGGCAGGAGTTTAGCGCGTCCTTAGCCAAAATAGGTGATGAGAAGGCCGAAGTTGGAAACAAAGAATCGGCAGATAAGATTGTCGCGGATTTAGAGAAGGCCGCTTATAAAATTCTCAAGGTCGAGGCAAAAGACGCTAAGAAATATCCAAACCCGCCGTTTACGACTTCAACTTTGCAACAGATTGCCGCATCGCGTTTGGGATACGCGCCAAAACGGACGATGAGAATAGCCCAGGATTTGTACGAACAAGGGTTGATTACTTACATGAGAACCGATTCGGTTAACCTTTCGCCAAAGGCCGTCGAGGCAACGAGAAAATATATTGCGGACACTTTTGGCAAGGAATATTTGCCCGCCAATGCCAGGCATTACAAAGCCAAGTCGCGTTTGGCGCAAGAAGCGCACGAGGCGATTAGACCAACGAATATAACAGTTGATAGTTCACGGTTAACAGTTGACAGTAGCGACCATAGAAAACTCTATGACTTAATCTGGAAACGAATGGTTGTTTGCCAGATGGCCGAGGCGGTGGTGGCCGAAACGAGCGTCGACATAGAGGCTCGGGGTCCTGTCAGCAGTTTCCCTCCCGTCGGTGCTCGTTCAGGTAGTAGTTCGGACCAAATCAGTAATGACCAGTCTGAACTGCGCGCCGCCGGGAGCCCTTCTTCTGCTGTCACCCCTCACACTTATCTTCTGCGGGCTAATGGGCAGAAAGTAAAATTTGACGGCTGGTACAAGGTTTACGAAAAGGCACCGATAACGGAACAGATTTTGCCGGATTTGAAAGATGGCGAAGACTTAGACCTTAAGAAAGTAAATTCCGAGCAAAAATTCACCGAACCGCCGGCGAGATATACCGAGGCAACTTTAATCCGCGATTTGGAAAAACACGATATCGGCAGGCCTTCTACTTACGCGCCGACGATTTCAACTTTATATGAGCGGGTGTATATCGAAAAATTAGAAAGTAAAAAAATAGGGCCGACGCCGGTTGGCGAAACCGTTATCGATTTTCTGGAAAAATATTTTGCGGAAATTATTGATTTAAAGTTTACGGCCAAGATGGAGGAGGATCTGGATAAAATCGCTCAAGGCGAAGAGAAGATGGCGCGCGTGATGGAAGATTTCTGGGGGCCGTTTGATAAAAAAGTGGAAAAGGTGCTGGAGGAGGCGGGGAAGATGAAAGTGGCGGTAGAGGAAACCGGAGAGGCGTGCGAAAAGTGCGGTAAGCCGATGGTTATCCGCTACGGCCGGTTTGGAAAGTTCATGGCCTGTTCCGGTTTTCCGGATTGCAAAAATACCAAAACGATGGCGGCGCCAACGGGGATGGTTTGCCCGGATGACGGCGGGGAAATTGTGACGAAGAAAACGAAACGCGGCAAAACTTTCTGGGGATGTGTTAATTATCCAAAGTGCAAGTGGGCAAGTTGGACAAAACCAGATCTGCCGGTTACGCAACCAGCCTCAAGTACGGTATAATTTGGACAGATATGACCCAAAGTCCTGAAACGCCGTTTAATAATACCCCGGAGCTTAGAGCGCGTAGAAACGCTGAGCTTGAGATTCTAGAAGCGGTTGATCTAAATCCCCCAAAAGCCGTGTTTCTGGGAAGGGGTTTGGTCCAGGCGACTTTTGATTACTTTACATCCTTTGTCCTAAAACATGACCATCCACTCCTCCGCGGAACTATTACAAGGCAGGCAGATGTGCTGAGAGCCACTGATTCTGGTGACACGCAAAAACTGGGTGAATATCTCAAAGTAGAAGCAGATTATTTATCCTCTAATCCGACATGGATGATTGGTCAATCACCAGAGCTGTTGAAGTTACCAGATAAACTTAGAGAACTAGCAAAGGCTATTGGAAATTAACGTTAAATAGTTTATATTCTTTAAGAGCTACAATTCTTCTGCCCCCAACTAAGTTATGCCGACAAAACTTTCACCAGATAAAGCCGCGGAAAAAGTAATGGTTGTTGCCCGTGAGGAACTTTTCAAAGATGGAATTTGGTACGGGTTAAAAACTAAGGATGTCGAAAAATACACCAGGCTGATTTCCAAATCACACAAGTTTATGGCCCGCGGGCAAGTGGAAGACAACGGCCGCTTTAAGCAGATTATTCCCTACGTTATTTTTGAGAATCACGGCCGGATTTTTGTGATGCACAGGAAGGCCGACCATACCGACCGCCGTTTGGCCAATAACTATTCAATCGGAATCGGCGGGCATATAAACCGCGGCGATATAAAAGGCGCCAATATAATTTCCTGGGCAAAGAGGGAATTTGAGGAAGAAGTTTCTTA
>OBEQ012257303.1_pt1 | contig 20295 bp, 20 predicted proteins | sample 1670901 | NCBI WGS metagenome assembly OBEQ01 (sample SAMEA104232315, study PRJEB22302) | groundwater metagenome | biome: forest; feature: aquifer; material: groundwater | place: USA | collected 2011-08-07 | depth 5.4 m
CCGCTTCACAAATTCATCAGACTAAGGGAGGGATTGTTTTTGGGGCGTGGCAGCTCTACGCTCTAGCCCTCTTTCTTGTTTTCCTTATACCCTATCTAATTTTTAAAGACGTCTGGCAGCCCTATAGGGCAAACCACTTGATTTACGAATATCAAGCTTACCTAAACGCTAGCAGGCTCCAGGAAGCGGGATCTTTTTTGAAAGAAGCTTCAACGATCAACTCACCTTTTACTAATTTTGATGTTGGTAATCAGTCAAGCTGGAGCCTGCTTTATGTTCTAGACAACCCAATTCCGCAGCAATCCAAGGGCGATGCTTATAATTTATATCAGTTAGTGCTTGCTCGTGAGGAAAAGTCGTTCGGTTACCGGCCGCTGGAGCCGCAAGTTTACTATGTCTTAGGTAGACTGTATAAAGACGGCTTTACACATTTCGGCATCGCTGATTATCCCACTAAAGCAGAGCAAATTCTAAAGGAGGGGAGAGTGGTATCTCCCGATAGAGCCGAATATGTAAATGAGCTGGCTGAGGTTCTTCTGATGCAGGGTAAATACGATGAAGTTGAAGCGACGGTTAAAGAACATGCGACAAGAATTGGTCCGCCCTACTCATACATGTTTATCGGACACCTGTACTTCCTGGAAGGTAAGTATCCTTTGGCTTTAGAACAATACAGACAAGCAGAAGCAAGCGGGTTTCCGATCTGGGTTAATCAGGTAAACTACAATCGTTATGTTATAGCCGCTCAGGAGGTGAAGGATTACGAAGGAATATTGAGAATAAGCCAGGCATTTCTTGCTAATAACGGGCGGGCGCCAAAAGCACAGGTGGCTCAGGTTCTTTTCAACAAAGCAGTATCTTATTTCTATCTGGGCAAACGTCCAGAAGCACAGGCCGCTTTTCTTCAGGCAGTCGCTGTTGATAAATCTTATGAACAATACACCCACTTTTTTGTAGGTCAGTAAGTTAATTTATCCTCTATAAATACCCTGGAGCAATGAAAGGAGTCGTTGATCGAGCTGGCAGAAATAGGTAGGATAATACTCGCGGTTGCAACGGCTGTTGCGGCAATTTTCCTAGTCCTTGAGGATACGTTAATGCTGGATTATTCACATTTGCCTACGCCTCACATTGATTATGTGATAAGCTAAGTGGCGGTTTCCTAAGGGAAAGATCAAAGATGTATAAAGTAAACAAGAAAAGAATTGCAGTTATTCTTACGGGGTCAGCTCTATCGGCTCTCATTCTTAGTGTCGGAATAAGTCAAGCGATAGTTGTTAGATTTTTAGGTCCACCAGTTAGTAGCGGAAGTGCTGCGCGTAACGCAGCAGCCGCGAGCGGTACCACATATACATATACTAATACTAGTATTCCTACCCCTATTGACACCACTGCCACTACCACCACTGCCACTACCACCACTGCCACTCTTTTTAGTGGTGGGACTACTGCTACCTCCCTATCTCCTACAAGCGGCCCTGCTGGCACGCAAGTCACTATTACTGGTTCAGGATTTACTCCAACCGGCAACAAAGTGAAGTTTGGTAATCTGGGAAGCGAGGATAATCCAAGCTATAGCCTTAACTCGTCTGATGGGACAACCCTTGTTTTTGCTGTCCCCTTAAGTAACTATGCTTCGTGCTGGTTTCTTACTCGATTCAAGTGCTATCGCCCAATTAAACTAACCCAACCAGGTATATACCCCGTCTCTGTCATCAACGCTAGCGGCACTAGCAATGCGATTGATTTCACAGTTATAGGCCCACCAATTAGTAGTGGTAGCGGGACTACTGCTACCTCCCTGCCAGCAAATCCAAATTTTTCTGATATTCAGTCATCTTTAAACGATGTAGGACAGAGAATTGACGATGTCAAATCTGACTTAAATTCTCCGAATGCTCCGGGGCAAATGAAACAGCTAATAGATCAAATAGCTCAAGTCCAACAAGCTATTGGAGGTCAGGTTTCTCCGCAACCTTCTACCTCTCAAGCTTCTACTCCTGTTGCGCCACAATCAGCTATCCCTCCAAGCGGCTCTTATACTAAATCGATTTCCCAGGGATATCGAGGCAATGATGTTGCGGCTCTCCAACAATTTCTAAAAACCCAAGGAGTCGACGTTTACCCGGAGGGGTTAGTCACCGGCTACTTCGGCCCTTCTACAAGAAAGGCGGTTGGCAGGTTCCAGCTTCAAAATGGCATTGTGAAAAGCGCTCGAGATCCCGGTTATGGCTATCTTGGTCCGAAAACGAGAGCCCAGATTAATTCTCTGCTTGGATTATAGAAGCCAGAAACCTGGTTCTAGTTATTAATTAGCTTATCTAAGCTCTTTCGTAACTCTTCTTCGGAGGCATTAAAGAGTTTATCCTTCAGCTCCCCTAAATTATTCAGAAGCTCGTTGAGAACGAGAGTATTCTCAGTGCGGCTGATGTAAATCTTTTCCCACTTAGTGGCACCGCCAGTTTTTTCTTCTTCAGTTAAGATATCTTCAAATAAATTTTCTCCGGGCCTAATGCCAGTCACAGCAATTGGGATATGAACATCCGGAGTGTAGCCGGAGAGACGGATGAGCTCTCTCGCAAGGTCAATAATCTTGACCGGCCGACCCATATCAAGGATGAAAATTTCTCCTCCCTGACCTACCGCTCCGGCCTCCATCACAAGCAGTGAGGCCTCGGGAATAGTCATAAAATAGCGCACCATATCCGGATGAGTGATGGTAACCGGGCCACCACGTCGGATTTGTTCCTGAAAAAGAGGAATAACGCTACCCCTCGACCCCAGAACGTTACCGAAGCGGACAGCTATGAAGCTCGTTGCCGTCTCCTTGTCGAGACCCTTAATAATCATTTCAGCAATTCGCTTGGTTTTACCCATAACGGAGACCGGCCTTACGGCTTTGTCAGTTGAGATAAGAACAAATTTTTTGACGTTGTGGCGGGCAGCTGCTTCGGCGGTGTGCAAAGTACCCAAAATATTAACCTTAATTGCTTCTTCGGGGTGATCTTCCATTAAAGGGACGTGCTTATAGGCGGCAGCGTGGAAGATAATCTCCGGTTTATGTTTTTCAATTACAGCATTTACTTTGGCTTTGTCGGTCACGCTTGCGATGACTGCTTTGAAATTAGCCTTTGGCGCTAGGTGCCCCAGCTCGTGTTCGAGATTGAAAAGGCCGCTTTCATCAATATCTAGAATAATTAATTTTCTAGGAGCAAACTGAAGAATCTGCCGAGACAATTCGGAGCCGATCGAGCCAGCAGCCCCCGTTACAAGTATGACCCTATCGTGAATAAGTTCATTAATCTTTTCGGTATCAATGCTAGTTGGCTCTCTGCCTAAAAGATCCTCGATGCTAATTTCTTTTAGGTTACGGAAAGAGATTGTTTGGCCAAGAAGTTCTGAGAATTCAGGGACAATTTTGATGTTGGCAATATTTGCCTCGCGAGCAACTTTTACTGCTTTTTGAATGGTATTGGCCTCATGTCGCTCAAGAGCAATAATAATTTGCTTGATACCCTCGTCATTAACGATTCTGGGGATATCTTTTATAAATCCCAAAACAGGAAGTCCGTGAATTGAGATGCTCTGATTAGCTGGGTGTTCATCAACTAATCCAACAATCCGATAACTGTTGCTTGCTGCGGTTTGGAGGGAGCGGATAAGATGTTCAGCTGGCTCGCCGGCACCAACGATAAGGATCGGCTCGCTGGCGGCAGTTTTCTCGGGAGTGATTTGGAGCCAGACCCGCTTAGAGATTCGGAGGCCACCGATTAGAATAAAACTTAAGATGTAGCTTAGGGGAACGACAGATCGGGGAAAGCCGGAGAAAAGATAAAATGCTCCCTGGCCGATAAAAACAAGTAAGGCAAAAGTGACGGTGGTGTAGGTAAGAGCGCGGAAGAGGCGAGTGAGCTCAGTCAAGCTCACAAACGACCAGGCGAATGAGTAAAGCCGTTCAGCTCGAAGGAACACGAGGTTTAGGGCAACAAAAATTAATATGTAATAGAATAGCCGATCATAGTATTCCGGCGGGATAGTGGCCTCAAAGCGTAAAAGAAAAGCGGTGATGAGGGCGGCGGCGCTCAAAAGCGCGTCAGCGACCGTGAAGAATGCTATTTTCCGAGTCATTAGTTTTTTGGCCCGCCCTTGTTAAAGCTTCGGCGTGGCAATGTAGAAATTCTTGACCGCTTGGATGACAAAGTCAACTTCTTCATCAGTAAGCTCCGGGTACATTGGGAGGGAGATAACTTCACGGCAAATTTTCTCAGTTACTGGCAGGGGGCGGGCTTCGAAGGGATACCAATCATAAGAATAATTTGGCTTTGGCCAGGAAATGATAGTTTCTACCCCCTCACGCTCAAGGTGCTCTTTAAGCTCATCCTGCTTGTTCGTTTGAATAACATAATTTTGGTAAACATCCTCGTAGCGACTGTCTTCAAAATGGGGGAGCTTTAGTCCAGCTATGTTGCTTAGTCCCTGCTTGTACCTCTCGGCAATGACGCGGCGACGGGCGAGCCACTCATCATAGTGAGAGAGTTTAACATTTAGAATGGCGGCCTGAATGTTGTCGAGAACGGCATTATAGCCAAACATTTTAGGGGTGCGAGCCGGATCGCGGAGAACCCCGTGATAGCGGAGAAGCAAAATTTTTTCATCTATTTCCGCGTCGCTCGTGGTGAGAGTCCCACCTTCGCCAAAAGCACCGAAGATTTTAGCCGGGTAATGACTAAAGCAGCCGGTCGCACCAATTGAACCGGCGCTTTTACCATTAAACTTTGCTCCCAGCGCTTGAGCGGCGTCCTCAATTACATAAATCTTCTGGCCCCTATCTTCAAATTTTTTAATGATTTGACTGAGAGTATCCATATCAGCCATTCGGCCATTTAGATGAACCGGAATGATGGCTTTAGTCTTGGGCGTGATAGCTGTCTCTAAAAGATTCATATCCATATTCCAGTCCTCGCCAACGTCAATTAAAACCGGTTTAGCGCCAGCTAAGGCGATAGCGGAGATGGTAGCCATAAAGGTGTGGGCAACAGTAATAACTTCGTCTCCAGGGCCGATATCAAGAGCTTTTAATGAGAGGTGAAGAGCATCAAAGCCGCTGTTTAGTCCCTTAGCATATTTGGCACCGGTGCGTAGCGCCATGCTTTTTTCAAAATCGAGCATATCTTGGCGGATAATAAGCTCGCCACGGGAGAGCCGGTCTTCTATAACCGTCATAAACTTATTCTTATATGTTTGCCAATGGCGGGGATAATTTATGAAAGGGACTTTGTACATCTGTTTTATTAAAGCCTGATATAGGCAGGACCAGGTTCTTGATATGACTTCATTATGATGTCTCTGGTTTCTTCTGGGTTTTCTGGAATATAAGTTTTCATCCCAGGTAATTTACTCAAAAAATCTATTTCTTCGTCTTCCCGTAAGAGATTATGGCTAAAGCCCAAAAAAGAGTACTTCTCGCTTCCTCTGACACCTAAAATTTTTACATTTGCTTGATGCATAGAAATAGCATTCCTTATCATCTCGTGAACTCGGAAAGTGACAAAATTAATCATTGAATAGAGGTAGGGCTTCTTGCCGCTCAAAGCCAAAGCGGCGGCGATGATGGCAGTGCTCGCTTCTGTTACCCCAAAATTAAAATATCTGTCCGGATATAGTTTTTGAAATTTCTCCGCATAGTTAAAACCAACATCCGGAATTATAAAAATAATATCCTTGTCTTTCTCTGCCAATTCGCAAAGAGCATCGATAAACACTCTCCGATTATCTAACGCTTGAACTATCTCAGGCATTTAATTCAGATAAAGCTTTTTCATAGTCGTCCTGTTTAATAATGGCATAATGCCAAAGGTTGTTATTCTCCATAAAGGAAACCCCTTTGCCCTTGATTGTATCGCATATTATCATATTCGGAGATGAACCAGAGGTACTCTCTAGGGCGGATTCAATTTCTTCAAAGTTATGACCATCTATCCTTTGGACTGCCCACCCAAAAGATTTAACTCGTTCATCCAACGGTTCTATATTCAGGATGTCTTTAGTCCTTCCCATCGCTTGCAACCGGTTATTGTCTACCCAAACTATTAAATTAGAGAGATTGTGTTGCTTGGCAATTAAAATTGATTCCCAAGTCGTTCCTATTTGCATTTCTCCGTCGCTCATAACAACATGGATTTTCCCCTCCTCGCCTTTTAACTTTTTGCTTAGGGCAAAGCCAACTCCAGCGGGCAGGCCGTAGCCCATACTACCCCCGGCAAACTCCAATCCAAATTTCCCCCGCGGCTCTATAAGCCCTATATATTCTTCTTCACCTGGACGGCAATAACGCTCCAGATCCTCTTTTGGGATAATTCCTTTCTCGGCCAAAAAATAGTAAATTGAGGCCGCTGCCCATCCCTTGCTCAAGATAAACTTATCTTTCTCCAAATCCATTTTCTCAAATAAGACACTTAAGAGGTCAATGCAGCTAAAATTGCTACCAATATGGCTGCCTTGGGCCTGATAGATCATTCTTAGCACCTTCTTTCTTGCTTCGGTCGCCGTTTTCCTATAGTCGGTCATTTTGACGTTTAATTATGGCGTTTCGGCTTCACCCCGTCAATTTTTAGGAAAAAATTCCTCTCAGGGTCAGCAAAATAATCTTTATGTCTGTCCAGAGAGACATTTCTTTGACGTATTTCATCTGGAGGCGGACTTTTTCGGGTCTTAACTCTTTCAGATATTTTTTTTCCGCCTCTTCGGTAGTTTTCGCACCCGCCAAGTAAGCGCCTTCGTCAATATTCCAGAGAGAAGCATAGTCAGTCATACCGGGCTTAATGGTATAAACTATTTTTTCCTCGCCGGTGTAGAGCTTGGCGTATTCCATCACTTCCGGCCTTGGACCGACTAAGCTCATCTCGCCTTTCAACACATTGATTAGTTGCGGAAGCTCATCAAACTTAAAGCGGCGGAGGAATTTCCCGGATTTGGTAACTCGGACATCATCGCCTGCAGTTGAAGGGCCGCCGATTTGATCGGCACCTACCACCATGCTCCGGAATTTAAAAATCCGGAACAGTTCAAAACTCTTGCCCGCTCGAACCCCTCGATAAAAGACTGGTCCAGGAGAGTCGAGTTTAATCCAGAGGGCGAAGGCAACAAAAAGTGGCGAGAGTAGTAGCAGTCCAATCGAGGCGAGGATCAGGTCAAATAAGCGTTTCATCATACGAAAATAATATTGACTTTTTCCCATAATTATTGCAAGGTGCGGATGGCGTAAGCCATTTTTTGTTCCAGATAACAATGAAATATTGGAAAGGAGTGGGAAGAGATGTACAGCAGCTTTGTTGATGATGTAGTGAGGGAGATGAGAGAACGACATGTCTCACACCCTCGTTACGTCGGTAAGGCGTGGTTCTGTTTCTGCTTCCGCCATTGGCAGAGACTTCTCAGGTTTGAAGGAGACGGGAGAGCTGGTCCAGCCGGTCCGGTTCACTTTACTGCTACGGCATGTCAGTCTTGCCGGGTGGTGAAGATGCGGCGATACGACTTCATCGGCTCCAATCTGCAGGTTTTCCTGGTTCCACAGATGGGATTTCTGCGGGGTCTCAAGAACTGAGTTCTGAAAGGAAACCAGTAATGGAAGTCAAAGAATTTGTTGGCAAGGTAGTCAATGCTTTGAAGGTTCGCGGCATTGATGACCCTTACTACAAAGGCGCAACAACAAGCATCACCCACTGCAGTGGCTTGATGGAGAGGTTTCAGGGAGTGAATAAGGACGGAGTTCTATTCACTGCTTACGCTTGCCCGGCTTGCGAAGAAGTAAGGATATTCAACACTGGGAAGCTGCCCTCTCCGAGGGTGTTTACTTTCTACCTGAAAGATCCTGTCCTGCAAAGAGAGATGGTGTGAAAGAGGTGGTGTTCTTTGACCCCAGGGCGCGAGATCCTAGTCGCCCTGGGGTTTCGCGTTTTATGCCTCTCTTCTAAATACAAAAACGGCTTTGAAGGCGTATTTTTTAAGAAACGGAAGAATTTTGAAAAGAATTTTATCCAGAGCGTCAGCGAATTTAATAATTAATTTTGCTCCAGGCAAATTTTGAAAGGGGATGGCGAGGAGGGATGTGAGATGGAAAAAATTAATCTGCTCGAAGGTCAAATATTTTTTAGCTAACTTGAGATCATTTATCTTCATAATGTGAGCGGCGGCCCAGCCAGTTCGAACGCCACGTTTTTTATTGATCCAGCGCTTGAGATTTGCGAGGGGGTGGTGGCCCAGGGTTTCAATACCGATCAATAAGCCACCGGGCATTAAAACACGCTGGATTTCTTTTAGCCCTTTCTCTAATTCAATCGAAGAGAAAGTGCCGCCGTCAAAAACAATATCAAAGGAATTATTTGGAAATTCCAGCGCCTCCGCATCCATTTTAAGGAATTTCATATTGCTTACTTTATTTTTCATACTTCTCTCTTCAGCAATCTTCAGAGATTCTTCTGAGAGATCAACGCCGACTACTTCTCTAGCGCTCATTTTGGCGATCTGTATTGTATGCATTCCGTGGCCGCAGCCATAGTCAAGAACTTTTTTGCCGGGAACGTGCTGCCTCAAAAGTTCATAGAGTTTTTGGTAGCTTGACATTTTCATCACGTCGGTTGCTTCGATATCAAGAGAAACTAGCTCTGGATGGACAGCCACTTTTGCCTGCCATCTCCGGGCTAGCCGATCGTAATGCTTAATTTCTTGCTCCTTTCTCAGATCCATTTATTTGCTGGGAATTAGCAATCTAAACGCCCCGACAATTGAGCCTAGGCCATAAGCAAAATGTCTGGCGAGAAAGGCCAGCATAAGATAAGGGAAAAGCCGGAGGCTCTTTTCTCGGACAATGATTTTCAACGAAAAATAGAGTGCCACTGAGATATAGAAAGTAAGAATTCCTGCAGTTGCCCAGATTAGCGGCGATACGAAAACTGATCCGATAGCAGTTGCTAGAATGGTGGATACAAACGCCAAGGGGGCAAGGTGGCGGGGCTTAAAAACAGGAGAGCCGAATTTTAGCGGTAAAACTGCCCAAATTCCGTCTAAGAAGTTTCTTCGCCAGAAAGAAATTAGGGTTTTCTGCTTCGGGTAGTAGGTGAGAGCAATATCTGGCGCCAAAAGAATTTTACCCCCGGACTGCGTTAGACGGAGATTGAAATCAAAATCCTGACTGCGGATTAACTTTTCGTTAAAAAGACCGATTTTGTGAAAGACCTCTTTGCGATAGCAGATGCCGTAAGCGGTGTCGGCAAGTCGAGTTTTACCGCCGCCTCTTCGGAAAGCTCCGCCGGAACCGAAAGACGAGCCAAGGACTGAAATAATAGCTCTGGCGGCGAGAGAGCTGTCAGCGGGAACATTTTTGGTCACGCCACCCACAGCATCGGTTTTATACTCTTCAAAATAGCGGACACACTTGGAAACATAATCTGGCGGGTAAATGGTGTGGGCGTCGCTTTTAGTAATTAAATCACCTTTGGCATTTTTAATTCCAATATTCAAGGAAATGGGAGTGGACCCTAAAGGATTATCGAAAAGCTTAATGCGATTGTCCTTTTGTGCGTAAGACTTAACTATCCCCGGAGAGTTATCCGAGCTATTGCTATTGACTGCTAAAATTTCAATCTTCTCTTTTGGGTAATCTTGCCTGACCAGGGATTCCAGAGCGCGAGCAACGAATTCAGCTTCATTGTGATAGGGGACGATAATTGACACTAGTGGTTGGTCCATGTTTGAATAAAAGTCGTTGTAAATCTGGTTTTATGAAGAAAAAAGCACTAATCACTGGAGCCACGGGCCAAGACGGCTCGTATCTTATCGAACTGCTTTTAGATAAAGGCTACGAAGTTCACGGCGTAATTCGGCGAGCCTCCTCGCTTAATACTTCCCGAATTGACCACCTTTATCAAGACCCGGGCGTGAACGGGGTTGATCTGTTTTTTCACTATGGAGACTTAGCTGACGAGGGTTCCATAAGAAAAATAGTTTATAAGATCCAACCGGATGAAATTTATAATTTAGCAGCCCAGTCGGATGTTGAGATCTCTTTTAAAATTCCCGAGTATACACTGGACGTCACCGGAGTGGGGACGCTGCGCTTACTCGAGATTGTGAGAGATTTCCAAGCGGACACCGGTAAAAAGGTAAAGTTTTACCAGGCTTCTAGTTCCGAAATGTTCGGGAACTCCCCCGCTCCCCAGAATGAGAGCACGGCTTTTAGCCCCCGGAGTCCATACGGAGCGGCGAAAGTGCTTGCTCACGACATAACGAAAAATTACAGGGAAGCTTATGGGTTATTTGCCGTGAATGGCATTCTTTTTAATCACGAATCTCCTCGGCGGGGAGGGAATTTTGTAACGAGAAAAATTACTCGAGGAGTTGCAAGAATTAAGGCAGGATTGGACAAGAAGCTCTACCTCGGAAATTTAGACGCAAAGCGGGACTGGGGGTACGCGCCGGAATATATGGAGGCGGCGTGGCTAATGCTCCAGAGGGCGCAACCGGACGATTATGTGATCGGCACCGGCGAGAGCCGTTCGGTTAAAGAGTTCGTGGAGGGGGCATTCAAATATGCCGGGATGCCGGATTGGCAAAATTACGTTGAAGTTAACGACCCGCGCTACTTAAGGCCGTCTGAAGTTCATTATCTTCAAGCTGACCCAAGGAAAGCGAGAGAGAAATTAGGTTGGGAGGCCAAAACAAAGTGGGATGGCCTAGTGAAAATTATGGTGGAGCACGATTTGAAGGAGTACGGCCTCCTTTAGTTTTGCTCCATGAATTTGACTGATAAGAAAATTCTAATTACTGGCGGGCATGGGTTTCTGGGTGCTCACTTGGTAAAAAATTTTTTAGAGCGAGGAGTTTCGAAAGAGAATATATCTGCTCCGAAGCATTCTAATCTTGATTTACGGCGGTGGGAAGATTGTGAGCGGGCAGTTCAGGGGCAGAATTTAGTGATTCACCTGGCGGCTAAGGTAGGCGGTATCGGGCTTAATAAAGAGCGACCGGGAGAATTATTTTACGATAATTTAATAATGGGAGCGCATTTAATGGAAGCGGCCAGACGGGCCAGAGTAGAAAAATTCGTGAGCGTTGCTACAATTTGCAGTTATCCGAAGTTTACTCCAGTCCCTTTCAAAGAAGATGATTTATGGAACGGCTATCCGGAAGAGACCAACGCGCCTTATGGATTAGCGAAAAAAATGCTTTTGGTTCAGGCCCAGGCGTATCGCGAGCAGTACGGCTTTAATGCGATTACACTCTTTCCAGTAAATATTTATGGGGAAGGGGATAATTTTAACCTGCAGTCGAGCCATGTCACCCCGGCAATTATTAGAAAAGTGGCCGAAGCCAAAAAGTCAGGCAGTGATTTTGTTGAACTTTGGGGGACAGGGGAGCCCACCAGAGAATTTTTATACGTGGAAGATGCAGCCGAAGGGATAATCCTTGCGGCGGAAAAGTATGACAAACCAGAGCCGGTGAACTTGGGTTCGGGTAGGGAGATTTCAATTAAAGACCTAGCGGAACTTATTTGCCGACTGATGGATTATGGCGGAGAGATTCGATGGGACACTTCAAAACCAGATGGCCAACCCAGGCGACTATTGGACACTTCGCGGGCAGAAAAGGAATTTGGTTTTCGCGCTCGGACTTCTTTCAAGGAGGGTCTAAAACTGACCATCGAATCCTATTTAAAAGATAACCAATAGTAGTTGCTCTAGGTTTAAATCTAGTTTTAAAGCTAGGGCAGCTAGGCGAAGGCGCGTTGAACTTTTCTTTTGAGGGCGAGGATTAGTCGCCAGGCGTAGAGTTGAGACAAGCTGCTTGATAAGCGTCTCGCGAAAGACGGATGTTTCAAGCCATCCGCAGCGAGAACCCAGTCGGCATCGCGGATTGTGAGCATATTGGCGAGGCCGCCAGCGATCTCAACGCTTTTCAAACTTTCCGGATCCGTTGGGCTCCAAATGTAAGGGTGATTCTGGTGAACGGCGGTGATGACCTCGGTAGCATCAATGACAGGAACCTTGCGAGAGCGAATGTAGTAGATAAACCAGCTGTCCCAGCCGGGTCGGCCGACCGGAAAAGGCGGCATTTCCGGTGCTAAGGATTTAGGGAAAAGAAAATAATCAATGCCGGAGAATCCGTGGAGACGGCCGTCTTCATCAGCGTGAGCGGCAAGTTTTTCTTTCCAACCGGGACTTGCAAAATTAATGGCATCTCCCAAATCTAAATCTGTCCGACGGCCAACCATAAGATAAAGAGGATATTTAATTGGCTTGGCGGCTTCAAGGAGATTATTTAAAAGGACAATATCCGCGTTCATAAAAACGAGATTGTCGTATTTGGCGATATTGCGGGTAACTTGAAAGGCCTCGCTTATAAGCGGCGTGCCAAATTTGTTTCTCCGGATTTCTTTAACATGTCGGAAGCCGAGCTCATTGGCAGCTTCAGATGCCCCTTTTTCATTTCCGAAGACTATAACTTCGCTTCCAGGATGAACTGCGAGCCAGCTTTTAATTGAGTTTTTTTGAGTGGTGCCGATTATTCCCTCAAAGGGCTTGGGAATTGTGAAGAAGGTAACCATTAACTTAACAATTTTCTAATGATGCCCGCGACATGGCGGATTTCTTTTTCGGTATTTCCAAGGCCGCTGGGCAGATAAAGCCCTTGCCTAGCAATTCGATCAGCTACCGAGAAGCTGCCCTTGTTTCTCTCTCCGACTTTGCGATATTGAGATTTTTTCCAAACCGGCTGGCGATGGAGGGGATAGAAGAACGATCTTGTTCCAATCCCGTGCTGGGCTAATTTTTTAGAAAAAGTTTCGTTTTTAAAACCAGTGGACTTATCGAGAACGATGCCATACATCCAGTAAATATTTTTAGCGTATGTTTTTTCCACTGGGAGTTGGAGGCCGGGGATATTGGCAAGAAGTTTATTATAGAACGCTCCGTGATGGCGCTTGATCGCTATTAGCTTTCTGATGTTTTTTAGTTGAGCGACACCGAGGGCGGCCTGGATATTTGTCATCCGGTAATTTCTAGCGATTTCTTCATGGTAGTACCTCTTACTCTTCATAAAGCCTAAATTTCTTAGCATGTCGGCCCTTTCCTTAAAGTTTTTATTGTTCGTGAGGAGCATACCACCCTCGCCGGTAGTAATGACTTTATTTGGGTAAAAGCTGAAACAAGAAATGTCGCCGAATCTGCCGCATTTTTTGCCTTTGTATTCCGCGCCGATTGCTTCAGCCGCATCCTCGATTATTAAAAGCTTGTGTTCGTGGGCAATTTTTTTAATAGCGCCCATGTCGCAAGGGTGACCGTAGATGTGGACTGGCATAATTGCTTTGGTTCTTTTAGTGATCTTCTTTTCAATTTGGGAGGCATCCATGTTCCAGGAATCCGCGTCGGCATCAACAAATACCGGAATACCACCGTAGCTAACTACTGCGATAGCACAACTCATAATGGTAAAAGTAGGCATTATTACCTCATCGCCGGGCTTAAGCTCAATTGCGCCCATGGCGACTTCCAGCGCGGCGGTGCCGCTTGAGACCGCGGTGCCATATTTTTTGCCGATGTAATCTGAAAATTTATTTTCGAATTCTTCGACAAAAGGACCTTCGGAAGAGATCCAGCCGGTTTTGATACACTTAGCTAAATATTTTGCCTCATTACTGATAAGTAAGGGCCTATTTACCGGAATCATAATTATTCGAAGTAGTGAGCTTTATCGTCTTCGCCAAGATACGGTCCTTGCTTGACCTCAATAATTTCAGTGTCTTCTAGCATCTCAAGACCGTGGCCACCATTAGCTAATAAAATAATATCTCCTCCTTCTAACTCCCGGGCGTGAAGATGATTTCCTTCAGTATCATAGAGATTAACGCGGCATCTTCCTTTACGAATAAAAAGCACTTCTTGAGTATGAGTGATCTCCCGAGGGATGATTTTATGGATATGTGGCTTAACCACATGCCCTCTGGGATGTTTTAAAAAGCCAAGTTGCTTAGGAAACTCATGGGGAGTAAGGAAGTTTACTCCTTCATCAGCATGGGTGTTGTAGATAATGATAGCGATTATATTATCGCCGTGTTTGATGATCTCTTTTCCCTTATCGCGATTCATGATGTTGGAGGGCCTCTTCAATTACACGAGTCCATTTTTCGCCGTAGTTACTGAGAGTAAGATTTTTAGTCTGAGCATAACCCTTTTCTCGCATCTCACCTCTCAATTTTTCGTCGGTCCATACCTTATAAACCTTTTGGGCAATATCATCAATATTGGAGGGATTAAAGAGAAGAGCGGCTCCGCCGACTTGCTTTGGAACTTCAAAAATATTGGCTGTCACAACTGGAGTGCCTAAAACCATGGCTTCAAGGGGCGGTAGAGTGGTCGGCCCCTGGAAAGCAGGGGAAACAAGCGCCACAGCCTTTTTGTAGAGAGCCACGGCTTCTATATCTTCAACATATCCGGGATGGATAATTAAGTTTTTTATGCCTAAGTTCTCCGCAAGATCCATTACTTGCTTAAAATAGCGAGCGTGATTGCCCTTGTTGCTGCCGACAACTACCAAAGGAATCTCTACGCCATGTGCTTCTTTAATTTTATGGAGGGCTCGTAATAAGTGATCATGATATTTCTGAGGCCAAAACTGGGCGGGGTAATAAATAAACTTTTTCGGCAAACCATATTTCTCAAGAAGTTTTGAGGATTCACTATCGGTCATATTTTTGTGCTTGTAGGTGTAGCTTGGGGCAACATAATAAATAGTCCGGATTTTGGTCATCGGCACCCTCGTGAAGGTATGAATATCATCAGCCCCCTGGGCAGAGTCGGCGACAGTTAAGAGGGAGTGGCGGGCGTAATAGGGGTAGATAATGTCGCGAGTCGTTTTTGTCATCCAGGTATATTCCGGCCAGCGGGGATAGTATTTGTGCATATAGTCAGGGAGGCAGGCAACATAAGGGATTTTAAAAGGGACATCGAATGAAAAAGGAGTTGAGATAACGAGAAGATCAATATTTTTATTTTGAAGAGCTTTATCTAAGTCTTTTATAACGAGGAAATCCAGCCCGGTGACAAGTCCCAAAAAATGAATTGCTTTTCTTATGGAAGAGCGGCAGCGATTGGGAAGGAGAATGTAATTTACATTTTCCTTTGAAGAGACCTCTGGCTTACTCTCGCCTTCGTAGTAAATGATGGAGTACTGGAATTTGTCCGGAGCGTAAGCGAGAAGGCCATTAGCGACGCTTAAGGTGAACTGAAAGACGCCACCGCCCGATCGAGGGGGGAATAAGATACCGATATGTTTCTTCATGATTTCTGGGGGAGGGTTTTGCCTACTGCCTTTAAGTCCTCTTCAAGCATTAGGTGAATAAGCTCTTTGAACTTGAATTGGGGATTAAAGCCAAAGGCGTTCTTAGCTTTGGAAATGTCGCCTACGAGGACCGTGGTAGTGGCTGGCCGGAGGAATTTGGGATTGATTTTGACGTATTGCTTCGGGTTGAGTCCGACAGCCGCAAATGTTTCATCTACCCATTCCTGAACCGAATGGGTTTCAGCGGTGCAGATAATATAATCGTCCGGTTTTGGCTGCTGCATGATACTCCAAGCAGCTTCCATATATTCTTTGGCATAGCCCCAGTCAATTTGGGCGGAGAGGTCGCCAAGTTCTAATGAATTCTCGAGGCCGGCATAGATTCTAGCGGCGGCTTTAGTAACTTTTCTTGTTAAATATTCTTCCGGTCTTCGCGGGGATTCGTGGTTGTAAAAGATGGCGGTGGCGACGAACATGTCGTAGGTTTCCCGATAAAATTTGGAGATAACGTAAGCCAAAACTTTAGCGCAGGCATAAGGACTTTGAGGATAGAAAGGAGTGGTTTCTTTCTGGGGGGTTTCCATTGCCTTGCCGAAAATATTGGAAGATAAGGGCTGGAAGAATTTAATTTGGGGATTAATTTGCTTGATGATCTCTAAAATCCGGCCGACGGCGGCACCCGTGACATTGTATTGGAAATCAACCATATCGTAGCTCCAGCCGACGTGATCTTGGTCAGCTTCGTTATAAATTTCTTCAGGAGCTACTTCTTTAATGACCCGATAGAGGGAGGTGGTATCCAAAAGATCACCGCGGTGGAGGGTGATTTTGTTTAAGATGTGCTCGATGTTTCGAGTATTGCCGGTGGCGGATTTACGATAAAGGCCGTGAACTTCATAGCCTTTTTCTAACAGAACCTCGGCTAAGTAAGAGCCATCTTGACCAGTGATGCCTAAAATTAAGACTTTTTTCATACGGGGTTTATGTTAAACACGTTTTTTGAAAATTGAAAGACCCCGCCTACGGTGGGGTCTCGACAAATATATCGACTTGCGATGTCGTTAGGCCTATTTTTTAGCGCCAATCACTTGGAATTTGGGAAGAGGGACGATAAATTTACCGCCCTTCTTTAGCCAATCCTTTTCTCTCTTATAGAAAGTATCAAAGAAAGCCCAAGGGGAGACGAAGAAGTAATCAGCATCTTTGCGGGCTGTCTCTTCGTCTACGATCGGGATTAAAGTTCCAACCGTATACTTCCCCCATTTTTGTTCGTCTTTATCGGCGGCGGCTTTGATGAGCTTATTGTCCAATCCGTAATACTGGAGGATTGTGTTGCCCTTGGTTGAGGCACCATAGACGTAAACTTTTTTGCCTTTTTTCACTTCTTTCTTAATGAAATCAACGGCTTTTTTCTTGTTTGTTTCTAATCGGCGGGCAAATGCTTTGTAATTATATTTCGGCTCCTTATATTTGATACTGCCTTTCTTCAGGTGACGGGCGAAGAGGCGATAACTGCCGCCATTAATGCTATTCTCCTCCACTTTGAAAATTTCTAAGCCGTTTTTCTCAAAGAAATAAACAAGGGAAGGGTAAGAGTAGTACTCAAGATGCTCATGACAAATGTTCCCAAGGTCATTTGTCTCGATCATCGGTTTCAGAGTCATTAGCTGGGCGATAAAAACTCCGCCAGGAGCGAGAACTTTCGTAGCATCTCGGATGAACTGATTTGGATCTTCCATATCATAGAACATTCCAATGGCGGTAATAACTTTTGCTTTTTTGTCTTCGAACTTTTTCTGCCACGCTTTATAGGTCCAAAAATCGTGAATAACATGAGGGATGACCTTGCGGAGATATTTAATTAAGTTGTCCGCCGGCTCACAGCCCACGCGAATCAGATTCCTTGGATAGTACTTAAGGAGTGTGCCGTCATTAGCGCCGATATCCAAAACAATGTCGCCTTTTTTGAGCTTGGCCATTTTCGTCGCTGTTTCGGCGATCTCCTTGAGATCAGCGGTAATAACCGGATTGATACCAGAGCGGTACCAATAGTGGCGAGCGTAAAGTAATTCTTGAGGAGCGGTGTGTTTTAGCTGGAGAAGGTCGCAATTTTTGCAGTGGACTAGTTCTAACGGAGCTCGCGGAGTTTTCCCTTTTTTACTCTTAACAAAGGTGGAAATATAGAGATTGCCGATACTAAAAACTTTCTCAAGTTTACTTGAACCGCAGACGCGGCAGGTTTTTCGCGTAGTGGTGCGGGATGTCTGCATAAGCGCAATTTAGTATAGTCAAATTTGGCTCAAAAACAACCGAAATTTGTTATCCCCAGTCGGGGGGGGGCTTATGTGCTATAATTACGGCTATATGAGGACTGCTAAGGGTAGCTTGGTATTTCTGGGTGTGTTGGTCGGGGTAATAGCTCTGGCTGCTCCCGCTTTGGCTCGCTTTGTACCGGCCCCACAAACTACAACAACCTACTCAACTTTAGTTACTAGTACTTCGGCGGTTGGCGCCACCAGTACAACAACGACTACCACCAGTGTAACTGCTAGTAGTACTGCGCCAACCGGTACGCCTGGAACGATAACTCAAAGTACAACAAGCACAACAACCACCACTGTTGCGTCGCCATCCCTAGTCCCGCCGGCAGTTGCCGCTCAACCATCGACGGTTCTTACCGATCTTGCGGCCCAGCTTAACTCCTTACTGCAACAGTTGATTACATTGCTTACAGCGCAAATACAACAACTGCAGGCACAACTGGCTACTAAGCAGATGCAAGGGCAGGTCGCCACCACTCCCTCTCCAGCTGCCACTGCCACGACTACCACTGCTCAAACCGCTGCTACCTCAACCGTTGCCCAAGTTCCAAATATTCCACCGAGAGTTAATATTACTTATCCCTACGGCGGCCTTGCGCTCACTACTCCTGCCTCAACCGATGTGACTGCTTCAGCTGCTAGCGATAAAAGCACCATCAGCAAAGTAGAATTTTTTGATGGGGGAAGTTCTATCGGGACTGTAAATGCTTCTATTGGTCCCTGGACTATAAGGTGGAACAGCATACCAGTAGGTCAGCATACGCTTACAGCGACAGCCACAGATGGTAATGGAACTACAGCTACTTCGGCTTCGGTTCCCCTGACAGTTAAGACGCTCACTACCCGTGGAACTGCAGACATTCCGCCGACAATTACTATTTCTGTCACATCGACCTCGACTTCGAGTACTACTGCCATTACGATTACAGCTACACCTGCCACTAATGCAGGTAGTATTAGTCAAGTTGTCTTTTCTCGCGCTGCCAGCACTACGTCTAATGGATCCTTTGCAACCAAAACCGTTGCGCCTTGGACCGGCACCACAACTCTCCCGGCAGTAGGTCTTCATACCGTCTCAGCCATAGCTACCAACAGTCAGGGTTCTGTGACCAGGTCCGCATCTACAACTATTACCGTGTGCGATAGTGGTGTTTGTTAGTGGTCAGTAATGCATAACAAGAAAAATGGCCCGATTACGAGGGCCGTTTTCTTTGTTGTCTTTGTTGTTGCTTCCCGACAAAGTTGAAGCTTTCTTTATCTGGAGAATAGTCAGAGGCGATCTCCTCCAGGCCGTATTTTTTGAAAATTGCGGGGTAGGGGTGGATATAGCTTTGGCTTGAGAGCTTGATGCTTTGAGTTAGTTCGGAAAGATCACGCTTCTGGGCAGCATCATTGTAAACTACATAGCCCTTAAAATATTTTTGGATAACGCCGCAAACTTTTTCAAAATTAGCGGGATTAAGGTAGGCGAAAATGCCGTAGCTGAAGATTAAATCCGCTTTCTTTAGGATATCTTGGTATTTCTCGATGTTTCTTATGTCATCCACAAAAACTTGAATGCGGGGATTATCTAATTCTTTAGCTCGGTCGATAATCTGCGGCGTGATGTCTACTCCGTAGAGCTCTAAGTGGGGATATTTTCTAGCTAAATAATCTAAGTGGCGCAGAAAGCCGCACCCTAATTCGAAGACCGTTTTTATACTTTTGGTTTCGATAAGCTCTTCAATCTCTTTCAGGTAATACTTGGGAATTGGGGTTTGGTTAAAACTTTTCAGATATTCGGCGCCGTATTCCTTCCAGAATTTGTTATTCAACTCCTCGTTGCTTAGGTGGCGGTTTTTATAAAAGTAATAATCGAAGTAACAGGTGTTAAGTAGTTTTCTTAGAGCGCTAGTTCGGTGGAATTGGATTGGTTTATAGCTCAAGTAAAAAAGGGCCGCTCCTAGAATCTTAGTAAGGAAATTTTTTAGGGGAGTAGGAAGGATGCGATTGAGAAATTTTAGGAAAGCCCTCATTGAGTTTTGTAGCCGAGCTCGTTCATGCACTTCCCAGCTATTGCGTGGAAGATTTCGAGCTCTAGCCAGGAGAATTGATTTCTAAAGTCCCCAACGATGCCTTTGCGGAAAGGCATGCTTTTGGTCTCCTCTTTGCCTTTCTCGCGGCCGGAAAGCTTATCAAAAGTGAAGTTATCGATTGTTTCTTGGATGAGTTTATCAGGAACTTTAACTCCAAGATAATTTAGGATTTCTTTAAGAGTTTCTATCGGATGAGAGGATAGATTTTCGTATTTTACCCGATGAAAGTGAATATCCGGTCGTTCGGTCCAGAGCTGGATAAATTTTTTCCACTTGTGGGCAGTCCAAGCATAGCTAAGAGGCCGGACGTCGCTCATGAGATAAAATGATTTTTCTTTCAATGTGGTGGGCGGCTCGAGATTGATTAACTCTTTGTAGCGGTAATAGGCAGAGACGGCGATGTCCCGCGGATCGCGGGTAAGGAAGATTATTTTATCCGTCAAATCAACATTTTTGGCTGGCCAGTTGTGGGTTTTAATAATCATTGAATATTGGGATTTTGGTCGATTTGGAAGGTTGCCACTGGTTAAGCCCAGCACCCGTTCGTCGGTTGTATAGAGCATGCC
>OBEQ010722298.1_pt1 | contig 20288 bp, 26 predicted proteins | sample 1670901 | NCBI WGS metagenome assembly OBEQ01 (sample SAMEA104232315, study PRJEB22302) | groundwater metagenome | biome: forest; feature: aquifer; material: groundwater | place: USA | collected 2011-08-07 | depth 5.4 m
ACATTAACCTTAACAGTTTGCACGCCGTTTAGGTCAAGGTTTTCTCCAGGTAAATTACCGACTACGCTCCAAATTGTAGTTAAGTAAGTGAACATCTGATCGACTGTATCTGAAATCGTTTGAATTGAATAAGCATGATAATATTGATCATCAAGCGTAGCGTATCCATTTTTACCAATAACTAACACTCGTTCAGTGCGGTTTTGGTTTTGAATTACGAACGAGGTTCCAAGCGCGCTTTCAAATTGATTAGACGAACGAATTGAAAATGCCTTGTCGCCATCGCGGTACATTGTACCGTTAACTACGTCCGTACGATTGTACAAAATAGAACCATTTTGAGAATAGTCAAGTACAGTTGATTGAAATTCAAAATCAGATTGAATAGAGGTATTGTTACCAGTACAGCCAACTAAAATTAAAGCAGAAAATAGAGATAAGAGTAATGTCAGTTTATTCATAGTTAATTCAAAAATATTAGAATAAAGACAGATAAAAACAGCAGGTACTAAAAGCATACTAACTACGACTTAGAAGTGCACTTAAATTATTCATGTCCACTGCCACCGCGTCTACTACTGCCTTTATGAGTTCCAGTGGTTGACGGAAATACGCGAGGAGATCGACGGGAAGGTTTGTCTGGTTTTCTAAGCGCAAGGTCAATAGCATCTGGTTTCTCTCGGAGAATACCTCGAATGTTCATAGGTACAATGACTGATAAGTCCTTCATCGCATTATGTAAATGCATATTGAATTCGTTTACAAAAACAGGATGCCATCGTCGTTCCACAATTGGTTTCAAATCACGGTGCACTAACGGTAATCGACCGTATTTTTGATAATGAACCACTACAGCACGCAAAACGTTTATTGAAAGAGAATGCGCGTGTCGGCTTGCACGCCAAACACTACGATTACCTGCCCCTGCTTCCTTGCACCGTTTATAATTCGCCCAGGCACTTTCAGCTTCATTCATACTTTCAACAAGGCGACGCTGTTCATCAGTCCACAGTGAACTCGAAGTGTTAAGTAACCGCCTGAGCGGAATAAAATCAGCGGGGTCATTTGCCATAAGTAAACGTATAAAATTACAAGTAAGACAATAAAAAACCACGTGGCGATTAACAGACTAGATCAGTTTGGCTTCTCGTTACGGTTAGTCAACTCAACACTAAGTCTGAAAAATTCCATTAAATCGTTTCGGCTTTTCGCTAGGTCTTTTTTTATTTTTAAAGCAAGTTCACTCGGAATAACTACAGAAGTATAGCTAACACAATGCGCAAAATTTTCTGTCCAGGATTCATTAATATCCGGATGCCAATGCAAAGCGGCTACTTTTCTTAAATCGCTATAGGCTGCAGTTAATCGCCCGTGTTCTGCGTAATATTTTATACCTTCAGCAAGTGCATCTTTAGAAGCGCTTAAAGCTCGAAGTTCTTCTGAAGTTGCATCATCCACATGCGCATTAACTACCCCAAACACACGCAATTTACCCGTTCGTTTAAAATCACGAAATGCAGTTGCCGCTTTAAAATGGAGGGCAAGAAACTCAGATTGCCTTTCAGTCATCTGACGGCTAGGCTCACGTAAAAGAACGTTTGCAGGAATAAACGGCAATTTAAGTTTTGGCGCCTGCGGCATATTAAATCACTCAACAAATTAAACCACTAAATTTTCTTCAATTATTTTTCTGATTTTGTCAGCTGCGTAAACTGGTTTGATAAGCGTCGCTTGGCCACGAATACCTTTGCCAGAATGTACGCTTACTAGCAACCCAAGTGTTTCCAACTCATGAAGATATTCGCGATACCAGCGAGCTGTGCGTGGCTCTTTGCCCATTTTCTTGCACATTGCAACGTATCGATCATAAACTTCTCCAGAAAAGTACAGTTTTTCACCGTCGTCTTCAATTAATTTTTTGTATTGAACATCTTGAGAAACAATAGCAAGAGCATACAATACAAGCTGCAAATGTTCTGGGAGGCCAGAGATCAACTCGCGGGCTTTATCTTCATCAGCAGCTAGCCGAGCAGCTTCAACATCTTTATCGCCAACCTTGGTCGCATTTTTACTAAGCGCCAATTCACCTGCGCGCAATAACAACGTAAGAGCGTAACGTGCGTCGCCGTTTTCACCAGCCGCAATAGCAGCAGCTAAATTCAACGCGCTTGGCTCAACGCAGTTATCGTGAAACGCAAGCGGAACACGTTGTAACAAGATTGCCTGCAACTGTAGAGCATTGTATGGAGAGAAGACAATCTCGTCCTCGCAAAGCGAACTACGGCTACGCTGGTCAAGCTTTTGCTTAAACGTTAACTTGTTAGATATTCCGATCATTGAAACAGACCCTTTTTTCAACTCGTCGTTAACCCGAGTAAGCGTATAGACTAAACTATCAAGATCTTTCACAACATCGACTTCATCTAAAACGAGTATCAAGTGAGTTGAGTTTTTTTCTAGAATGTCAAGCAACTTTTCATAAAGAATAGAAAAAGAAAAACCCGTTTTAGCAATAGCTTCATCAAATTTACTCAACGCAGTCTGCACAATCTTATACCGAGAATCATACACCCTACAATTCAAGTAAACTCCTTGCGTAGAAGCTTCTTTTACTTCAAGGAGCTTCTGTAGCACTTTTTTAGCGCAAATAGACTTCCCACTGCCCGTTTTGCCATAAATAAGGGCGTTGGTGGGCTTTTTGCCTTGCATTACTGGGGCTATGCATGACATTAGTTTACGTAACTCAGCGTCTCGGTGAACTATTGAATCTGGCACGTAGTGAGGCGAAAGTACACTCTTGTCGCGGAAAATCGCATCGCCTTTTTTTACAAAATCGTGAAAACTTGGCTCCATATCAATAGGTATATTGAACACCTTCGGGGATAAAAATCAATTTGTACACTTCTAAACCGCTAGAGATAGGTTTTTAATTTACTACGCAGTAAATAATTCACATTTTTTTAAGGTGATTTGTAACTATGGGAATTTTTCAAAACTTGTCAAACGCATTAGGCGTACGAAGAGAGATGAATGTAGAGGACTTTATGTCAGCCGCTGAAGCTGAAGAAGTAGATGTAATGCACCAACGTGCAGACTTTTACGTCAAACCAATAGCACTTCAAAACGACAGCGACCTCAAAGTCGTCGAAGAGGAACTAAACAACAAGAACTTAGTTTTACTAAACATTACGCCAATTGCGCGCAATCCAAATAAACTAAAAGCAGCAGTTGAACACTTACGCAAATTCACAAGCAGCATCAACGGCGACATCGCACGAATAGACGAAGACAAAATAATGCTAACACCAGCAAACGTCAAAATCGTAAAGAAACGCAAATAAGTCTTCGTTAGAAATTGCTTTTCTAATTTTTCTCTTTTTTTTTATTTTTTCCTTCTCATTTTTTAACATTTACAGCGTAAGCTCTACATGCCAATTGAATGGAAAACCACTCGGATCAGAGATACTATTGTCCACCACTGGAAAAACCAAAACCCACACGAAATATTAGCCGCTTTACGCGAAAAACCCATAGAAAGCAAAGGGTATACTCCGCCAGTGTATAGGCACAGAATGGGAAAAATAAACTTAGCAGTCAGAGAATTACCGGATCGCACCAATGATATTCCGAGAGCTGGGAGGTTATTTGCCATTTTAAAAAATACTCAGCAAAGGCGAATACCAATTGTGGAGATTCCGGTTGCAATAATCAAAGAACCGAAAACAAGAGATTTCAAAGTCGTAACTATTTGGAAAAAAGGAACGATCAACTTAGACGATTGGATGCGAAGTCGTCCGCCTAGCGAAGAAATTAAACTAATTGGACTAACTATTGCTAAGCGGTTAGCGCAGTTACATGCGACAGGTTACGAACACGGACATCTAAAATTAGATAATTTTGTAATTACTGAAGATGGCAAAAATGTACAATTAGTCGATTACACCCACATGTCTAAAATCGGAGAAAAAAGTACAATTCCAAACCGAAGTTCAACTAATGGCGAAGGAGAAGCAATAGCATATAACGTATTTGGGCCAATAGCAGAAGCAGCTACGTTGCACATGCCAAAGTTAAAACGCGGAACCGGAATTAGCGAACAACGGACACTTTTTAATAAATTATGGAACGAATATCGCAAGTGGTACGATCACTATTCTGGAATTAAAGAGAAAGGTTAGCTTTTATTTTCGCTGCCATTTCTTGTAGTTTTTGTTCGTTTGTTTCTTCTCTTGGCCCTGGGCGATAAAGATAAGCGCGCGGATCATATTCCATAATTCCCGCGTCTCCTTTTTTGCGCGGCACGATATGCAAGTGTAAATGATTGATTTTTTGCCCAGCTACTGCACCTTCGTTCCAAGCACAGTTAAACCCTTCAACGGCAAAAGTTTTTTGCAACGCAACTTTCAGTTGTGACACTAGTTGAAAAAAATTTAGTAGTTCTTCAGCAGTTAGCTCTTCAAGTTTGGCAACACATCGAATTGGACAAACAAGTAAATGACCAGGCGTAATTGGAATATTAGTTGGAAATGCAAACGAGTGCTTTGTCTTTTTCACTATACGCGCTTGAATGTCTTTGTTTGTACAGAAAAGGCAAGCCATAACTAAAATCAAATAGATTAAACACACAAAAAAATTAAAAGTGCACAGGTTTAGAAAAAGCAAAGAAAAACATTACGCAGTTATCCTTGCAACTTTGCCGACCCACTTGAGTTTAGGTAACTGTGCAACGTAGGCCTTGAAAAAAGGAGAAATTACTAATGGATCGCTGGCGTTTACCTTGAATATTTTTATCATAAATCACTTTGGCTCCACAGGCATATTAAAGCTTTCTTCCGGTGCTTTGAACTCTTCAGTTACTTCATCAACTGCCTTAGACAATCCATTTACAACAGTTTTCCACGCTTGCAGTGGGCTTCTTTGACTCATATTACCAACTTTGAAGGCAAAACCAGTTCCAGGAGATTCTTCAAACGAAACAATACAAATAAACGGCTTAGCTTGAAATTTCGAAATTATGAATTTCTCAATTTCGTTAGCGACTTCGTTTTGTTCGACAAGATCCATACAACCGATTGGTTTTTTGAACTTCTTAAAAACTCCGACCAAAAAAGTGAACAAAAAGAAACGCTAGGCTTATAAGTCTCACACAATTAACTAATCCATGAAGTTCACCGAACTTGGAATAGTGCTTCTGTTTTTCTTACTTTTAGGCTGCACTCAACCTACTACCGAAGCTAATTATGTGGCTAATAACAATTCGCTAAATAATACCGCCGACCAAAATGCATTTACTTACTTCTCTTCCCCGCTTTTCATGATCTACTATCCAAGAGGATGGCATGTAACTGACAACCATGAATCCGGCGTATTTCTATTCACTCCGCCGCTCGAAAATGAAAACGACAAAATGGCTGGAGAATTCGTCGTAGAGTTCCTGGACTTTGGAAACAAAACAACGTCGGCAGATTTCGAAGAGCATGAAAAAACGCTGTATAACGAAACCGCAACTGTGACAAACATACAAAACACTACATTCAAAGGTAAAAGCGCATTCGTAATTGAAATAGAAGAACTTGGCGATCCGACAATGATTTACAAGACTACTTACTTCAAAAGCGGAGAATGGATTTACAGATTACACTACGCAATTGAAAAGAACAAGTCAAACAAGTATAAGCCAATAATGGAATCTATTTTAGATAAATTTGTAATTGGAAACGGCTAATAATTATTCTCGAAATAGCAACTAAATCTTTGGTCTGAATTAAACTCACTTATCTGCTACGTGGATAAGGATATAAAACACTCTCAACTTAATTGCTACATGGTTAATTTAGATGCCAATGCGTTGAAGCTTGAACTTACTCCAGAAAGTGCTATTGGAATTGTTCAAAAAGAAGTTATTAAGCGCGGCTGGAAAAAGTACGACTTAAGTGACATCGTTACAGTGTACACGCCGTTTTACATTTTTTCTTTTGATGTAATTGCAGAAGGCGGCGCCCCTCCAGGCAAAGCTGCAATTAATGCGAACACAGGCGAAATAAGTGAATTTGTACCAGTTTTACTTGAGAGGCCAATTCAAAAAGCGAAGAAAACTGCAGAAGGAGTAGAAGCAGAAGTTGAGCCAACAAATATCAAAGAAAGCGAAGTCGATAAAGTTGCGAGTGTAAAAATATCAAATATGCTTGGCGCAAAACGCGAGAACATAGTTATATCTGCTGTTTCAAAGATCTACGTACCATTTTTCAGACTATGGATTGACGTTGCTGGAGATAGTTTCAAAATCGAAATCGACGGCGCGCTCGGCTATCCAACGGGGTTAGATGCGATTCCAAAACGTGAAAAAACTTGGGACGAAAGCACAGGCGAGACAATTAAAAAAATGCAATCACCTGCTGGAATAGTTCAATTAGCTGGTGCAACTGGCGGGGAAGTTGTAAAGTCAATTGGCGGAAAAGGAGATAACAAATACGTACAGTGGGCAATTATCGCAGTTGTAATCCTAGTGGTTGGCTATTTTGTACTACAGCAATTCAACGCAAAAATAGACTGTAACCCAGATGATGATTTTCTTTCAAAACCACAATTCTTTGGGCTAATTGGAGCAAGGAAATTAGCGCCACAAGAATTAGAACAAGATGTACTGTACGTACGCGGAAAATGTCAAATCTCTTCGCGTGACGCTGACAAATACATACTTGCACAAATAAGTGTGAAAAAAGGCGGGTTTCCAATTGCATCTGAATTAGTAAATGCAACAACAAGAGCAGATGGACCAGTTACAAGAAGTTTTGAAATCCAGTGGCCAAGAGACGATCAAACTGGAGACTACGAATTAGCAGTTGACAAAATAGTGGGTTAAATGACATTAGTTGACAAAGTAGCTGAAAAAATTGCAAACGCTGAATCAATTAAGCAAATAAAAACCGAACTAAAACAAGACGGCTATTCAAACCGAGAAATAAGCAAAGCGATTAAGCAAGCCATAGATGAAAAACTGGTTCAACGTGGAGAAAAACAGCAACTCGTTGAGAATAAAGACTCGCGTAAAACTTGGGCAATCGGCGTTGCGTTAACGATTCTGCTGATATTAATTATTTCAATTACTTTGTTCTACTTTTTGAATCCGCATTGACTTTGTTAATTTTTTTATAAATGCGCGAAAGCACTGCCATTAGTGTCTGCGCTTCTGTTTCTGCTAATGCACTTCTGCCGATTAAACGTTTAAATGAAATTTTTGACTTAGCCGGATTACGAAAACGAGGCCTAGTATCATGCAAATTATCAACGATTTCAGAAAACAAATAATTAAGTGCAGTTAACTCAGCATTATTTGCTAATTTGTATAGTTTTTTAGTTTTATGTGAAAAAAAGAGCGAATAGAGGACAATTGCAACTGAGTGAGATAAGTTAAGAATTGGGTGAACTTGTTCAGCTGGAATTGTTGTAACAACATCACATTTTGCTAAATCTTGTTCGGATAAACCAACTCCCTCTGAACCGAACACAATCGCAACGCGTCTACCAACTATTAACTCATTTAATTCTGGAAGCTGAATTGGGTTTTTCAACGACGAGTTAAACCGCTGGACAACACCAGTTGTTCCAATTACTAAATCAAACCCCTTAGTTGCTTCTTCAACGTTGTCAAAGTATTTCGCGTCGTCGAGGACTTCTTTGGAATGTTTTGCAAATTTAAACGCTTCAAAGTCAACTTTACACTTTGGCTTAACAAATGCTAAATCAGTGACTGAGAAGTTCTTTACAACTCGAGCAATCATGCCTACATTCATGGAGTGCTCTGGCGAAACTAGTACTACTCGAACTGGGAGTGGTTTTTTTACTTTTCTAGAGCCGATGAATTCCATATTTTTTACTACCTAGAGGCGGGTTTAAAAGGTTTACAAGTTTTTATTTAATAGACGTTAACGAAATGAAGATAGAAAACTTAGGAACATTTGCTTTAATTGTATTACTGTTAGTGAGTAGCGTAAGCGCGCTTGTGCCAAGCGAAAGCGCAATAGAGGCAGCGCATACTTACCTACACCAAGGTGAAGAGGCGTCTATTGTAAATCGACCCTATTTAGTTGACGGAAGATCATATTTCGTCGTTTATTTTCACCCGCAGACAAACCCAAGTGCGAAGAACTTAATCATTGTCGTAGACGCTGATACTGGTCAATTAGTTGAAGATGAAACAATATTAAACAAAGTTTACTCATTTGACTACAAATCAAGCTTTTTACAGACCTTCATAACTGACAAAAAACTATCATTTCAAGAGATAAAATCAGCGGTTGAAAGCGGCGTAACAAGCCGAGAGCAGGCAAGCGATGCACTTGACAAAGTTGAATCTGATTTAAGCAACGTGGATGAAAATATCGCTAATATACAAAGCGGATTTTCACAATACACGCTATTAGTCGAACGATTAAAAGACGAAGTTGACACTGGAGTAGAAGCGCAGAATTTTTTTGAAAGCGAATATTCAAACCAAGCACTTGAAGCATTTGTAATTCGTTACAACACTACACTAAAAGCACTTGTAAGCACAGTGAAAGCTGGCGAAGATTATCAAAAAGCAATTATTAACAAGTCCAACCAGTTAACTCAAAAAGGAGTTGACCAAAACAAATTCAAGCCAGGGCTACAAACTGCTTTTTCTATTGGGATGGATAAATTCTCAAGTAGAACTTCGCTTGAAAATGCGTTCCAAGAATTTTCACAAATAACCGCAACGCAAACTAACAGACAAGTGAATGACTCAATTCAAAGTTATTTATACCGAAAAGACAAAATTGACACAGATAATCAAGTTGAAGGAGTTAGGCCAAATGTCGAAGAAATCTTAACGCAAAAAACAACAGTACAAGAATGTATTCCAGTTACTAATTTAGAAAAAATGTGGCAAAATACGCTCGCTGCACAAAGCGCGAACAGATTTAGCCAAGTCCAGGCAAATGTTACACTGCTTCAAACTGAACTAAACAAAATAAAACGAGAACTAGATAAGTGTAATGCACAAGTAACTCCAGCTCCTAAACAAAGCGACAACACGAACTTATTCATAGGAGTAATTTTACTGTTAATAGTTGGCTACTTTGCTTGGAAGTTCTACTCAAAGAAAAAACAAGGCGAAAACGACGGCGAAGTCACTCAAATGCAAGAGCCACAAAAACGAAACTTGTTCGGCGACTAAGATAGGCTTTGTGTAAGAAGTACCGTTTGGGTAAAAAGTCATTCAATTACTTTTATCAAATCAAATGACCGATTTTCGTAGCCTAAATGTTTATAGAAATTATGGGCTTTAATGTTCGGTGCAAATACTTCAACTTTTATTATATTGCATTTCTTTTTTTTGAAATACGATTCAATTGTAATCATTAATTTCTTACCGACACCCTTAGACCGGTTTTGGGGATCTAGGTACAAATCTAGGATTCTCCCGCATTTTGTTGGGATAACCTCTAACAATTCTTTTTTAGTCTGCTTTTGCATTATTCCTGCCACGAAGCCGATAGGAATACCATTTTCTTCTGCAAAATATATTACTCCGTTATTTTTCTTTATTTTTTTAAGAAGACAGTTGGCGTATACTTTTCCGTATGCTGAAAGTCTTCGTTGTCTCTTTAGATAGTCTACACTCGCGATATAATCAGTTAACTGTTCGGTAAATTTTAATAATAACAAATAATCCTTTGCTTCGTATTGCCTTATCTTTATCATCTATCCCACATCACATCAACATTATACGTAAAACCTAAATAACCATATAAATCTGGGTAAAAAATCAAACGTTTGGTCTACGTTACACATACATAGCTAAGACACCAAAAATGCTTCAACATAAAATTCTAAGAAGGTACTACTCTAAACGCGTTTTTCTCTTGAATTATGCGCGCGTTTTGCTTTGGTTTTAAATGAAGTGACTTAACAACCGAAGCTGGAATACGAACAGCTAGTGATTCTCCCCACTTAGATAATTTAACTGAGTAAATTTTTTCTAATTCTTTATAGAAAACTCTAGCTTGATCCATATCCAATAGCACTTCGTCACATTTATTGCACTTAAACCCAGCATATTCAATACCTTCTGGACTTAGGTTTCGCTTCAGTTCATACGTGCCGCCACAATCACAATTTAAGTTTTTCATTTTCCTATTTCCACAGTTATTATTTTTATTCTGTCTTTGTAAATGACGCCAATACAAATTATGGCACCTTTGCGAAAATCTTTGCGTATTCGCACTTTGTTGTCTCCAAATCGTTCAAACTTTCCCTCATAAATGGTCTTTTCTAGAAGCTCCATTGGAATTCTCCTTTGAGCTGCCCTTCTAGCCGCATGATCAAGTATGAGAATCTCATAATCTCCACGAAACAGGCTTGCAAATGATATCAATAGGATATCAGCAAGATAGTATTTAATAGTTTCCGTAAATGCAATCACATCAAACATAGAATCCTTATCGAAGTAGCCAATATAGCGAAGTGAGAAAAAAAGTAGACAATCAGCAAAAACACCACTGCGTTTTTGTCTGAGTCACAGAACTACGTTCTGTGCTCAATAGAAAAATTACTGGAGCTTAGCTACGTAGACAAATATTTTTTCAAAGAAGAACGTTTCTTCGCCGCAGATAGTTACTTTGAACCCAAGCTCGGCTAATTTACGCTTTGTTTTCACTGGACCGTTGAGTGAACTCTGCAATAATAGTAGTTTTCCGTTGGGTTTTAGAAATTTTGTAAACCCTTCAAGAAAAGGGTCGAGGAAATCTCTCCCTTTTGCTCCGCCGTGCCACGCCATTGATTCATCGTCTCGCTTTTCTTCTTTTTCAACAGGTAAGTAAGGTGGGTTGAAAATAATTACGTCAAATTTTCCAGTTACTTTTTCAAACAAATTTGAGCGAATAAATTCAATTTTGTCGGCTACTTTATTCCTTTCGGCATTTTTCTTCGCTACTTCAAGCGCAGTTGTATTTAAATCAACTGCAACTACTCGAATTACTTCGCTTTTCTTAGCTGCTACGATTGCTTGTAAGCCAGAACCAGTTCCCATGTCCAGAACATTTCCAATTGCTAGTTGTTGAACGGCATTGGCTAAAAGAAAAGAGTCTTCGCGTGGACAATAAACTGGCGGAACAGTTGTTATTTGTACATTTTCAAAAGTAGTTGTTTCAATTTTCTTTGGCTGATCTACTTCGTAAGTGGTTTTCATCGTTTCCAATGTGGCCTTGGCCCTTGTTTAGTTTTAAACGTATCACGAGCAGTAACTGGGTAAACAACTGTTTCTTCACCGAAAGTATAAATTTCATATTCAAGTGCATTTGTTTCAAAATCGCGCACTTCAATCACTGGCCGTGCTAAATCGCGTTCAGCCATGCCGCTTGGTGTTTTCACTGCAAATTTAAGAGTATAAACTTTTGAAATACTTCCTTTGCTAACGAATACAATTGTGTCGATGATTTGCGGAATCATTCCAAGTTCAACTTTGCCGATGAAACGCTGTACTGCGTCGATTGGTTTAGATGCATGAACAACGCCAACCATTCCAATTCCAGCTAGCCGCAAGTCAGTAAATGTAACGAAGTCAGCAGTTTTACGCACTTCATCGTAAACAGTGTAATCCGGCCTAACAAGTAAAAGCACGTCAGTGATTATCGAAGGGTCTTCTCCAATTGCGTATTGAGTGATGTCATTGCCGACTTGTAAATCACGTGGACTTTCAACTGTTTTAACAATCTTGTCACAAGCTGCATGGTAATCCGCAAGTGCAGTTGCAAGCGTTGACTTACCACTTCCAGGCGGACCAGCTACTAGTACACCTTCTGCTCGATTCGTAAGTGCTTCGGATAATTTCTTCGACATCTTATAATCATGTAAACCTAGTTTGACAATTGGTCTAACTGCGGTTAGTTCAAAAGTGTCAGAAAGCGGTGGACGAGTATACGTAACCCGATATTCAGCTGCTTGTATTACAGTTAAACCGCTTTGGTCGATTTCAATAAATGAATTTGGAGAACGTCTTGCAAATTCAACGCATTCTTGTGCAATTTTTTCTAACTCTTTTCGCGTAACTGGCGAGTCGCGTATTTCAATTAATTTGAAATCACCTGGCTTGCCTTGCTTTGCGCGTGGCGTAATTCCTTCTTTTAAGTGAACCGACATCGTATTCGGAGTAAAGTACTTAATAAGTGAAAATTCAAGCTTTGCAATTACAGGCATCAAGTAAAGTACATTGATTCCCTGCGCACTGGCAACTTCAGACTGTACCCGGTCAGTTGTGATGAGTTGGCCTTTGTGTTCAAGTGCTAATTGACGTATCTTTGAGTCAATCTCTCCAAACTTTGCTCCTTCTATTTCAGAAGCAGTTGGCCTTTCGCCGATAAATTCAAGAGTAATTGTACCTTGAGCTGCAAGTGAAGTTAATTGTTTTAACTCGTTTAAACCTGAAAAACCGATTTCTTTGCCGCTGTTCGCTTGATACTCTAGTTCAGCAACTACGCTGTTGTGCACCAATACATGCGGGTGCTTCGCTTCTAAGTTAACTAACTTTTGGGTTATTCGCCCATCGATCAAAGCACCAGTATCTGGCACTATAATCATACTATTTTCTATTGTAGACATAAATCTAATTTAATTCCTCTAATTTTTTATATTTTTTTTTAATTATTTTTTTAAATAATTTTTCTTAATTATTTTTAATAATCTTACTATTTTTTACTATAATTGTATTACTAAATCACTGCTTAAAATAAGAAGTCTTTGAGCCTTATAGTAAAATATAAGTAAACTAATAGAAATAACCGCAGCTATAAATGTTTGCACTGAGAAAAAACACCGATTTTTAATCGTTAACGCAGTAGAATTACATATGGCAAAAAGAGAAGAATATAAAGCAAAACCAGAAGCAAAGCGAGAGCTAAAGCAAGGAGCAAAACTTGAAGTAACCTCGCCGAGATCCAAAATAACTCGACGCCAACTATTAACTAGCGGAGCTGTTTTAGCAGGAGGTGCAGCGCTTGGACGCTGGTTGCCAAGGAGATCAAAAGAACCAGAAACGCCAGTAACACATGAAGTACGATTACCCGGAAACAAGCGAATAAACGTACTTTTTCACTTTTCTGATGACACAAGTCCAGATGACGCTGCAAAAATTGAACCGCTGCTACAAAAGTTTAAACCACACGTAGTGTGCATCGAAACCAGCGGAACAAGTGAACAAGAAGCACTTGCAATAGAAGATTCATTTGCACAAGGTAACCCAAAAGAGTACACAGAATACCGCATGGTATTTAATGAGCTAATAAAGCGGTACAAACCACGCATTTTTGCATTAGAACGGCTCGACAAAAAAGAAGCGGCATCTATCGAAATGGACAGAATGGCGGTACAAGGTAGTGCACTTGCAGCTGAAGGCGCGTTTTATGATGGAAACCCAGATAAAGCTATAGCAAATTTTTACCACACATTAATTATCGATCGACAAGTAAATGCTACTCGAGAAGCTAGAGCTAAAGAAGCAATTTCAGATTTACACCGGCACCTCGCTAGCCGTTTTCCTGAATTAAACCACGAGAAGGAACTGCGCGTTTTGGTCCAGTACACAAAAATGCACACACCAATTTACAAACACGCTAAAACCGTGGGTTTCGGCAACGTACGGCGCGTAATGGAAACTCCAACTTACTTCGACTTACCGCATAAATTAATGCGAGAATACACATTTGGAAAACGCGATGTAAACCAAGAATTAACCCAAGAAGAAGTTGCACAAAATTTACTTGGCGCACTATTAACTAATCATGCGCTTAGTTTAGATGCAAATAATTCAAACTCAGCTGCATTTGGCAATCTACTTTCACACAAAATTACAGTTGATCAATTTAATCGCATTTGCAAAAAGTTTTCTGAAGTTAACCAACGACACGGCGCAGCTAAGGGAATGCAAGCCGCTTTAGGCAAAGAAGGCATTCATCTTCCAATGACAAAAGAAGAAGTGCATGCTTGGCTAAAGAAACGCAAAGTGCCACTTGCAATATAATACGCGCGCGGAGATAACAACATGGACATACCTCAAGTTTTGGAACGGCTAGGCAGGCACCATAGGGCAATCAGAGAAGAACTTAACCTACAAAGCGACCACATTTTAACAGGTCAACGAATGTTAGATGTTCACCAAGCGTTGTGCAAAGTTTATCCAAAGCAAGGAAAACAACGACTACCAGGCTATCTTCGCTATGGCATTGCATTTACATTCGTAAAAGAACACTTATTGCAAGCATTGGAAGAAAACCACGGAATTAAACTTAACAAACGTGAACAAAGTCGAGTGCGCAAGTTAATTGGCACCATTTTTTACAAACCACCAGCAGCAGAACATGCCCGTAGGATACGCGCAGCTATTGTGTTAAAAAAATCCGGAACAAGAGGAAACAGAATATACGAAGCTCTTTGTAGCGAAGTGCAAGCACTTCATGGCGCGAACAATAAATTCGAACAACTATACACGGGCAGTTCACCAGCAGTAACGCTTCAACCAGACGAAGATCCGCAACTATTTAGACAACGCGTATTAGAACAAGCAAGGGAAGCCAAGCGCCGCAAGACTGCACCTTACCTAAAAGATCACCCAAGTGACTTATTTGTCAATGTAATTCCGCGTTTCGATCCCCATACAAGTATAGAAGATGTTGAAAGGATCGAAGGAGATATAGCTAGAAGATATCGCACTACGCGAGAAGGAACCTCAATTAACTTTGAAAAAACTGAGCAGAGAAAGTGAACAATAAATGAAAATCTATTTCGCAGCTTCAATTCGAGGCGGGAGACAGGATGCTGAGATTTATGCTAAATTAGTTGAGCATTTAAAAAACTACGGCGAAGTATTAACCGAACACGTAGGCGATAACACATTGACTGAAATGGGCCAAGATGCGCCTGCTAAGATCATTTTTCAACGCGACTACGATTGGGTAAAAGAAGCTGACGTAATAGTTGCGGAGGTTTCAACTCCTTCGCTTGGCGTTGGCTACGAATTAGGAAAAACAGAGGAATGGAAAAAACCAAACTTGTGTCTTTACAGCTGCGAATCGCGGAGATTATCTCCAATGATAAGTGGAAATAAGTTTTTCAAAACTAAGCGCTACGCTTCACTAGAAGAGGCAATTATACTAATCGACGAATTTTTCACGGAGTTGAATGCAAAGTAAAATGCCAGACGGAAAAGGAAAGTTAACAAAAGTGCATGGGCTAGTTTTACGTGAGTTACTTAAAGGCCGAACTCAAAGAGAAATAGCAGGCGATGAAAAAACTGGCGTAACCGCAATTGGAATGCGATTCGCTAAAATGAAGCGTTTCTTAAATCCAAAAACACTAAAGCGTGTTGAAGAAGCACGTAAAGCACGACAAGATCAATTAACTGATCAAGATCGCCGCATTTTAGCAAGCACACTTCAAGGAAAATCCGCTGCGCAAGTAGCTAGAGAAGAATCACTCCCCTCAAGATTAACCGTACGTAGTAAACTTAGAAAAATTCGCAAGTTAGACCCGCAAGCAACGAAACGTCTTTATCCAAAACTAACTAAAGTGCATGGCGCGATTATTCGACTGCGTTTACAAGGAAAAAACTATCCAGAAATAGCTAGCGAATTAGGCTACAATCACAGTAACACGGTAAGAGTAAAACTCATGACAGCGTTAAAATTTCTACATCCAAAAACGTTGGAAAGGTTACACATTGGCGAAAGATCTCCAACTAACATTACACGAAGGCAGAGAATTGTTGAAGAATTTTTCAAACAAATCTATAAACGTTCAACCAGGGGCGCAATAAATGCAACTGGTCGAGCGCTTGGCGAAGACAGAAAATTAGTTAAGCACCATCTTCGGATGGCGGGGATTAATTCCACTGGTGAAATACAGCGCCAACGATTTGGCTTTTTACTTAAAGTAGCTGGAACCATGCATTTGCCGGCTAGAATTGCACAACAACAGCTTGGAGTCAAACAAAATACTTTAAGTAGATACCGTAAACGAGTAGAAGCTGGAGAGCATCTACATGGTCCACTAGAATTAGTCGAAAGTCCCGAAGCTCAACAGTGGTGGGATATGAAAATGCCGGAAGTGCGTGAAGAAGGAGCCGGCTCTGCTAGAATTAATTTAGCCGTACGAAATGAAACAGTTGAAAAAGATTTAAAATTAATTGAACATAGTAGAAAAGCAGCACGTGAAGAAGCGCGGCGCCACCATCCAGATATACCCGGAAATGCAAGCGATGCAAAAGCGCGTGCTAATTTTGAAGCGTCCATGAAACTAATGACAAGATTAAAAAAAGCAAGCGAACGGTATAAGGCGAAAGAAGTTGAATTTCGAGAAAAGTATGGCTTGCCGGTTCCGGAGTTCTTGAAAAATAAAAGGTAATAGGCACACACCACAAAATGGCAGGTTAATTTTTCAGCGTTTCTTTCATTTGTGCCCAGTAATAAATTTGCCAACCTTTTGAAATGTCATTGAAACACTCAGCTGGAACGCCAGTTTGCACAAGGGTTAATTTTGTTCCGTTCTTTACTTTTATAAAGGTAAAAATAGCAGTTGAAAAGTGGTTCGCCGGCCAGCCTTGCATTTTGCACGCCCAAGCTTGGGAAATTTTCTTATCCCTTACAATCTCAAGATTACAGCCATAGAGGCCACCATCGAAAATTGAAAATTTACCGCCAACTTTACGCGAAATCTTCACCTTACCACCAGTGAACTTAGCGTGCTTCTTCGAATCTATCAACTCTTCAAACACCGCGTGGGGAGATGCTTTGAACGTTACAGTTTGGCGTATTGACTTGGTTTGCATAGACGTAAATACTTTAAAGCAGAACTGGTTAAAAAATGCAACGAGAAGTTTTTTAATGGTAGCAACGGTATATACTTTCATGGAACAACTTAAAGTTAAAATCGCTGGCGAAATTGCGCTTTCGGATAACCCAGGCGCGTCGATGAAAAAGTGGAGGGAAGTCTTCAGCGTTTCGCAGACTGATTTAGCTCAATTCTTACAAATCACTCCTTCAACTATTAGTGACTATGAAGGAAACCGGAGAAAAAGCCCAGGGATACACGTAGTGAAGAGATTCATTGACGCGTTGTTCACAATAGACGCTGGAAACGGCGGCAAAGTGGTAAGTCAATTTAAACAAGCAGATCAAGCAGAAGAATATTTTCAAGTTTTCAACTTTCCACGCGAAGTAAGCGCAAAAGAACTAGCAAAAGTACTTGACGCAAAAGTAATCGCAGGCGAAGCAAAAATGCAAAACAAAACAGTATTCGGCTGCACAATCGTCGACAGCTTAAAAGTCATCCTCGAGTTGCCATACGAAAGCTTCGTCAAGGTCTACAGCAACACGTCACAACGCGCTTTGCTATTTACCCGCGTTGAAACTGGAAGAAGCCCAATGGTCGCTGTACGTGTAACTCCAATTAAACCAGCAATCGTCATCCTACACGGCGTTGAAGAAGTTGACAAACTAGCAGTAAAAATCGCAGAAGCAGAAAAAATCCCACTACTCGTCACAAACATAAAACTAGAAGAAGTAAACGCAAGATTAGCACAACTAAGCGCTTGATGTGCGGGTTGAAAAAAATGGCGTTTAAACTAACTCCACGAAAAGAACGAATGGTACAGGAGTTTTTTGAACGACATTTACCAGGCCAGCAATTCACAGGCATACGAAAAACGCCCTATGAAAAATATTTAGGCATACCGGCAAGAGAAGCGACTGGATATGCTCAAGCTGTTTTTTCGAATATTTTTAATGAAGATCCTAACATTCTCGAAAGTCAGTTTGAAAGAGAAATGAAAACACGCATTGCTGCATTGCATGAACTAGTTACAAGAACACGCAGAACATACGGAACACGGTATCCAAATTTATCTACAAAAGCAGCTACCCATGCAGCTAGTTACTTAACAAGCTTATCAGCGGTACCAACACTAGCACAAACTACTTTCACTGAAAAACTTCACTCTAGCCGGTTATTTTTTCGCTTTTTGCCCTTTTGGTTAAACCAACCCACTCACAATATAGGCGGTTACGGAGTACATTTCAAGCACTGGAGTCACGTGGAAACGCCACTATCTCTTGAAATAACAAACCCGCAAGGAATTAGCATTGCAACTGTCGGACTATACGTAACACATACCAAAGGAGGTGCAGTTATTAGAATCAACAACCTCCAAGGAAAAAACGAAAAAGAACGAATAGACTTACAAGGTTTGCCAACTACGAAAGCCAAGCGAATCCGTGCCGCGGAATACAGTCGACTAGCTAAAGCCCTTGGTGAAGATTGGCGAACTTTTTACGTTAGAAAAATTATTGAAACCGTACAACGCCGCGGGTTCCAAGTAGAAGGAGAAATGCCGCACCGGTTTTACGCTTCAGATAGGAGAGGTCAGCTTCAGCCCACTGTTTCAGAACCAGAATACCAACGACAGAAAAAAGTATACACAACAGCGTTTCAAAATGCAGGCATGAAAGAAGTTAAGGGCGTCAAGATTTGGCGGCACGAAGCGTAATTTTTTCGGGCTATTAAAGCCTTAAGCAAAACGTGTGTCGATATAAGTCTTTTCCGTTTTTTCTGCCGATTAGTTTGCGAGTGTGCTTAACTTGGTCGCACACGTCGTGGCTTGATTGCATTGCAGGAGTTATACCCGCAACTAGCACGTCGTAGCCGGTTTCTGTTTTTTCAACTTTTCTAATCCAGCCACCGCGTCGCACAACTAACTTTTCTATTTTCTTAACTTTTGCTTCCATTTTTTCAATTGAATAAACACGTTCTTCTTTTGACCTAACTTGAATAATCGAATCATAATAGCCACCGTGCTTCTTACTGCAATCTTGACACTGTGTTTGTACAAATTTTACAAGAGTTGTAAAGTTTAGTTCAATTTCTTCGCTTCCAATTGAAAATAGAACAGCTAGCGTTGCGTCAAATGCATTTTGCCTACCGCGGAGTTCAAAAGATAAAAATTGAAACTCGTGAGTTGACTTTAGCTTTTGTTCAACTACTTCTTTTATTGCTTTTTTATTCTCTTCAACCCAATCGTGGCCAATCTTTACGCGACCACAAACTGCGCACCTGGAGATTTCAATCTCAGTTGGAAGCTCAGCTAGGTTGAAGTGAGCAACGTAGCACGGTTTGCAAAACGTTTTAATAAATTGTTCTTCTTCGTCTGATTTTCCACAAGATGGACATTTACGCATAGCTAGAAACTATTAGGCATAGACAGTGTTTTTTAATGTTTGCTGCCTCTTAATTAGCAAACGTAGGGGAGAAAAATGGAAGACCAAGATTTTGAAGGTTGTATTGATGAAGTTGCTGCGGTTAATTCCGAAATGCGCTTCTTATGTTTAGAACTAATGAAAATAGCTACTCAGCGCAACGTACCGTTTCAACAAGTTGCAAAGGAGTTTATAGGAAATACTAATTTGTTAAAAATAACACTAGCGAATGCAGATAGCCAACTTGACAAAAAGAGAAGATTTGCCAAAGCCATAGATTAATTTAAATCAACGCATTTACACTTAAAGCATGGATATTGACGTTGACCAGAAAGCGGTTAATTTAACTTATTTCTTTTTCAAAACACCTAGCTACCGCAGGACAACTGCTTGGCTCTTGATACTCTCTTTTCTGTTTGGAATAATCGCAAGATTAGGACAAGGAAAAGTTGAAAGCATTGTTGAAACTTTTCTATACGGCGGCACAGACGGGATACTGGTGCTCGCACTACCGGCGCTTGTGGCAGCTATGCTTGCGACGTTTTTTGTAGCACGAAAACAATTCAAACAAGGATTCAAATATTTTGCATTTATTTCACTTGTCTCAACACTCGTCTATGCAGTAGTACTATTATTTGGGCTAACTGTCGGCAAGAAATTCTTCCCCTCGATTCATCTAGGGACATTTGTAATAGTTGCAAACGCACTTGTGTTGGTGCTGTGGCTCGCCGCAACTTGGATAGCACTAGCGTATAAGAAAAAAGCAATTTTTCTATGTCCGCTTCAACCACTTGCGAATCTAGCGTTCATTGTACTTTGGAGTAAATTTATGATAATTGAAACCAGCTTTGCACTAGGTTCATCGCCAATTATTGCAGTTGTAAAACTAGCAGTAGCCTCAATCATCTTACTCTTAGCAGTTGGAGCGCTTGTTTTCATCATAAACGCACCAACAAAACGAACGCTTGGGATTTCAACTATAGATACAGTTACTATGTTTTTCGCTCAATGGGTAAGTGGAAGCAA
>OBEQ010009599.1_pt1 | contig 20286 bp, 18 predicted proteins | sample 1670901 | NCBI WGS metagenome assembly OBEQ01 (sample SAMEA104232315, study PRJEB22302) | groundwater metagenome | biome: forest; feature: aquifer; material: groundwater | place: USA | collected 2011-08-07 | depth 5.4 m
ATGGTGGCGAACTCGCCGGTGTCGAGCGGGCCGAGCAGCCGGCGGTCGCCACGACCGCGAGTGCGACCACGCCCAAGGTGGCCGCGTGTTTGATCCACGGGCGATTCGACATGGGCGCCGTGGCTGGATCGCTTCGGTCTCTTCGGAGTAGCATCGTTTTCGTCCTTCCAGGTCTTCAGAGGGCTCGCAGGACATTTGGCGGGTGGTCGTTAACGGCGACTGCCCGCCTCTTACAGTCATGATCGACCGTGGTTTCGCGGACTATCTAAGCCCTGCGGTCGATGGGGCTGGATGTCTCAGGGTCCAAGCCATGCGCGGCATACCCTGCAGGAGCTGTCTCACGAACCGAAACCGTGCCCGTCGGGTTTCGAGCGCGCCCAGCTCGCCGCGCCAATCCTCCAGCCACCGGGGACGCTGCTGGGCGGGCAGGAGCACCGTACTCAAGGCCAACAGGCTGATGGAGGCTGCGGGCGCCCGTCGGGCACGGGTCCTTGTGCTGGCCTCTCTTGACCGCACCGTCAGCCGCTGCAGATGCAGGCGCTGCCGCCAATGCTGCTCATGTTCCAGCCCCGCCGCCGCAAGACGAACACGCATGGCAGCGTGTTCCACCTGCGCGCGCGCAACCGCAGCGTTATGACCGGCAAAGTATGCCCGCATGCGCGCCGCCCCAGCTGCCAGCACGTACTCCGTCGAACCCCGGCGGCCAGCCGCTGCGGCTGCAGCTGCGGCGTCGTCCTCCGCATGCGCGGCGGCTGCCTCCATGAGGGCGACATGCTCTTTCGCTACTTCGTACGCGGCCCGCGCGGCCGCACACGCACCGGCCAGATACGTCTCTCGGCAGCTCATCAACTGCTCCCGGCGATTCCCGGTTCGGGATTCCAGAGCAACTGGGGAGACTTCTTAGCGCGGTAAGTGGAAGCCAGGGCATGGCGGGCCTGCTCGGCTCCATCCGGCGTGAGGCGGTAGTAACGACGTCGCGGCCGTCCTTCAACGACGTGCCCGTCGGCGTCCTCCCAGAAGCTTTCCACCCAGCGCAACTGCTCCAGCCTTGCCAGGATCGGGTAGATCGTGCCGGATGGTAGCCCGACCAATTCGCACAAGGCCAAACCGTAGCGCTCCTTGGAGGGGTCCTCCAGCAACGCACGCAGCACCAGTTGGGTCTGCAACGTCATCCTTGGACTCGCCATAGCCTGTACTCTACATAGGCACCCGATCGCGCGCCAGCCCCTCTGGAGAGCTCAACCGTCCGCGCGGGACGCTAGGACGACCTCCTTCCCCGGTTGACGGAGTCGACGACCGACGCCATCAACTCGTCCGGCATCACGTTCGCGAAGTCGGCGTGGTCGGTGAGCGGGTTGTGCAGCTGCTCCGGGAAGCTGTCCAGCGCGAAGCGCTGCCCCTGGGGTACCCGGAAGGTCAACGTCATCCGCAGCTGGGGTACCGCCGTGGTGCCCCGAGGGCACAGGCCGTCCGCAGCCGGGAAGAGGATGTGCCCCCGGTGGTTGGCGCTGTCGGTGTTCTTCCCGTCCCAGCAGCTCGGGAAGTCCAGGATCCGCTGAACCTGGCTGTCCGCCGGACAGAGCGGGTACTTCGTGGTGACCCGATCGGTGAAGCCGGTGCAGGTCCACTGGGCCCGCGCGTTGGCCGGACCGTTCGTGGTGGCCTTGGCATCACCCGTGATCACGCGGAGGAACCGGGGCATCGCGACGACCCTGCTGCGCGGGTTCCCCCGGAACTCCAGCTTCACCTCGGTGGGGCGCAGGATCCGGCCGACGTTGCCGTCGTTGCCGCCGCCGTCGGCGGTGGCATCCGCGCCCGCGCGGTTGGTCTGGCGCAACACCGGCCAGAAGTACGTCGAGGTGTCCCCGCGCCGGCAGGTGGTATCGGCAGCGGCGAGGCTGTCGTTGGTGGCGAACCCGTCCGTCGAGACGTTCCCGACGTAGTCGTGGGTGTGGTGCGCGCCGTTGGAGACGCCCGGGGCCACGATGAAGTTGTCCGGGTTGCGATGCTCGTTGTCGTTGGTACCGCAGGCGGAGACGAAGGTACCCGTCGAGGCGTTGCGGCCCGGCGCGGGGTTCTGCACGTTCGGGCTGACGCTGCGGATGTCGACGAAGTCCGCGGCCACCGGACCGCCCAGGTCGGCGTGGCAGCGATCCGGTGCGGATGAACGCTTCTGCTGGTCGCCGTGGTGGTCATGCTCCGCCGCGGTTGAGGCTGGCTGCGCCGCGGCGGAGGGAGCCGCTGAGACCTTCGGAGCGACCAGGACCGCTGGCGACGGCGTACCACCCGCGGGAGCGGGAGCGGGAGCGGCAGCTGGAGCGGGCGACCCGGCGCACTCCGGGGGCGGGCCCTGGTCGTTGGGGATCCGGGCGGCCCGGGCCAGCGCCCCGGGATCGTCGAACGCCTGGGCGGAGGAGACCTGGGTCCAGGTCAGCAGCGCACCGAGGGCCAATCCGGTGACCAGCATGACGAGGCGCTTGCCGCGTCTGCGGCCGTGGTTCCACCGCCTGTGCTGCGACCTGCTCACGTCGTGCCACCTTCCTTTGCTGTGCCGGGCCCGGCTGGGCGGCGGGGTACTGCAGCTGACCCGGCTGGGGCGCCGGGGTACGGACAGGCGCTATCGAGGACGGATCACCCGCACGGTCACCACAGCCCCCGCGACAGCGGCGACGGCGAGCACGATCCAGACAACCGGGAGGTCGGGTCCGTCGTGGCCATGCGTGCCGAGCGTCGCGGGTGGGGTGCCGGCGGACGGGGGTACCGGGGCCGGCAACGTGGCGTAGTCGACCAGGCCGGTGCTCTCCAGGTACGCCATGTGCCGCATCACCACGTCGACCGCGGTCTCGGCAAACGCCCGGACGACCTCGTTGCGGGTACCGGCGCGTACCGCGCAGACCAGCGCGAAGACCTTGCCGTGGGCCGTACGGAGCCGGGCGACGAACGTCGTGTCGAAGTCGTCGCCGGACTTGCCGGACAGCTCGGCCAGCCACCCCTGTTGTTCGGCGCTGGGTTGGTTCGGCAGTTCGACGCCGAGTTGTGCCGCCACCGCCCGGACCTGTACATCCAGCTGAAGGTGCTCGGCCGCCAGGTGTTCACCGACATGCTTCACCTGCGGACTGCGCGCTCGTTGCTGGGCCTGCTGTCCGACCGGGGCCTCCCAGAGGCCGGCCAACCGGACCCGGACGATCAGGTCCCGGTCGGCCGGGCTGAGCGGACCCGACGCGGTCATCACCCAGCCGGCCGGTAGCTCCTGGCCGCCGGCGGTGGGCGCAGCCGACACCGACGGCACCGCCGCGACGGTCACCGCGAGCGCCCCGCCGAGCGCGGCCACGAGCAGAGCGGCCAGCGCCAGCGCGCGGCGTTGGCCGGACCGAGCCGGTGCGGGCCCGGCGGTCTGCGGCCGGGTCCGACGGCGGAATTTCATCGGTTCACCTCCGCGGCGCAGCCGACGAATCGATATCGTTGACTGGGTCGCCGTAGCGGGAGAAAATGCGCCGCAATAGCCTGGACGCACATCTGACGGGTACCCGAAACGCTATGGACAGTCCAGCTGAATAGTCAACCCACCGGGCAGAAAACAGCGATTCTTACCGGCGATTTCAGAGAGACTTGTATCGTCGACTTCGTCTCTGCACGGTCACCCGATCGAGCGATCCCCGACGGTTCTCCCGCGTCATCGTCGAAGCGTCGCCAGCGCCGATGCGCCGCCGGCCGGCGCTGCAGGCCGGCGCTGCAGGCGTTCCAGCAGCTGAGTTTCCGGGTCGGACATTCCGTCCGACTCATCCGTGAAACCCTCGCCGCACAATTACTGCGACCCCGATTACTGCGAAACCGATTACTGCGACCCCGATTACTGCGAAACCGCACAACGGAGGGTATGGGTGTGCGAAGCGCGCAGGAAAGCGTTCATGTCATCGCCGCCACGGTCGGATTCATTTCGTTCTTCCTGCTCTGGTTCACCGTGGTCTGGGGAGTCGTGCTGCGCAACGGCTGGATGCTCGCCCGGCTGCGTCACGCCACCGCGTACGGCGCCCATCAGAGCGTGGCGCTGGTCGGCCTGTGCCTGGGCGTGGTGCACACCTTCGCCCAGCTCGCTGCGCCGCTCGGGCCGGTACGCCTGATCGACATCTTCGTCCCGTTCCTCAACACGGCAGACCCGATCGGGCTGGGCGCCGGCGTGATCGCCCTCGAACTGATGCTCGCCGTCGCGGGGTCCATCCTGATCCAGCGGCTGCTGGGTTTCAGCCGGTGGCGGGCGCTGCACTCGCTGACGTACGTCGCCTTCATGCTGCTCGCGGCCCACCTGCTGATTTCGGGCTCGGACGTCGGGCCGTGGTGGGTCTGGGGCTCGATCGTGGTGTGCTGGCTGGTGACCGTGCTCGCCTGGCTCAGTACCACCCGGGCCCGGGTGACTGTCCAGAGTGGACTGTCCGGATTGTTTCCCCGGCGACGACGAGTACCGGAGGTCACCGTCAACGTCGACGCGCGCCTCTGTGCCCGCTTCGGCTTCTGCGAACACGAGGCCCCGGAGGTCTTCCGGCTGCGCAGCGACGGCCGGCTCTCCTACCGCGCCGCGGTGCCCGCGGACGAGGCGACGGCGGTGATCCGGGCGGTCGAGGTCTGCCCGGTCCGCGCCATCGCGCTCGGCCAGGTCGCGAACACGGTGCTGACCCCGCCGAAGGACAACCCCCGCGAGAACCAGCCGGTCGGCAGCCCCGGTGCACGAAGCCGCACCGGCAGCGACCGCCCCGCCGGGGCCACCCACCCGGGCACCGTCACCGAGCTGAACCGCCGCCGGGGGTCGCGATGAGACACCGGCGCCGGAGTACGCACGACCGGGTGCTGATCGTGGGTGCCGGGCGGGCCGGCGTATCCGCCGCGGAGGAGTTGCGCCAGCTGGGCTTCGCCGGCCAGATCGTGCTGCTCGGCGACGAACGGGACGCCCCGTACGACCGGCCGGCCTGCTCCAAGGGACTACTCACTGGCCAGCTCCGGCCCCGCGACGCTGCGCTCACGATGAGCGATGGCCTGCAGGTGCACTGGCGGCTCGGCCGGCGCGCCGTTTCCCTCGACCCGGTCGCCCGGGTGGTCTGCACCGACACCGACGAGGCGTACAGCTACGACGGGCTGGTCATCGCGACCGGGGCCGATGTCGTGCCCCCCCGCGGCTGGCCGCTCGGTGAACCGGGGCTGCATGTGCTGCACGGGCTCGGCGATGCCTGGGCGCTGCGCCAGAACCTGCGTCACGCGCGGCGGGTCGCAGTGGTGGGCGCCGGGCTGAGCGGCTGCGAGACGGCATGCGCGGTGCGGTCGCTGGCCCGCGAGTGCGTCCTGATCGACTCCAGCCCAGCGGTGATGACCCGGGCCCTGGGTACGGTGGTCGGCGGTTTCCTCACCGGGCAGCTCGCCCGCGACGGCGTCGCGCTGCACCTCGGGCGCCGGCTCGAACAGCTCACCCGCTACCGCGACGGCTGGCGATTGTGGCTCGACAACGGCACGGAGCTCGAAGCCGACATCGTCGTCGCGACCACCGGCGAACGGCCCGACACCGGCTGGCTCGGCTGCGCCCGCGGGCTCGACCTCACCGACGGCGTGCGCTGTGACGAGAGCCTTCGGGTGCTGGGAGCCGACGACGTGGTGGCGGCGGGGACTGTCGCCCGCTGGCCCAACCCGCGGTACGGCCCAACGCCCCGTCGCTGCGGTCAGTGGATCGCCGCGCTGGAGCAGGGCCGCGCCGCCGCCCGTACCCTGCTGGCGGGAGACGACCCGGCTGCGCCGGTTGCGCTGCTGCCGCGCTTCTGGTCGTACCAGTTCGGGCTGCGGATCCAGGCCTGTGGCGAGCTTCCCGCCGATGCCGAGATCGGCGTGGCCCAGCGGCGTCCCGGGCGCCGGGACCTGCTGCGCTCGGGCGTACTGGTCAGCTACGCCCAGCAGGATCGGCTGGTGGGGCTGGTGGCGGTCAACGCGCCGAGCGCATTCAACGCCATCACCCGGTCCCTGCTCGCGACAGCCCAGCCGATGCTGAGCGCCACCCGCAGCCGGCTGGCCGCAGTAAGCTGACCGGCGCCATAAGCTGAGCAGCGCCGGTAAGGCCCCGAGCCCGCGCTGTTCCAGCACCGCTCGCAGGGCCCGCAACGCGTGGTACATCCGGGATTTGGCGGTACCCACCGCAAGCCCCAGCGCCTGCGCGGCGTCGGCGATGGTCCGGTCCCGCAGGTAGGTCTCCAGCAGGATCTCCCGATGGGCCAGGCTCAGTCCGCGCAGCGCGTCGATGATCGCCACCCGGCCCAGCACCCGCTCCGTCTCGTCCGGGGCGACCGGGGCAAGCGCACGGCCGTGCGCGACGGTATCGACCCCGCGGCGGGTGACGGGGGGCGCCCAGGCGTCGCGGCGCTCGTCGTTGGCGATCCGCCGGGCCACCGCGATGAGCCACGCCCGCCAGGTCCGTTCCCCCGCGGCGCCAAGCTTGTGCGCGCTGCGCCAGGCCCGCAGCAGGGTCTCCTGGACGATGTCCTCCGCCCATTGCTGGTCGCCTCCGGTCAGCCGCAGGACGTACCGCAGCAACGGTCCGGCGTGCTCGGCGTAGAGCAGGCGCAGCACGGTCTCCTGCCGGCTCGCGGCGGTCCACTGGGGAACCCGCCGCCGCTGCACCGGTTGGCGGGTCACCCGTCCATCGTCGCCGCACCCGGTCGAGGTGGCCAGTCCGGCGGTGACACAGCTGTTACCTGACGGTGAAGCTGTGGATGGGTGGCCCGACGACCGTGAGCGGTAACGAACCACCGACTCACCAGGAGTACGCCATGAAGAGCCGCACACTGCTGACCGTCCTCGCGACCCTCGCGACCGCGGCGGCACTGACCACCGGGTGCACGCCCGGATCGGGCACGCCCGACCAGAACGCCGCCGCCCCATCCGCACCGACCGGATCGGCCACACCCGCCGTGACGACCGGACCCTCCCCGGGTACCCCCGACCCGGCCCAGCCCAGCGCGACCGCGACGCCGAGCGGTCCGGACGAGACCGCGTCCCCGGCGGGCCCCGACAACGCCGCACCGGCGCGGAACTGCCCGGCCGACGACAATCTGGGCAACGGGCTGCTCAGCGACGTCCGTACCGGGCACCACCCGACCTTCGACCGGGTCGTCTTCGAGTTCTGCGGGACAGCGGCGGTCAGCATCCGCTGGCTGGGCTACGTCGACGAGGTCCGCCACGACGCCTCCGGACAACCCGTCCCGCTGGCCGGGCACGCCTTCGTCCGGGTCGCGATGAACGCCACCACGGACACCGCGAGGTACGCAACAGATCCGCAGAACGCGCCGCGCTACACCGGACCGACCCGGGTCAGCCCGAACGGCGCGCTGCTCAAGGAGGTCGCCCTCGCCGGTGACTTCGAGGGGGTACTGAGCTTCGGCATCGGTATCGACCACCCGACCGGGGTGCACGTGCTCAAGCTCGCCTCGCCGCCGCGCGTGGTGATCGACTTCTGGTCGGCCGTACCGCCGACGCTGATCTGGCCGGCGAGCAGCCTCGCCCAGGCGCGGGAACTGCAGAACGCGGCCGACCAGGGCCACCAGCCCTGGTTGCTGCCCGGCTCGCCGCAGTCGACCACCTTGAACTACGCCCAGCAGGTGCTGGGCTGGGCCGACGCTGTCGCGTACCGCATCGCTGACACGGTGTACCAGGTGAGCCGGCCCGGTACCAACGACACCGCGATCGTCGCCCTGGTCCAGCCGGTCCGGCAGGGGTCCGGCGGCCTCTGGGTCGTCGCCGACGTGGCCCGGTCGGACGTGGCCCGGTAGCCGAGCCGACGGCAGTGTTCGACAACCACGGACGGCGCCGCGCCCCGGGCGCCCCGGCCCACCAGGTCGGGAGCCCCGGGCGCGGTACCCTGACCATGCCCTGGAGGAGCCATGGGAGGTGCCATGGACGGTCACGTGCTGGTGGTGGAGGACGATCCCTCCATCCGCGAGGTGACCGCTCTGGGTCTGACCCGCAGTGGACTGCGGGTCAGCACGGCGACCGACGGCCGGGAGGCGTTGGCCGTCTGGCGCAGCCGCGAGTTCGATGCGATCGTGCTCGACGTGATGCTGCCGGGCCTGGACGGCTTCGACGTGTGCCGGGAGATCCGGCGGACCAGCCGGGTGCCGATCCTGATGCTGACCGCGCGCACCGACACGGTCGACGTGGTGGTCGGGCTGGAGGCCGGCGCGGACGACTACCTGCGCAAGCCCTTCGACGTACCGGAGTTGGTGGCCCGGCTGCGCGCCGTGCTGCGCCGGGTCTCGGCTGCGGAGGAGGAGACCACCCTGCGGGTCGCCGGGCTGGAGATCGACCCGCAGAGTTTCGTGGTCCGCAAGGATGGCGAGGAGCTGCCGCTGACCGCCACCGAGTTCCGGCTGCTGCTGGAGCTGGCCCGCAAGCCGGGCCGGGTCTTCACCCGGGAGCTGCTGCTGGACCGGGTGTGGAGCTACTCGTACCTCGGCGACTCCCGGCTGGTCGACGTGGCGGTACAGCGGCTGCGGGCGAAGGTGGAGGACGACCCCGCCCATCCGCTGCTGATCAGGACGGTCCGGGGAGCCGGATACAAGCTCGCGACCGGGTGAGGAGCCTTGCGGTGGCACGTCGTACGGTCCCGCCCGGTCGGCTCCGCCGCCGGCTGACTATCGCGTACGTCCTCGTCGCCGGCGCCTCGGCTGCGGCACTGGCGATCGGCTCGTACCTGATGGTCAGCCAGTCCATGTTCAACGGGTCGCTGCGCCAGTCCACTGTGGACGCCCGGTACCAGCTCCTGCTCGCCCGCGACCGGCCGCTGGACGCCGAGCACCGCACCGAACTGCTCACCGCCTTCGAGCAGATCGAACGCCACGTGCTGCTGGTGACCGGGGATGCCAGTACACCGTCGGATGCCCGGTTCACCGCCGCGCTGGAGCCCGGGGTCCGCGCTGACGCGGCCGCCGGGCAGCTCGTCTACCAACGCTTCGACCGCGGTGCATCGGCTGCCGGGGCACCGAACCACCTGTTGATCGTCGGCGGGCGGATCCCGGGGTCGACGGCCGAGCTGTACCTGGTGCGCGCCGAAGACGGCATCTACGACGACCTCAGCCGGCTGCGCACCGCACTGCTGGCCGGCTGGGTACTCGTGGTCGCCGGTGCAGCACTGGTCGGCCGGGTACTCGCCCGGCGCACCCTCGAACCGGTGAGCCGGGCCAGCGAAGCGGCCAACGCAATCGCCGAGGGGCTGCTGGACACCCGGCTGCCGGGCGCGGGACGCGACGAGTTCGGGGCCTGGGCGTCGGCGTTCAACCGGATGGCGGAGGCACTCGAGGCAAAGATCGTCGCGCTCTCCGCGGCGAAGGAACGGGAAAGCCGCTTCACCGCCGACGTCGCCCATGAGCTGCGCACCCCGGTGACCGCGCTGGTGGCCGAAGCCTCACTGCTGAGCGAACACCTCGACGCGCTGCCGGACGAGGCCCGCCGCCCCGCCGAGCTGTTGGTCGCCGACGTGGTCCGGTTACGCCGGCTCGTCGAGGAACTGATGGAGCTCTCCCGCCTCGACGCCGGTCAGGAGGACGTGTCGGTACGCCCGATCGACCTCAACGCGGTCGTCCACGCGATCGTCGACACCCGGGGCTGGGGCGACCGCGTCGAGCTCACCGGTGGGCCGGTGACCGTGTCGACCGACCCGCGCCGGCTGGAACGGGTCCTGGCAAACCTCATCGCCAACGCTGTCGAACACGGCGGCAGCGGGGTCCGGGTGACGGTGCAGTCCGATCGGGAAGCAGCACGGGTACGGGTCACCGACTCCGGCCCCGGCATCCCCGCCGAGCAGCTGCCACGGCTCTTCGACCGCTTCTACAAGGCCGAGGTGTCCCGCAGCGGCCCTGGCAGCGGGCTCGGCCTGGCCATCGCCCAGGAGAACGCCCGGCTGCTCGGCGCGCAGCTGCAGGTCCACAGCGAGGTCGGGGTCGGCACCGAGTTCATGCTCATCCTTGCCGGAGGGCCATCATGAAACGCCTCATCGTCGCGCTGCTCGGCACCGCGCTGCTCGCGGGGTCCGGGCCGCTGCTCACCGGGTGCGCGCCGGCCCGGTCCGGTACGGTCGGAGCCGCGCCCACCGGCGTGCCACCGAGCGGCCCCACGTCGACGGATTCGGCGAGTCCATCGACTCCCCCGGACGCGTCCGCGTCTGCTGGCCCCAACGCGACTCCCACCGCCACGATCACCATCGAGGTCTGGTTCGTCCGCGCCGGTCAGCTCTTCCTGACCCACCGCACCCGGCCGGCCACGCTCGCCACCTCGCGGCTGGCGCTGACCGAGCTGATCGCCGGACCCTCCACTGTGGAGGCTGTGGCCGGAGTCGGCAACGCCGTCGCCCCGGACACCAGCTTCACCATCGACGGCATCTCCGGCGGCGTCGCGACGGTCAACTTCCCCACCGCCTTCTACGCCGACGCCAACGCCGCCCGGCTGCGCCAGGCCCAGGTGGTGTACGCCCTCACCCAGTACCCCACGGTGTCGCAGGTCGCCTTCCAGGGCCCGCCCGGGGTGGCGCGACTCTCCGGCGCCCGCGCCGACTACGCCGACCTCTTGCCCCGGATCGTGGTGACCCGCCCAGCCATCGGTGAGCAGGTGACCAGCCCGATCACGGTCGCGGGAGCAGCGGACGTGCACGAGGCGACGGTCAGCGTCCGGCTGCTCGACGCCGCGGGCAACGAACTCGCCGCCACCTTCACCACCGCGGCCTGCCGCGGGTCCTGCCCGTACCCGTTCACCGACCACCCGCACGGCAACTTCTCGGTCCCGGTCGGGTACCGGCTGGCCGCCACGCAGCGCGGCACCGTGCAGGTCTACTCGGTCTCGATGGCCGACGGCTCACGAACCCATCTCGTCGACATCCCGGTGCAGCTCGCCGCTTCCACGGGCTGACCGCAGACCCGCACGGACAACTCTCCACCGCGCCACGACGGCTGACCGTTGTCGCGCGCGGACAACTCTGCGGCGCGCCAGGACCACCGTCACCGCCACCGCGACCGCGACCACCACACCCAGCACGAATGCGGGGCGGAGGTGTACCCGGACGGACGCCGGCAACAGCTGAGCCCCGATACCCGCCCAGACCAGGCCTTGCCACATGGCCACGCCGAAGACCGCCATCATCCAGACCACGAGCGGAGCAGGTTCCCGGAACCGGTTCGCTGGCTTGGGCATGTGGACGTCACCGGTCCTTGTCGAGCTCATAATCGAGTTTGTCGTCGGAGGCGCGGCCGGGGTCATCGTGATCGTGGTCGGCTGACCCTCCTGCCGCCGCGGCTCCCGACACCACCTTGCCCAGTGGAGGACCCCACGTCCGCCAGTTCTTAACAAGGGCTTCCGCCGCGTCGCGAGCGGGTATCCACCCTTTAGCGAATTTGTTGCCGTCCATCTTCTGGAAGGCGACCTGAACCCGTTTCATCGTCTTCGGATGCATTCTCATCAGTACGGTGCGCAGTCGCTTAAGGATGGAGATCACCCGAACCACGAAGACGGTGGCGCGGCCAACCGTGACCGCGGTCTCGACCTCGGTGGCGGCTGTCGCCGCCGCGACCGAGGCCCCCATCGTCGGTGCCGCCGCGGCAAGGGCGGGGACCCAGGTGTACACGAGCCATGCGATCAGTGTCCCGATCAGGCTCAGCACAAACAGCTGGGCGACCTCCATCAACGCCTTGGACGCCGTCGTGATCGCGACCACCAGGTCGGCGTCATCGGCGAGACTGGCCACACCGTCGGCAAACTCGGTAAGGCGCTGCCTTGCCGCATCAGCCGCCCGGCGTACCTGGCGAGCTGCCGCTCGGACTGCACCCGCAGGCGATGAAGCAACTCGTCCTCGGCGTCCGGCTCCTGCCCAGCAGCGGAGCCGGAGCCAGCAGCGAACGGACCCCCAAACGGATCGGTTGCCGGTACCGCGATCCGACCCGGCTCGGGCAACCGCGCCGCCAACAGCGTGTCGACCTCCGCGCGACCCGCGGCGATTTGGCTGGCCTGCGCGGTCTACCACGCTGTCCCGCGGGCGCGGTCAGTGCACGCCGGTGACGTCCATTGCGCGCAGTTCCTTCTTCATCTCGGTGATCTCGTCGCGAATCCGGGCGGCCAGCTCGAACTGGAGCTCCCGGGCCGCGCCGAGCATCTGCTGGTTGAGGTCGGTGATGAGGGTGGCCAATTCGGCCCGGGTGGCGGCCACATCCCGGACTGCGGCACCTGCGCCCGCAGCGCCGGCCCGCGCACCCGCGGCTGCGCCGCCCGCCCGTGCGCCCGATCCGCTGGCTCCCATCCGGCCACGGCCACGGGTCTCCGGCACGGATGCCTTACCCCGGCTCATCTGCCGCCCGCCGCCGCCGACAAGGGACTCCGTGTCCTCAGCCGAACGGTAGATGTCGTCGAGGATGTCGCCGATCTTCTTGCGCAACGGCTGCGGGTCGACACCGTTGGCCGCGTTGTGGGCCACCTGCCTGGCCCGGCGCCGGTTCGTCTCGTCGATCGCCGAGGTCATCGACGGGGTCATCTTGTCGGCGTACATATGGACCTGGCCCGAAACATTGCGGGCGGCGCGGCCGATGGTCTGGATCAGGCTGGTCCCGGAACGCAGGAAGCCCTCCTTGTCCGCGTCGAGGATGGCCACCAGGCTCACCTCGGGCAGGTCGAGGCCTTCGCGGAGCAGGTTGATGCCGACGAGCACGTCGAAGTCGCCGCGGCGCAGCTCACGCAGCAGCTCCACCCGGCGCAGGGTGTCGACCTCGGAGTGCAGATACCGCACCCGGATGCCGTGCTCCAACAGGTAATCGGTGAGGTCCTCGGACATCTTCTTGGTCAGCGTGGTAACCAGCACCCGCTCGTCGTGCTCGGTCCGCACCCGGATCTCGTGGATCAGATCGTCGATCTGGCCCTTGGTGGGCTTGACCACCACCTCGGGGTCGACCAGTCCGGTCGGGCGGATCACCTGCTCGACGACATCGCTGGTCCTGCCCCGCTCGTACGGGCCCGGGGTGGCCGACATGTACACCACCTGCCCCACCCGGTCGGTGAACTCGTCGAAGCGCAGCGGCCGGTTGTCCATCGCGCTGGGCAGCCGGAACCCGTGCTCGACCAGGGTGCGTTTGCGGGAGGCGTCGCCCTCGTACATGCCGCCGACCTGGGGCACGGTCACGTGCGACTCGTCGATCACGGTCAGGAAGTCGTCCGGGAAGTAGTCCAGCAGGCAGTGCGGCGGGCTGCCTGCACCCCGGCCGTCCAGGTGCCGGGAGTAGTTCTCGATGCCGTTGCAGAAGCCGACCTGACGCATCATCTCGAGGTCATAGGACGTGCGCATCCGCAGCCGCTGTGCCTCCAGCAGCTGGCCGTGCCGGTCCATCTCGGCCAGCCGCTCGGCCAGCTCGACCTCGATGTCGCGGATCGCCCGCTCCATCCGCTCCGGGCCGGCCGCATAGTGCGTCGCCGGGAAGATCAGCAGCTCGTTGGATTGACGCAGCTCCTCGCCGGTGAGCGGGTGCAGGTAGCTCAGCCGCTCGATCTCGTCGCCGAAGAGCCCGATCCGGATCGCCAGCTCCTCGTAGGCTGGGATGATTTCCAAGGTGTCGCCGCGGACCCGGAAGGTGCCCCGGTTGAACGCGATGTCGTTGCGGCTGTACTGGATGTCGACGAGGCGCCGTAGCAGCTGGTCGCGCTCGATCTCCTGCCCCACCTTCACCCGGACCGCGCGGTCGAGATACTCCTCCGGAGTACCCAGGCCGTAGATCGCGGAGACGGTCGCCACCACGATCACGTCCCGCCGGGTCAGCAGACTCATCGTCGCCGAATGGCGTAGCCGCTCGACCTCTTCGTTGATCGAGGAGTCCTTCTCGATGTACGTGTCGGTCTGCGGGATGTACGCCTCGGGCTGGTAGTAGTCGTAGTAGCTGACGAAATACTCAACGGCGTTGTGCGGCAACAGCTCCCGGAACTCGTTGGCCAACTGGGCGGCGAGCGTCTTGTTGGGTGCGAGCACCAGGGTCGGCCGCTGCAGCCGCTCGACCAGCCAGGCGGCGGTGGCGCTCTTGCCGGTGCCGGTGGCGCCGAGCAGCACCACGTGCCGGTCGCCCGCACGGATCCGTCGCTCCAGCTTGTCGATCGCGGCGGGCTGGTCACCCGAAGGCTGGTAGTCACTGACGACCGCGAAGGCACCGTCATGTCGGGGGATGTCCAGCGTCATGCGCCCCACCGTACGCCCGCGGTATGACAGCTCCGGGCGGGCGCGAGGAGCGGGCCCGGCAGGCGCGTGCGAAGACCAGCTGGGCGTGACGGCTTTGCGTGGTACGACCCTCGGTGAACGATCGCCTCCAACTTGGCGATTGTGCACTGAAGATCAGTTGGTTACCGTCGATACATAGGCCGCTCGCGGCGGCCGACCGGGTGTACGACCAGGCCTCCACACCGGCCCGTCCGCCCGGCGCGCGGGAAGCAGCCCCTGGCAGCAATGCCGGTGAGCGCACCGCGTGGTCGCGCCGAGTGCGCAGACCGGCCGCCGCGAGCGCCGCCTCATTTGCGGGGCGCGCCCAGCGACGGCTGCGGCGGTGCCAACCGGTCCCGCCAGGCCACGTCGACCTGGGCGTGCAGCTCGTCGAGCGAACCGTCGTTGGTGATGAGTACGTCGGCGACCGCGCGGCGCTGCTCGTCACCGGCCTGGGCGCGGATCCGGGCGTACGCCTCATCGCGGCTCATCCCCCGGTCGTGTACCAGCCGCAGCACCCGGGTCGCCTCGGCCGCGAGTACCACGATGACGAGGTGGTACGCCTGCGCGAGTCCGGCCTCGATGAGCAGCGGCACGTCGTTGACGACCACCGCGTCGGCCGGGGCTGCAGCCACCAGTTCAGCCGTGCGCCCGCGTACCCGCGGATGAATGATCGCTTCGAGTCGGCGGCGCGCGTCTTCGTCGCCGAAGACCAGGCGGCTCAACGCGGCCCGGTCCAGCGAACCGTCAGCGGCGAGCAGCTGCGGCCCGAACTCCGCCACCACGTCGGCGAGGCCCGCGCTGCCCGGGGCCACCGCGTCCCGGGCAAGCTGGTCGGCGTCGATGACGATCGCGCCGTGGGCGGCCAACCGCGCCGCCCCCGCGCTCTTGCCGGCGCCGATCCCGCCGGTGAGCCCCACCATGAGCACCGGCCCAGTCAACCGCACCGGCGCACCGGCTCCTGCGGCGGCACGCGCACGGCAGGTTCACCGATTCGGGGAAATTACTCTCCGGCGTGGCTCGCATACTCTGCGCAGTCAAACTCACTACTGTTCAAGCGGACAAGAACACCGGAGGAGGCACAAACAATGGCGCGTAGCAAGGCCTTGCGGACCCGACCCGCCGACCACGGGCCGGTGGGCATCCGACAGGCGCGGGGCCAGCACCGGCTGGGTCGGCCCGGACTGAGTCACTGCCGAGATCTTCCGGAAGTGCATGCGCGACTGTCGGCCGGCAAGGCCACCCGGCACGCTCCGTCCGCATCCCGGGCGCACCTGAACGCCAAGGTCGCCGTCGCGGTGCTGGTCGCCGCCATCACCACAACTGTGGCGGTCGGCGGCTGGTACGCCGATGCCGCCGCCTCAGTGATCGCAAGCCTCGTGACTCCCTGACACCAGGGGGGCACGAACGGGGGGCGACGAGGCCCCGACCGGGAAACCGGTCGGGGCCTCGTCACGTTTCACGTCACAGACCGGCGAACCGGTCGGGGGGCGTTACGCGTTGCCTTACTTACCAGCGAGCTTCTCCCGCAGCGCAGCCAGCGCCTCGTCCGTGGCAAGGGTGCCGGCCGGCTCCTCCGGAGCCTTGGCAGCCGTCGGCGTGGACGTCGACACAGAACCGCCGCCGGTGCCAGCAGCAGCCGCAGCCGGCGCCTCGGCGTCGGCGGCCCGGGCGGTCTGCACCTGCTTGGTGTGGGCCTCCCAACGCACACGCGCCTCGGCGTACTGCTTCTCCCACTCCTCGCGCTGCTTGTCGAAGCCGTCGACCCACTCGCCGGTATCCGAGTCGAAGCCCTCGGGGTAGACGTAGTTGCCCTCGGGGTCGTACGTCGCCGCCATGCCGTACAGGGTCGGGTCGAAGTGCTCCTCGCCCTCGACGAAGCCCTCGTTGGCCTGCTTGAGCGAGAGCGAGATCCGCCGGCGCTCCAGGTCGATGTCGATGACCTTGACCATGACGTCGGAGCCGACCTGAACCACCTGCTCCGGGATCTCCACGTGGCGCTCGGCCAGCTCGGAGATGTGCACCAGGCCCTCGATGCCGTCATCGACCCGGACAAACGCCCCGAACGGCACCAGCTTGGTGACCTTGCCCGGAACGATCTGCTGGATCGCATGGGTCCGGGCGAACTGCCGCCACGGGTCCTCCTGCGTCGCCTTCAACGACAGCGAGACCCGCTCCCGGTCCAGGTCCACGTCGAGCCCCTCGACCTCGACCTCCTGGCCCACCTCGACCACCTCGGACGGGTGGTCGATGTGCTTCCAGGACAGCTCGGAGACGTGCACCAGACCGTCGACGCCGCCGAGGTCCACGAAAGCCCCGAAGTTGACGATCGACGAGACGACGCCCTTGCGGACCTGGCCCTTCTGCAGCTTGTGCAGGAACTCGGTGCGCACCTCGGACTGGGTCTGCTCCAGGTAGGCCCGGCGGGACAGCACCACGTTGTTGCGGTTCTTGTCCAGCTCGATGATCTTCGCCTCGAGCTCGCGGCCTACATACGGCTGGAGGTCCCGGACCCGACGCATCTCGACCAGCGACGCCGGCAGGAAGCCGCGCAGCCCGATGTCGAGGATCAGGCCGCCCTTGACCACCTCGATGACGGAGCCACGGACCACACCGTCGTCTTCCTTGATCTTCTCGATCGTGCCCCAGGCGCGCTCGTACTGCGCCCGCTTCTTCGAAAGGATCAAGCGCCCTTCCTTGTCCTCCTTCTGGAGAACCAGGGCCTCGATGTGGTCACCGACCGAGACAACATCGGCAGGGTCGACGTCATGCTTGATCGACAACTCGCGCGAGGGGATGACACCCTCGGTCTTGTAGCCGATGTCGAGCAGGACCTCGTCCCTATCGACCTTGACGACGGTGCCTTCGACAATGTCGCCGTCATTGAAGTACTTGATGGTCTCGTCGATCGCGGCGAGGAATGCTTCCTCAGAGCCGATGTCGTCGAAAGTGACCTTGCCGCGAGTGGCGGCGGGGGCGCTCGAGGTGGCCTCGATGCTGCTCGTCATGTGGGCTGTTGCTCCGGTCGGAAGAGACTGTCAGGAGTGAACCTGTGGCGCTCCCGCGGACCTGTCGCCGGACACACCCCGACGATCGGTGAGGATCACGGGATATTTCAACGACCGCGGGCCTGCCCCATGCCGAGGCGCGCAGTCCGCGAGTGCATCGAGAAGCCTACCCTGCGCTATACCACGGGGTCCAACCCTCCCCCCACGGGGTGAACCGGCATTCCTGGAACGTTTCCCTGGCCGTAGCGTGACCCGGCGTGGACGAGGCAGACATGACCGGCGGGGCCGAGGTACGGGTAGCCCGCCAAACAGTGGCCAGCGACGACAACCGGCGGGCCAGCCGGTCCTGGTGGGACGCTGACGCGGACGCCTATCAGGCCGAGCACGGGGCCTTTCTCGGCGAGATCGACCTCGTCTGGTGCCCGGAAGGGCTGCGCGAGGCCGACGCCGGGCTGCTCGGCGAGGTCGCTGGTCGGCGGGTCCTGGAGGTCGGCTGCGGCGCCGCGGCCGGCGCCCGGTGGCTGGCCGCCCAGGGGGCCGAGGTGGTCGCGGTCGACCTGTCCGCGGGCATGTTGCGCCACGCCGTCCTCGGCGCTCTTCACTCGGGGGTACCGGTACCGCTCGTGCAGTGCGACGCGATGGCACTGCCGTTCACCGCCGGGGCATTCGATACCGCCTGCACGGCATTTGGAGCCGTACCGTTCGTCGACGATTCGGCCCGGGTCATGCGCGAGGTGTTCCGGGTGCTGCGCCCCGGTGGCCGCTGGGTCTTCTCGGTGACCCACCCGATGCGTTGGATCTTCCTCGACGACCCCGGTGAGCCGGGCCTGGTGGCGGTGCACTCGTACTTCGACCGGTCCCCGTACGTGGAGTACGACGCCAGCGGGACCGCGTCATATGTCGAACACCACCGGACTCTCGGCGACCGGGTACGTGAGCTGATCGCCGCTGGTTTCGTGCTGCGCGACATCGTCGAGCCGCAGTGGCCGCAGGAGCACGAACAGGTGTGGGGCCAGTGGAGCCCGCTGCGCGGCCGGATCTTCCCAGGTACCGCCATCTTCGTCGCCGACAAACCAACGTGAGGCGTTCCGGTCACCTGGACCGGGTGTCCGGGGTTCCTCACCCGGCCCGGAGGAGACCGCGGAGCATTCTGGAGTACAGCGCCGTCTCGAAGTGGTACGGACCAAGATCCCGGTAGGGATCCAGGTACACCTCGGGGTCGCGGTGGGTCTGCCAGCCGAGATCACGCCACACCACATCCCGACCATCACGCTCCACGACCGCGGTGACCGCTCCGCAGTCGAGCTCACCGCACTCCGCGCAGACGTACAGCGCCACCCGACCATCGGAAAGTACCTGCGGACCCTGGCCGAGAAGCGCGCGCACCTCTCCGGCCGGAAATCCGCCAGGCCAGTTGGTCACCAGGACCGACACGAGGTCCGCCATCACGGGCGTCTCAGCCCGCGCACGAACGGCATCTCCCAGCGATACCCCGTCGACGCGGAAGTCGAGGAACTCCCGATGGGTACGCCCACCACCGCCGGGCAGAGCCTCGCCGGGCCGCAGAGCCGGGACCAGAGTCAGGTCGACGGGCGCGGAACTCATGACCTCAGCCTGCCATCCCGGCCTCGTACGGAGCGGGATCGATCAGCTGCTCCCGTGTCCGGTGTCAGGAATGCGCGGAAGCCCGGTCAACGCGTCAGCCGGTCACGCAGCACCGCAACCCCGTCGCCGTCGAGCTCGGTCAGCACAACCGTCCGGCCGGTCAACGCAAGCATCACCGCCTCGGCCGTACCGCGGACCACCGGCCCGCTGCCCCACGCCCAGTCCAGGTCAGTTGCCTCGAACCGTAGCCCAGCCGGCCGACTCTTCGGCAGGAAGCCCGGCGCGCGGCCGCCCACCAGAAAGTCCAGGGACACCCGCAACCGGTCCGGGCGCAGGCCATGCGGCAGGCCGAGTGGCCGGCGGATGTCCTGCCCGTGCACCTGCAGGTCGGTGAGTTGGCCCGGGTACCCCACCATGGGCGGCCGGAACGGGTTCTCCGCGTTCTCCCGCAACCCGGCTGCGAGGTCGGCAGCCGGCCGGCCAGCCATCAGCTGGGCCAGCCGGGCGTTGGCCTTGTGGATGTTGAAGCCGGTGCGCAGCAACAGCGGCAAGAACAACCGGCGCGGCGCTGCGACCGCCGCGAACAGGTGCGCGGCAACGTGCCGGACCGACCACTGCTCGCACAGGCTGGGCGCGTCAAGCTGCTGCGGGCTCAGCGAGTCGACCAGGTCGGCGACCCGGCGTCGTTCATCCGCGATCATCCCGAGGATCTCCACGTTGGCTACCCTAACCGACGACCGCGCGGACCTGCCGCGTTCCGCACGGTCGTACCACCACTGTGGACACTCCTCTGGCCTCAGTGGTCGGCGGCTGCCCGGTCCCGGCCGACGCCGACCGCCACCAAGAGCACAGAGGCGATCCTGGCGCTGGGACTCGACAGCCCGGAGCGCGTCGACGACGTGGCCGACAAGGCTCTCGCGGCGGGCGGGTTGCCCGCGAATGAGGCCGACGACCAGGGCTTCAGGTACGCACGGAGTTCCAGGATCCCGACGGACACCCCGAGCCGAAGCGATCAGGTCCGGCGCACGAGTGCCGCCACAGCGTCGCGCACGTGGGGGTACGTGAACTGGAAGCCGGCCTGCTGCAACCGGGCCGGAACGCAGCGGCGCCCGGTCAGGGCGAGCGCGGGGTCGGTGCGCAGCAGCAGAGCACCGAGCCGGACGAGCGGTACCGGTGTCGGCGGACTCGGCGGGCGATGCAGCTCCTGACGCAGGGTGGCCATGAGTTCGGTGTTGCGGACCGGGTACGGGCTGGTGGCGTGCAACACTCCGCTGAGCCCGGGATCGTCCAGGCAGCGGCGCACGATGGCGAGCAGATCGGCGATGTGCAGCCAGCTGATCCAGACTCGCCCGTCGCCGAAGCGACCGCCGAGTCCCCAGCGCACCAGGCCGGTCAGCCGGTTGAACGCCGGGTGTCGCGGTCGAGCACGATGCC
>OBEQ011249036.1_pt1 | contig 20284 bp, 20 predicted proteins | sample 1670901 | NCBI WGS metagenome assembly OBEQ01 (sample SAMEA104232315, study PRJEB22302) | groundwater metagenome | biome: forest; feature: aquifer; material: groundwater | place: USA | collected 2011-08-07 | depth 5.4 m
ACTATATAGAAAGTGGTGGAAAATATCAAAGAAGCGGAGAATTGGGACTAGCAGCTCAGGAATATTTAAAAGGATATAGGGGGTCTTTAGGCAAAGAAGTACCCATTAGCCCTGGACAAGCTGTTGCAGGAATGCGTCTGATCGAAGTATATGAGTTATTGGGCAGGTTTGACGACGGTCTTCAAATTGTTAACGAACTTGATAAAAAATATGCCAATGGTGAATATGGTCATCAAAAAATGCAGGATATGCGCTCCCGCCTCCTCGCCGCCAAATCCCAAGCTCTTCAAAACCAGCAAGCGCAATCGTCATGAGCGTAGAGTGCAGGGGACACATAACTTAATTATGCCCAGAAGCGCTCGAATCGTTATTCCCAATATGCCGCATCCCATGGTCCGGTGCACAGGTGTAGGTTTATTCTAGGTTTATTCTATTGACATACCTAAAAGGTATACCTAAAATCGGACAAATATATTAAAACTAAGGGATGGCGTAAAATTGATAGATATAGACGGGCATAAAACAAACACAGGAGAACTAATGAACCAACAAATAAAATACGGGATTTTTGTAGCGGCAGCTTTTTTCTTAAGCGGTTGCGCAACCATTGTGTCCGGTAGTACGCAAAAGGTGGCGGTGACATCTCAGCCGAGCGGCGCAAAGGTAACGGCCGATGGCAAAATGACTGCGACAACGCCGACCGATTTTACGCTTGAGAGAAAAAGCGACCATACGCTTGAGTTTTCCAAAGATGGGTATAAAACCGCTACGGTTTTGTTGAAAAGGACCATGAACGGAATGGGGTTTGGCAATGTTCTTTTGGGCGGTATAATCGGCATAGGAGTGGATGCGGTTTCCGGCGCTGATAATAAACTCGTGCCTGAGAGAGTGGATGTGGTGCTTGAATCGGGTGAAGGTTTTTCTGAATCTCCTAAATTTGTTGCTAAAGTCGATCAGGATTTTTATGAAAAAAATATCCTGAAGCCTACACAAGATCGAGCAGAGAAAAAAGAAGAAAAAATACGAGAAGCTGATAAAAAAGAACTGGCAACCACCGACAAAACAGCGGTTAAGACCAACTTTGGTCCGAAGCCCGTGGTAGCGCCGGCCGCTCATTGACTCCGTTTGCTGCGTAACCGTTTTCGTATATTGACCGAACGACGTTCCGCAGGGAGACCTTAGCTCAAACTAAAACCTGCTTCACCAAAAACGAGAGTGCGCTTTTCATTCAGAAATTGAGCTAAAACAGTGCACTATTGATTCGTAGATGACAAGAACTAAGAACGGGATTGACTCTAATGGGTTTATTAACCAATCTTTAAGGGGTGCTGGGAAGCTGGTCCAGTGTAATTTTCACTGCAAGTACGGAGGTTTTGTAATGCGAAAATATTTATGGGTAATAGCAGCATTTTTTCTATTTTCAGCGGATGTCTATGCCGCTGAATACAAATTTTATGACATCAGTGATCCAAACAAAGATTTTACCTCCGGGGTAGCGATCAATGATAAACAAGAAGTCCTTTTAGGGCACTCTTTATGGACTCCAAGTCAAGGATTTCAGGATATAGATATTTTTGGGCCCCCTAATCGTTTCTTTTTATGGGACATCAATAATCAAGGCCACGTTGCTGGATACTTCGCTGATTCCACCTCTATAAATGCGGTCTTGTGGGATCGTACGAATCCATATATTCCTCTAGGAAGTGGCGCCATAGCCGAACATATAAATGATCTGGACCATGTGTCAGGAAGCATTATAGGCGGCGGCCTATTCCATTGGACGCCTGCGACCGGGATGACTGCCATTGGTAACTTTAATGGTAAGATTACCAAAATAAAAGATATGAATAATTCAGACGTTATCGTTGGAACGTATGAACCGTCCATCATTGGAACCAAGCCTTTTATGTGGGACCCGGTTAACGGTTTTCGGGATCTAAATGGATTTTCAGGGCTTTTTGCATCAGCAAATGGGATTAATAACTTGGGGCAAATTGTTGGAATATCAAATGGCGAAGTAGTTATTTGGGATCCCGTAAATGGTTTGACTCCTTTGGGCATCAACGGAAATTCGGTTTACAACTTAAAAATTAACGACAAAGGTCAAATTTCCGGCCATTCTTCGTCTGGACAGCCTTTTCTATGGGATCCTGTCAAAGGAATTGTCGATATCAACGCCGCAAATGGATATCCACCAAAAGATCAATATAGTTATTTTAAAATAGATGATTTGAATAATTTTGGAGATTTTACTGGATTCGGATCGGTTTTGGGTCGATCCGAAGCTTTTGCTGTTCTCGCTAGTAACACTCCTATTGTTACGCCCGAGCCGATGAGTTCTAGCTTATTCTTTTTGGGCGCAGGCATACTCGGACTTTCCAGAAAATTTCGTAAGAAAAAATAATTTTTCTGCCCAAAGAGTATTTTGAATGCATCTAACCGTCAAAAAAACCGTCTGTAGAGTCCCTAAATGCGATTCCTTCACACGCGGGAATTTCATAAAAATAATATTTACCATCATGTTAACAGTATTTGTTGGAACGGAACAAGGGAATGCGCACACAATTTCCATGCTCAACGATTCTTATGAAATAAAAAATAAATTTGAAAATGCGCAAACAATTTTTATTGTAAAGCCAAAAGTAATAAAAGGCGACAGAGAGCATCTAGGTGATTTATTGCCTGAAACCGATGCGAGATACAAAATTGTGACGGACGGATTGTATCTTTCTGCGCAGTCTTCGTTAGAGAAGAAAGGTTATCGTATTTATACGATGGAAGACCTTCCCAGCGATTTTTCAAAATTAGATCAATTACGATTGCAATTGTCTAGCGTATGGTCTGAGATAATGAAATTTTCTGATGCGGGCAAACCAAATAAAAGAAAAATCCTGCCCTTTAGAATAGCAAATTCAATAGATAGTTTTGGTTTGCCGTCGAGTCCCGATCTCCTTTTTTTGGTGCAGTGCTATGGAAAATTCGACTTTGAGATTACGTCGGCCGAAGAAATGACTGGCGTTGCTGCCGAGGCTGCTATTTCAGGAGTGGCGACTGGAGTTATTTCTATAGGTTATGGAGGCTTCTTATTTTCTCCTGAGTACAGTAATTTGGATTACAAAATTTCAGCGGTGGATGTAAAAACCGGTGAATTGGTTTGGTACAGAGAAGGCAATCAAGGTGACACGGATATTCGTAGTCGAGGCAAATTAAGCCGTTCATTCGATGAAATCATCAATGAGCTTATTCCTCAAGCGATTCACCCCGTGACCGCAGCGAGTAAATTCAAAATAAAGCGTTCAGAAATTTTATAAAAAAGAAATTTCAATGCATAATTTTAAAATAGGTTCGGTTGCTTTTATCGTGATTTTATTTCTTTATTTATCCGGCTGCGCTTCGACTCCCAAAATTGGCTATGTCTCAAAATTCCCAAAGCAAGAACCTAAAAACGTATCCATTAAGATTTCAAATTTTGAGGACGGCCGATCCGCCTCTGAAAAAGGGAAGTTAGGCGGAAAATATAACCAATACGAAATGAAGATAGCTGATATTTTGGAACCTCAGGACATGATCAGTTCTTTTCAGCAAGCTTTTATTGCTGAACTCGAAAATACGGGATATGCTACCTCGAATGGTAATGATTTAATATTAAAAGGAACCGTGCAATCCGTTTCCTGCGATCTAACCAACGGAGCACAAACAGCCAACATTAAGATGAGGCTGATTTTAAACGATAAGGGTCGAGAAGTGTTAAATAGCATCTACACAGGTAACTGCAAAATCTCTTACACTTTTGATCAAACGGGTAGCGATGCTTTTAACGCTGCCATTCGAGATCTTGTTGCATCTTTTGTTAAGGATCTGAACGATTATATTAAAACTTAGCGCCTATATTCCGCAAATTAGAGTTATAACCGAACGAGTTGTTATTCCCAGTACGCCTCTTTACGTTTTCCAGCAGACAATTTTAGACGACAGGTTCCCTCTATCTTTTTAAAGCGTGTATTATAAGTTTCTATAACTTCAAAAAAATTTGATAAAAAATCAAACTAGCCTTGACATCTGAAGGGACGTCGTGTAATTTTTAAAATGTGTGTGAAGGAGTTTGAGTTCAAGGGACACATAACTTAATTATGCCCAAAACCACCCAAACCACCATCTCCAATAACTAGTTCTTACAAAAAAGAGAAAGATCCCGCCTCATGATCCACGTCACCAAAACGACTCTTCCCCCGATGAGTGAATATGTGAAATACCTCCAAGGCGTTTGGGGCAGCCATCGGTTGACTAATTTTGGGCCTTTGTCGCAGGAGCTTGAAAAGAAGCTGCGCCGGTATTTAGGAGTGAAGCATTTATTTTTTGTAAGCAATGGGACCGTTGGGTTGCAAATCGCCATTAAGGCGATTGGAGTAAAGGGCGAAATTATTACGACACCTTTGTCGTACGTTGCCACGACGTCGAGCATTGTTTGGGAAAATTGCAAACCGGTTTTTGTGGATGTAGATCCGGCGACGCTTACGATGGATGCATCCAAGATCGAGCGCCACCTGACTCAAAACACACGAGCCATACTCGCCACGCATATCTACGGCACTCCGTGCGATACGGTGAGGATTGCGGCGATTGCTCGGAAATACAGCCTCAAAGTGATCTACGACGCGGCGCATGCTTTTGGCGTGAAGTATCGCGGTTCTTCGTTGGCCGAATACGGGGATATTTCGGTTTTCAGTTTTCACGCAACGAAATTATTCCATACCGTGGAGGGCGGCGCGATTGCGACCAACAATCAGAAACTGGCCAAGAAAATTTCTTATCTCAGGGATTTTGGGCACAAAAGTCAAACAGACTTCTCGGGGCTGGGGACGAACGGCAAGAACTCGGAATTTCACGCGGCAATGGGTTTGTGTCTTCTTCCGCGCGTCAAATCCATCATTGAATCCAGACGAAAAATCTTTAGGCTTTACGACAAAATGTTGGCTGACAAAACGAAAACTCTCAGGCGTCCTTCGCTTCCGGCCGGGACGCAATACAATTTTTCTTATTATCCGGTGATTTTTAAAAATACCAGGTTGAGGCAAAAGGTCACCGCGGTTTTGAACAAAAAGAAAGTATTCCCGCGGCGTTATTTTTATCCCGCGCTCACAAAATTGGATTACGTCGGCGAACAAAGCGCGCCGATCGCCGAGGATATTGCCGAAAGAGTCTTATGCCTCCCTTTGTATGGCGAGCTTAAACAGCGCACTGCCAAAATGATTTGCCGGACCGTGCTGCGGGAATTAGACCGCACGAAAGACTCTTTATGAACAGCGAAACGATGCCAATAAAATTCAGCGTCGTGATTCCCGCTTATAATTGTGCCGGGTTTATTGCCAAAACCCTTGACAGCGTTTTGAATCAAACCTACCCAGCGCATGAAATCATTGTCGTGGACGACGGCTCCCAAGACGAAACGCCGCGAAGGCTTGAGCGATATAAAGAAAGAATTATTTATAAGCGAATCCCGAACAACGGGCCGGCCATAGCGCGGAATGTCGGCGTTCAAATGGCCAGCGGCAATTATATTGCGATGCTGGATAATGACGATCTTTGGTTTAGAAGTCGTCTTGAGCGCCAAGTTGACTTTATTCGAAGATTTCCGAATACTGGCTTTTTCTGCTGCGATTTTTTCGTGCGGCATCAGCATCTTAAAAATCGTTTTTCTAAACAGTATTCGATGATAGCTCATGACGGACAAATTTTATTCAATGAGCCTTTGCCAAACGCGTTTGAACTTCTGTTGAAATATAATTTTGTCGGAACGCCTTCGGCGGTCGTTATTCGCAAGGACATCATGGACCGCGTCGGCGCCATGATTGCCGATCACCATTATAGTTATGATTTTCATTATTGGCTCCGATGCGCAAAAGTGACCGATTTTGTGGTGATTGGCGATCCGCTATTTATCAAAAAAACCAGACCCGAATGCATGTCCGCTGATTCGCTCGCTGTGGAATTGGATTGCAGAGTCATGCTTAAAAAAACACGCCAAATTGAGTCGCAGTATTTGAAGCAGCACGGGCTTGAGCGGGAATTTAACTTGGCGATTGCAAGAAAAAGTTATGAGATCGGCAATCTCTACTTTGAAAATGGTCAATTCTTGAAGGCATTTACCGAATACATTCAAAGTCTTTTAACAGCGCCGCGTTATTGGGTGAACTGGCAGTGGTTTGCTGGGGCCCTTCTCAAAAAAACCACAAGGTTTTTAAGTATGGGGTTGATTGCGCGTAGGACAATAGCTAGGTTAATCGATAGAAAAAATGCAGAAAATTATTGAACGGAAATTGATCCCCTCGTCGTCATGTAGATTGGGGGGATGGATTATGCCAAAGCAAAGAAAAATCAATTGGATTAGTGACCGGAGACTGGCGCGGCGGGTGATGCGTGAGGTGTGCGGGGAGTTTAAGGTTTCTCCGCAGGTTTTATTTCAAGACGGACAAGGAAAGGAAAATCTGCTATACCTCATGGCATTTTTTCTCGCTCGCGAAATCGGCAGGCTGTCTTGGCAAAGCCTTGCGGTTATTTTTATGGAAAAATCGGCGGACGATGCCAAGCGTTCTTATAGCCGGTTTAAAAAATACCTTAAATATATTCCTGGCTTGCCGGAAAAGTGTGACGAATTAACGAAAAAAATCTGTCATTCCCGCAATTTTTAAGCGGGAATCAAACCTCAGATGTCTAACACTTATTATGTTTACATCTTAGCGAGCAAGAGAACGACGTTATATATAGGCGTCACCAATAATTTCATTGGCCGGGTTTTCGAACATAAGAATAAAATCGCCGACGGCTTCACAAAACATTACGATGTTGACCTTTTAATGTACTATGAAATTTACGAATCGATAGAAGAAGCGATACTTCGTGAAAAACGTTTAAAGAAATAGAACCGTATTTGGAAACTTGATTTGATTAAGAAACATAATCCAGAATTGAGAGATTTGTCGGATAGTTTAATTTCGATTTGATCCCCGATTTCCGCCGAAGGACGGATCCGCCGATGTCTTGATGGCGGAAAAGCATTCGGGGATGACAGGTATTTAGCATTCTCGGATGATAGGTTAATTATAAAAAGAGCTGGTGAATTTTGATGTCCAAAGCTTTAGCAATTTTGACCAGCGCGGGTAGGGAAGGAAGATCTGATTGGGAAACCATCTCGAGGCGCTGCCAATACTTCACTGTGAAGTCCGCGCGTTCGGCTGCTTTTTCTTGAGTCAGCCCCAGTTTGGCGCGGTGTTTTTTCATGTTGCCGGCCAGGGTTTGCTTGAGTTTCAGTTTATCGTTCGTCATCGTTTAGCCCTACTTTTACCCTAACATACCTTAAAAGAACACTCAGGATAAGGTATGCATTATTTTGTTGACATACCTTTGAGGTATTCATAAAATTGAACGGTAGAGGAATTAAAATGAAAAATAAAGGACGCTTTTTTTGATGCAAAAAGGCATGGAATTCGTCCAAGCTTGTTGGATTGCTCAGCAAAGACTTGATGACTGGGCCAACAGCATTGACGAAAATGAACTAAAAAAATATTTCCAACAATTCGCCAACATCCAAGACCACCTTGAACGTGCAATCCATCACGCTGAGGGAATTTTGAAGTTGGAGGATTCCTGATGTAGCCCTGTCATCCCCGAATTTTTCAATCGGGGATCCAAACAAGGGGGTACTCCAAACCAACTTTTATGAAAGAACTAGTTGACAAACTAGTTTAATGAAGGTAATCTTGCTATAGAATTACAGGAGGTGAGGAGTGGTTCAAGTCGGCGCTTTTGATGCCAAGACACATTTACCCAGTCTTCTTGAGCGGGTGGCTCATGGAGAAATTGTACAGATTACGCGCCGCGGAGTGCCGGTGGCGCAGCTTGTGCCCATTCCGGCCAAACGGTCTGCAACGCCCGCGGAGGCTGTTCGCCACATTCGTGAGAAAAGACGCGGCCTTCGACTCGGTGGACTAAAGATCAAAGAGCTTATCAATGAAGGCCGCCGCTAAAGAACTTGTGATCGATGCGTCCATCGCGGTTGCATGGTGTTTTGATGATGAAAAAACACCATATACGGAGCTCGTTCTAAATCGAATGGCGGAAGGCGTCGAGGCATCGGTGCCAGCCGTTTGGTCATTCGAAACGGCCAATGCGCTTCTCATGGCGGAACGCCGGCGTCGACTCACGACTTCCCAGTCCAGTTTTTTTCTTGATCAATTATCTAATTTTAATATTCGGATCGACAACGCGATTGCTCCGCATATTTTCGGAGCCGTGATGTCCGAAGCGCGGCGGTGGCATTTGACGGTTTACGACGCTTCCTATTTGGAATTGGCGCTAAGAAGAAATTTACCGCTGGCTACTTTGGATGAAACGATGAAAAAAGCAGCAAAAATTCTGGGTATCTCGATGGCTTTCGGCAGCGCCGGAAAAAGTTTGTCGTAAACCCCGTTCTTGGTACCGTACTCCAGGTACCGTTTCCTGGAGTACCGGGTTAAAATTCTATTTTGCCTTTGGCTTTGATTCGGTTATGATTGATCCATGCCGGATAATTCCACGACCCTCGAAACTCGCAATATTCCCGTTGTCATAGACAAAAGCCATCTGATTACTATCGGAGAGAAGTTATATACCGAGAAGATGAGTTTTATTCGCGAGCTTGTGAACAACGCTTATGACGCGGATGCGACCGAAGTTGAAATCATTTTAACCGCTTCAGAAATCGTGATCCGTGATAACGGCAGTGGGATGGATGAAAAGGACTTGAGGCAGTATTTCACGATCGGCTCTTCGCTTAAGAAGGAAGAAACTTTAAGTCCCCGGTTTAACCGCAAAAGAATCGGGGAGTTCGGCATCGGAAAATTTGCCGCCCTTGCCGCTTGCCGTGAGTTCGAAGTTGACAGCCAAAAAGGGGATTTCAGGGCGCGTCTTATTTTCGACAAAGAAGCCTGGTCACGGCATGAGAATTGGCATTTGGATATCCATATTCTGGCAAAAGATCCGAACCGTGAGCACGGAACTTCCGTGACTTTGCGCGGCATGGACAGTGCGTTCCCGGCGTGGAAAGTCAGGCGCTATCTTTCCGAGCGGACTCCGATTCATGCGCCTGATTTTTCGGTCGTTCTAAACGGGGAAGCCGTGACGGGCGAAATCATGACGGGCCGGCAATTGCCGATACAACTACAGACCCCGTTTGGGCCTGTCACGGGAAATATCACGATCGTTCCGCTCAATTCAAAAAATTTCCGTTTCGGAATTGCCGTCTGCGTGAAACAAGTGATGATCCGTAACGAGCTTTTTGGACTGGAAAATTCCAGAAAGTGGGGTGTGACGCGAATCACGGGCCGTGTCAATGCCGATTTTCTTCCCATCACCAGCAACCGCGATGATTTTATTCGTGATGCGCGGGAGTTCGACGTTTTTAATAACTCCATGAAAAAAGAAATAAACAAAGCCATTCAAGCGCTTCGGCAGGAAGGCGATCAAAAAGCAAACCTCCAGGCTTCGAAAGTTTTAAAAGAAGCGCTTTCCAAAATAGGCAAAGCGTTAAAGACGCATAAAAATTTATTTCCCGAAGCCCAAGTGCCCATGGGTTCTTCGTCGGGTTCGGATTTCGATGAAAAAAACGGTTTTGAAGTTTCCAATGCCAAATTTATTCCCACGAATAAAGATATCAGCCCCGAAGTTTTAGCCAAGCTTAAGGAGCTGCCCGGAAAAGGCAAGCGTCGAAGAATTTCTGCAATTCTCGGATCCAAATCCGTGATACGCTCTCTGAAGGTTGTGGGTTTGGATATCGCGGTGCGGCTTGAACATTTAGGCGAAGAGGAAGAGTCGCTCATTTCCGGCGGCGTGATTTATGTGAATCTGGATCACCCGCTTTATCGGACTTACAGGAACAACGACGAATTGTTGACGACCCACGTCGCCCGCGTCATCACCAAAGAACTGACCTTGCAGGCAGGAATCAAAACCGCCGAAGAAGCCTTCACGCTCCAATCCGGCCTTCTCACCGAAGCCCTCAAAGAAAAAGGGGTATGAGGCAGGCACCCTTCGTCGCTATTGGCCCGTTGCCGTATAGTTGACATTTAAACTATTTAGTAATATACTCCATATTAGTTATCTTTTTATGGAGTGTTATACGAAATGGTATTAGACAGAATTTTACATATAAAGCTTCCTCCAAAGAAATCCGCTTTTTTGTGGGGGCCGCGAAAGACGGGGAAAACGACCTATTTAAAAAAGGCTTTCCCGCACAGCCTTTTTTATGATTTTCTCGAGACCGATCGTTTGATCCGGTGGACTCAAAGCCCTTTTTTGTTGAGAGAGGAAATCTTGGCGGCGGAGGCCAAGTTTTTAAAGCTGCCCATTATTTTAGATGAAGTTCAGAAAATTCCCCAAGTTCTCGATGAAATTCACTGGATGATCGAAAATAAGGGATGCCGGTTTATTTTATGCGGATCAAGCGCCCGAAAATTGAAAAGAGGCCGGGCCAATTTATTGGGCGGCAGGGCCTGGAGGTACGAGATGTTTCCTTTGGTCACACCCGAAATCAAGGAGCCCAAATTATTGCGCATTCTCAATCACGGCATGATTCCCGGGCATTACCTCGAAGACAATCCGGCTCAATCCCTTCAAGCTTATGTGTACGACTACTTGAAGGAAGAAATTTTCGAAGAAGGGTTGACCCGGAACGTCCCCGCTTTTTCCCGTTTTTTTGATTCCATGGGCTATTACCATGGCGAGCTGATTAATTTTTCCAATATCGCCAGAGACTGCGGCGTGGACTCAAAGACCGTGAAAGAATATTACCAGATTCTCGAAGACACTCTTTTGGGGACCCGCATCGAACCTTTTAAAAAAAGGCAATCCCGCCAGGTCATCGGCAAAGCGGCAAAGTTTTATTTATTTGATGTCGGTGTAGCCGGGGTCATCACCAAGCGCCGCTTAGTCGAAGAAAAAGGCGAGGCTTTTGGAAAAGCGTTCGAACATTTTATTTTGATGGAGATCATCGCTTATCGCTCTTATCGCGGCCTTGATTTTGGCATTCATTTCTGGAGAACCAAATCCGGCTTGGAGGTCGATTTTATTCTCGGAGATGCCGAAGTCGCCATCGAAGTCAAAGGCGCTTCGCGCGTGGACTCGACGGAGTTCAAGTCTATCGCAGCTTTCAGGAATGAATTTAAGCCCAAACACTCCATCGTTGTTTGCAACGAAAGCAGAAAACGCCTATCACGGGATGTCGCAATTGTTCCTTGGAAAATTTTTCTTGAAGAGCTTTGGAATGGGAAGATTATTTAATTTTTTCGAGTAATGGATATCTGGATCTCTGGGAGAAAAAACGCGTGCTTTTTGCAATGTCCTTGATGAGAAGGACATGTAGGCACTGTTTGTGAATCTCTTCACTCTAACCAGCCTGCTCTGCGGAGCGGCGTCGCTTCTTCTTGCCTTATTCGCGTTTCTGGTCGGCCGAAATAAAATCCATCGGTTGTTTCTTGCTTTTAATCTCGCAGTTTCTGTTTGGGGTTTTGGAAATTTCTTTGCCGGGATGGCAGTTTCGAAAGAAGGCGCTGTTTTCGCCTGGCGGCTGGCCTATTTCGGCGGATTTTTCATCAGTACTTTTTTCTATCACATGGTCTGCGAGTTTTTGAATAAGCGCACAGGTTTCTTTTTGAAATTTGTTTATGCACATTCGATCATTTTCGCGGCATTGATGATTTTAAAACCTTCTTGGGTTATTGAGAAAACCCGACATGCATTTCACGTCCAGTATGTTTCTACGACATTGGCATTGGCTGTGGCGATTTTTGCTTTTATCTTTATTGTGGGCGCCAGTTATTGGGAATTGATCCAATATTTGTTAGGCTCAGAAAGTCGCAACAAGCAACGCGTGCAATATTTTGCAGGCGGTTTTGCCTTTGGCTTTTTCGGAGGCATGACCACTCTTTTGCCGTCATTTGGAATTGATTGGATTTACCCGGCCGGGAATATCGGCGTGGCATTGTATGCGCTGATATTGATGTACGCCATTTTTCGCCATCAAGTGATGGATATTAAAATCGTTATAAAGAAAACAATTTTTTATTCCCTTCTCGCTTTTGTACTGTCGCTGTTTTACGTTCTGACGGTATTTATCGCAAATAAAATTCTTGTCGAAAATACCCCGTTTGATAGTCAGAGTTTTTGGCTAAAGATCAATCCATTCATGGTGTCCGGCGTGATCACGGCGGTCAGTTTGTTATTTTTTGGTTTTTTTGTTTTATGGCAAGATCCAAAGAAAAAATTATACCAATTATGGTTTTATTTTTGCCTGGCTGTTTCTGTTTGGGGCATCGGAGGAGCTGCCATAGGCATGAGCCAAAATCCTGTGTTTTCTTTATGGTCGTGGCGTTTTACTTACGCTTTTGGAGTGATGTGGATCCCCGTTTTTTTTCTTCATTTTGTTTGTGAATTATGCGAAATGCGCAAGCCCCGTTTTATGCCATTTGTTTATGCGCTTCATTTGGCAATGATGCCATGGATTTTTACCAAATATTATTATTCCGGAACAAGAAAAGTTTTTGATTCTTTTTACTATGGCATGTCTTCGACTCGTCTTCCTTATTGGATTACGTTTACGATTTGGCTTGTAATTTTTAGTTATAGTTTTATTTTGCTTATCCGAGCTTTTTCATCGGCCATTGAAAAGAGAAAAAGACATCTCGGCTATATGTTTTTGGCCGTGATTGTTGGCGCCGTCGGGGGATCGCTGAATTTCATGCCGTTTCTGGGAATAGATATTTATCCCTGGGGCAATTTCACTATTTTCTTGGCGCCCATGATCATGACCTTTGCAATTTTAAAACATCAATTTTTTGACATTCATTTGATGATTAAAAAAACCTTGATGTATTCCGTCTTCGCATTTTTGGTTTCGGCTTCCTATTTGGCGGCGATTTTTATTTTTTATAAAGTTTTTCTTTCAAGAAATATTTCCCGGTCTTCTTTGAATTTTGGCGCATTCAGCGTTCTTGTCATCGCGATTTTGTTTAAGCCTTTGGAGCTTCTTCTTCATCGGCTGTTGGAACGCCGGTTTTTCAAAGGGACCATTGGAGAAATTTCCGAACAAAAAGAAAAGCTTGAGACCGAGCTTGAAAGAAGAGAGCGTTTAAAGAGCGTCGGATTATTGGCCGCAGGCATGGCGCATGAGATCAAAAATCCCCTGACAGCCTTGAATACTTTCGCGGACTATTTGCCGCTGAAGTACGACGATCCGGAGTTTCGAGAAAAATTTTCACGGATTGTCAAACAAGAAGTCGGAAGGATCAAAAACATCGTGACCGATCTGCTTCTTTTTTCCAAGCCGTCGGAACCCAACAAGAAAGAATTTGACGTGAATAAAGTTTTGACGGATTTATCGGAGCTTCTTTCCAGTGAAATGTTTAAATCCGGCATCGAAGTCACGCATGAGTTCACCGCTTCTGGCGCATTCGCCGATCCCGATCAGATCAAGCAAGCGCTTTTGAATATTTTAATGAACGCGATCGAAGCGATGACGCCAAATGGGGGAAAGCTCTATTTGTCTTCCGCTTCCAACGCCCATCAAGTGGAAATCCGCATTCGCGATACCGGCCCCGGAATTAATGTGGATAAAATAAACCACATTTTCGACCCATTTTACACCAGCAAAGAACAAGGCACAGGCCTGGGCCTTGCCGTCACTCATTCCATCATCGAAAAAAACTCCGGCAAAATCCGCGTCCAAAGCACCGTCGGCGTTGGCACCGAATTTATCATCCGCTTACCTCGGCCGTAGCGGAGGCGTCCTCCCGGAGGACGCCTCCGCAACTACAGCAAAGAAACGCATTGGCGAATTGTTTTATCTGGCATGGATTCGCGCAGCGTTTCAAGGCTTATGAATTCGCGGTAGGCATTTCGTCGAGAAATTTCGCTTAAGCCAAAATCCTGATAAAGTGGATTTTCGTGCACGATCGGATTAGTTTCCCCGAGCGCATAATGGCGATAACTAGACCATGGATAATTTTCGGGCTTCGATACTAAATTAGCCCGAATGGGGTTTCTTTCGATATAGCGGGCACATTGCAAAAAGTAGACATCATTTTCGACTAGGGGGCTCTTGTATCGACCTTGCCATAAGTAACCGACATATTCATTTTGTTTACGAAACCAACGGGAGTATTCCTGCAAAATGTACTGCATGATCCGCGATAACTCCTGACTGTTTTTGATGTTAGCTAGGATATGAACATGGTTTGGCATCAGACAGTAGTGATAGATTTTCCAGTCAAATTTAGATAGAGCTGTTTTCAACACATCAATAAATTTTTGATAGCCACCGGAAATCTCCAAAACCGGCGTGTGATTGTTTCCTCTCGAAATCAGATGATATAACCCGTTATCTAATAAGCGTCTTGGCGCTCTCGGCATAACCAAGCCCTCCTTTTTTATTTTCTCATGTTAGACTTTCTCACCAGGCTGTCCCCTGGGGGAACGCCTCCCGGAGGACGCCTCTAGGGGAACGCCTCCGAGAGGACGCCTCCACACTACTAGACGACGGACATGCCTGTTTCCGTTCATTTTTTCTGAAGTTTTTCAGGGTGTCCCTCAGGAGAACGCCTCCCGGAGGACGCCTCCGGGGGAACGCCTCCGAGAGAAACTTACAATAGGGAATAGAGAAAGCATTGTAAAATATGGAGTTAGGGGAAAAAGGTGTTTTTGGGGTCTGGGGTGGCGGAGGGGGTTTCTTTAAAATTTCTTGGAAAAGCACCATTCGTAGAGTAGGGAGAGAGGGGTGCCACTATATGTAGAATTTTATATAAATGAATAAAATTGTTAAGGATACATTGACAAGAGATAAATCAAACAGTAAACTTGTGGCACAGTTTAAAAACAATCAGTTCTGACAAAATAAAACAAACTTAAGGAGTCTCTTTTTGGACAGAGAAGAAGGCGTTTTTACGGTTCAAGAGTTGGCGCAATACCTGCGGATGAAGCCGTTGACGATCTACAAGCACGCCTCGGGCGGCAAACTGCCGGGGTTTAAAGTGGGATCGCACTGGCGGTTTAAGAGGTCGACGATTGATCAGTGGATACAGTCGCAGGAGATTACGAATAGTGGTAAGAAGACGTTAGTAAACCAATAATCTAAGCTGAGAGGCTTGGGCTATTTGTTGGTTAAAATCGAAAGCGGGGTGATAAATTGGTAAAACTGGGCAATTATAAAATTTTTTTATCAGCCGTTATTTGCACGCTTATCACGGCGTCTCTTCTTGTGTCATCGAATGTTTACGCGGTCGGGTCGAGTGGATTTGAGCTTGCGACAAATAGCGCAAGGTCTTTGGCAAAAGCGAATGCCGTGGTCGCAGATCCTGATGAACCCGCCACCATCGCTTTTAATCCGGCGGGCTTGACCAAGCTCGAAGGTAATCAAGTCAGCACAAGCTCTTCTTTTATAGCGCTTTCGACTTCTTATGACGGCAAAAATGGCGGCGTAAGCGAGGACAGCGCGACGCATATAGCGACCGTTCCGTCCACATTTATTTCTCTCTCAACGCCTATCAAAGATTTTAAAGTGGGACTTGGAGTGAACGCTCCTTTTGGCTTGATGACGCAATATTCCAGTACCGGGAATTTTAAATATACGGCCAATTTTAATGAGATTAAAACGATCGGATACAACGTGGCTGGGGCTTACCAACTCACCCCGATGGTATCCGTCGGCGTGGGATGGACATATTTGGATACTTCTTTGAAGCAGGTCGGAAAACTAAACAGCAATTTTATTACTTCCACGGTGATTCCCGGTACCACGGGTTTGGCGGATGCGCCTTTTGAGCTGGACGTCAATGGGCAGGGCACGGGATGGAATCTCGGATTGCTTCTGACCCCGGACGATAAAAATTCTATCGGCGTATTTTACAGAAGCCGGATCCGAGCTTCTTACCGCGGTGAGGTAAGTGTTGATACTTTGCAGGGCGCGGTCATGCAAGGCGTTTTTGGCGGCAGCTCATTTAAAACCAGCGCGGATACGGACATCACTTTTCCGGACAATGTGACGATCGGTTATAACCATAAGATGAATGACAGGTGGGACGTTGAAGCAGACCTTGGCTGGACCAATTGGTCGGTTTTCGACAAGGTGGATATTTTATTCGGCACTACGAATTCTGTGTTAAATGGCCTGGAACCGGTGAACGAGGATTTTCGGGATGTGTTTTCTTTGCAATTGGGCACTTCTTACAGCCTCAATAAAGAGTGGACGTTGAACGGCGGTTATTTCTTTTACGAGAGAGCGGCCAATAAGGCAAATTATAGTAATGCTATTCCTGATGGGGATAGGCATTCTCTTGCAATTGGACTTGAGTATAATACCAAATCTTATTCTTTAGATTTAGCTTATATTTTCTCTATATTTCCCTCAGAATCAATTAATAATAATGTAGGCTCGGCTTCAGGCGCTGTTGTAGACGGTGATTATCAAAGTTTTGGGCACATATTTTCTATTGGCGTGACTCATAAGTTCTGAGCTAAAAAACAATAATTGTTAGTAAACCAGTATCTTTATTGGCAATATTGCCTTAGATGCGGAAAAGGTTGATTAACAGTATGTTTGGAATGGCTTTTTTGTTTATGAAATATTTAATCTATTAGACTTTGAGAGTAGATTTGATTTTTTTTGTTTGTGCGTTTTATTTTTGGTGTATTTTGCAACGAACATTAGAAGTTGCTTGTATGTATCGAAATGCAGAAAAAGGTCACGTGGTGGCCAAATGGACTATAAATGCCTTAGCGTTGACATTTTTCATATTAGTGATCGGGTCATATTTAGATTTTATTTTTTTTAAAAAATTCACTATTCAGCCTTTGATTTTTATTTTGTGTATGTGTACTTATGCCGCAGCCTTAACTTTGCGATTTTGCTCTATAGCAACCCTAAATAAATTTAGAAGTTACAATATTGAATTACGTAGAAATCAAAAAATAATTAAAGAAGGTCCTTATAGTTACATAAGAAATCCAATTTATTTGAGCATGCTTATTGAGGCTTTTGTAATACCAATGGCTACCAGTTCAATCTTTTTTTTGTTTTTTGCAATTGTTGTTTATATTCCATTAATATTTGTCCGACTGAGAATAGAAGAAAAAACGTTATTAAGATTATTGGGGCATGAATATTACGAGTATATGAAATTTGTACCGTCATTAATTCCGTTTTTTAAATAGATAAAAGTATTATGAAACAACGTAGAGTAGTTATAACAGGCATAGGGTTAATTTCCCCCATAGGTATAGGTTTAGACAGTTATTTTATTAATTTAAAAAGCGGGAAAAGCGGTATCGTAAATATTGAAAATATAATGCTCCTTAATAACTGTCCCGTCAAATTAGGGGGCCGTGTATTTGGATTTGACCCATTGGCTTATATGTCCCAGAAAGCAGCGCGTCGAATGGATCGTTTTGCTCAATTTAGTGTCGCAGCTACAAAAATGGCTTTCGATGATGCTGGCATTAGGTTAATAAAGAACGAAAAAATCGCTGAAAATATAGGGGTTTTCTTAGGGACCGCGGTTGGTGGTTTTCCATATGGAGAGGAACAGCATAAGCAGTATTTGCAGAAAGGATTGAGAAGAGTAGACCCATTATTAAGCTCGAGAGTGTTTTATGGATGTGGTTCTAATCAGGTATGTATTGAGTTAGGGCTGAAAGGAATTTCAAACAGTATAACTTCGGGGTGTGCGGCAAGTCTTGATGCTATAGGCAGTGCGTACGAGCTGATTAAAGAAAATAAAACCGATATATTTGTTTGTGGTGGGGCTGATGCCCCATTTGCGCCACTAACATTTTCATCATTTTATCTTGTTGGGGTTATGTCCACCAAATTGGAACATACCCCGTCCCCATTTGATGCCACTAGAGATGGAATTGTTATAAGTGAAGGTGCGGGAATACTTGTTTTGGAAGAAAGAGAGCACGCGCTAAGTCGAGAGGCTAGAATTTATGCGGAAGTCGTTGGCTATGGGACTACGCATGATGCATATCATGTTACTCAGCCTGCGCCTGACGGGCTTCAAATTAGCCGTGCTATTAATTTAGCATTAAAAGATGCAAATATTGATGAATCTCAGATTGATCATATCGTTGCTCATGGCTGCGCAACTAAATTGAGCGATAAACTTGAAACGCAGATATTAAAGAAAGTTTTTGGAGAGCATATTAAAAATATTTCAATTTCAGGTATAGAATCTATGATTGGTCATCCGTTAGGAGCTGTGGGCGTTTTAAAAGCTATCTCAGGAATATTAACTCTTAAACATAGCACTATATTCCCGACTATAAACTACAAAATTTCAGATCCACATTGTGATTTGGATTATGTTATTAATAAATCTAGACAGAAAAAAGTTTTGTATGTGATGGTAAATGCTTTTAGTTTTGGTGGAAAAAATTCCATTTTAATTATGAAAAAACATTCAGATGATAATTGAGCCCTTTGCATTTTCTTCGTTAATAGTGTCAGTATCTGTATTTTTATTAGGAATATTTGTCTACTTAAAAAGCTCTACTGACAACGTTAAAAGAATTTGGGCGCTGTTTTGTTTTGCAATGTCGTTATGGAGTCTTGGTCTTTTTTTGGAACTCATAAGTCAAAGCAAAAAACAAGCGTTTATTTTTACCTGGCTCTACTATTCGGGAGCTATCTTCATCCCCTCTACGTACTTACATTTTGTATGTGAACTTTTAAAAAGTATCGATAAAAAACGCTATATATTTATTGCCTATGCTATCAGTTTTTTTCTATTACTTATTAGTTTTACCCCATTATTTACAGTTGATTTAGAAAGTAAATTTAGATTTCGTTTTTGGCAAGTTCCTGGGCCTCTTTATGTTTTATTCCCAATTTTTTTTATTTCCACTCTCTCATATTCTCAATATATTTTGTACAAATACTACAAGACTTCGCCTAAAGATGACAAACGTAGAACCCAAGTAAAAATTATCTTAATTGCCTCCATAGTGTCTATTATAGGAGGTTCTACAAACTTTCTATTAATATTCAATATACCTATTTATCCTTTTGGCCATTATTTTGTTGCTATATACCCCTTTTTAATTACTTATACAATTTTACGCCATCAGCTCATGGACATCGAAGTTATCGTCCGCCGCACCGCCGTTTTTGCCGGCCTTTTTGCCTTCGTTTATGGCACGTTTACGATTGTTACAATGGTGGGCCAAGAATTTTTTAGAAATAGCTTAGGATGGAATCAATGGATCGCTATGATCCCCACAGTCGTAATAATCACCTTCGCACTACGACCACTGGAAATCTTCCTAACCAACATCACAGAAAAATTCCTCTTCCAAAAAAAATACGATTATCGAGACTTACTCAGAACATTTACAAACGAAGTATTGACAGTTCTTGATTTACAAAAATTGACTGACCAAACCATCACCGGCCTCATGAAAATCATCAAACTCGAATCAGCCTGTATTGTACTTTTGAATCCAGACACCAAAAAGTACCAAGTGGTCGCCAGCTCCGGTATCAAAAATAAAGAAGTAGTTTTCGAACCATCTGACACTCTCATCGACTATCTCAAACACTCCCATCAACCCCTCATAAAAGACAAAAGCGTGGATAGTATGGAAGGTCATAGTCATTTAAAAGAGGACTTCAAAAAAGTAAATGCGCATCTATGCTTACCCATTGCCCTTCATGACGAGTTAACAGGCGTCCTATGTCTCGGCATGAAAAAATCCGGCGAAGAATTCACGCCGGAGGATATCGATATTTTAATGACTCTTGCACGCACGGAGGCGATTGCTCTGGCCAACGCCCAACTTTTCGACCAACTGTCTAAAACTCAAGCCGAGGCTGCCCAACGCGAAAAAATGGCCGTGATCGGAACACTGGCCGCCGGAATCAATCACGAAATCTGCAACCCGCTCGGTATTGTGCGAGGGCAATGCGAGATGTTTCTTTTGAATCTAAGAGACGGTATTTACAACAGCAAAAACCGTGAAGAAATGTGCAAGATTGCTTCCGATGTCATGGATAAAGTGATCAAAGAGACCGATCGCGCGACGGGGATTACGAAGCGGCTTTCCGGTTTTGCCAAGCCGGCGAAGAAAATCGATTCTGAAGAAGTTTTTGTAGAGAAAGAAGCGGATGAAGTGCTTGGTTTGATCGGACATGATTTGAAGCTGAACAATATAGAATTTAGCAAAAAATTTACGCCAGCTTTTCCGCCAATATTTGCGGATAAAA
>OBEQ012328526.1_pt1 | contig 20283 bp, 16 predicted proteins | sample 1670901 | NCBI WGS metagenome assembly OBEQ01 (sample SAMEA104232315, study PRJEB22302) | groundwater metagenome | biome: forest; feature: aquifer; material: groundwater | place: USA | collected 2011-08-07 | depth 5.4 m
CGCCTGCATGACGGGGGATTAATAAATATTCAAATGTCCGGCTTCCTGAAATGAGATTGCTTTTACTTGAAATATTATCGGCTATCTTTGGTTCATATTTTTCAATATCGGGAGGTATAACGGGACTTGGATCCTGCAATAGTTTTAAGTTACCACTGCCATTGATTTTTATTTTAAGAGTAACCGCTTCGTTTGTTTTTGTTTCATGTTTATCAAGCCAGGCATCCATCGTAAAAGAACCTACCGCTCCGGTAAATCCGGGGGGAACGTTATCCTGTGGCAAGGGCATGACATTTATTTTTAACGGTTCACTTTTTACTTTGTAGTTTACGTTTCTTGCCGAGCCGAAGAACGGGTCATTAAAAAATTGATCGAATATATTATTTGACCGTTGTTTTGTTTGTATCTGTACAACACATTCAACTTCCATCGGGTCAAGTTCAAGCGCCCCACTGCGTTGGGCAAACAATGCTACTTTTTTCAATATCCCGACACGGTATTGCTTCCCATTGATAGTTTCATTGGTTAATTGGATTTGTTTCGGAACTTCTAAATCCTCACTCCAAAAACCGGTTAATGCCGGTACTTTATTCACACCATAATTCGATATGTTGACGCGTGTATAAATTTTATATGTTGCAGTGACCTGTTCTCCTTGATAACATTTTGGTTTATCAACGGTTACTTTCAAAAATAAATTATCACCGATTTGTTGAGCAACGTCTCCTTCTCCTTGTTGTTGTCTTCCGCCCGGTTGTTGCTTGGATTGAGGGGCACCTTTGCTCACTTCAATAGTAATAGGCTGGGTTTGGAGTGTCTTACCATTGACCTGAATGGTAGCAGGTCCTATTGTGAATTTTCCTTCAGCCCGTGCCTGAAGTTCATAACTATATGTAAGAGAGGATGAAGTCTGACCATTGTTGAAAGAAAAATTTGTTGATTGGTTTGGACCACCAAGTATATTGAAATCATTAAGTTGCGGAGGCCGGAAATTGTTACCGCCACCAGCACCATTTAAGGTCAATGATAGTTCAAATTGCTCTCCGGCGGCTACTCTGTTTTTATCTACTGATGCGGTAAATTGCTGGGCAAGGCATGATGATGCAATGAGGAATAGGGCGATTGCATAGGAAATAACCCGTATTCTTCCTGTTGTAGGTATGTTCTGAACGTTGTACTTCACTGTATCCAAATTACAAATAAATGTTCATTCTGAAAAACAAAAGAGGAAAATTTTTTACCAATCCTTTTCGACTTGAACGCGTGCGGGGGCTTTCTTTTGAAGTTTTTTCTGCACCTTTTTCTCGTCGTTTTTCAATGCTTCAAGGATTCGCTCGGCATCAGCTTTTGAAATTTGTTGTTTTTTCTGTTGAGCCTGCTGTTGCTGGGCTTGTTGCTTTTGCTGATCCTGTTTTTGTTGTTCTTGTTGTTTCTGTTGATCTTTCTTTTGTTGCTCTTGTTGCTGTTTCTGCTGGTCTTGGTTTTGTTTTTTATCTTGTTTTTTGTCGTCCTGCTTCTTGTCATCCTGCTTTTGTTGTTGCTGCTGCTGCTGTTGTTGAAGCATTCGTTTAGCATACTCGTAGTTATACTTTGTATCAGGATCTTTGGGGTTGAGTTTAAGCGCTTCTTTGTATGCGGCTAAGCTTTCCTGATATTTCTTACTACGAATAAGCGTATTACCAAGATTATGTAACGCACCCGATTTTGTTTCATTCGTTGTGGCTTTGGAAGCCGCCACCTGATATTGTTGAGCCGCTTCATCAAAACGATCTTGTTTATAGAGCGCATCACCGAGGTTAAATGTTCCTTCAACCGAACTGTTGTTTTTATCAAGGGCTTTTTTATAACTTACTTCTGCATCGGGGAATTTTTTGTCCTTGTATAAGGAATTTCCATCACGAATATGGGAGCGTTCAGATTGTGCAAAGAGAACGTTTGACCAGACAATTGCCAATACCGAGAAGATAATCAAATTACGCATATTAATTCCAGTCTGTGGTTTTTTGACGGAAAGTAAATGGTTTTGCTAACAACGATTTCCATTTTCCTACTATTGCATTTTTTCGTTCAGAGAGGAAATATTCAATGATTAAAAGAAATACAGCTATTCCAAGAAAAATCTGAAACCGGTCTTCAAATTCAGTAAACACTTTCGCTCCGAATTCTTTCTTTTCCATGGTTTGTACATCTTTCAGAATTTCATTCAACTCATTTTGCTGATTGCTCGCTCGAATGTAGCGACCATGCCCTGCATCGGCAATTTGTTGCATTCCTGACTCATCAAGTTTTGTCATGACAACGCTACCGTCTTGATCTTTCTTGAATCCAACCTGTATGTTATCTTGATAGATAGGAATTGGTGAGCCTTCCGGTGAACCCATGCCGATTGTATGAACTACAGCCCCTTGATCGGCGGCATCTTTCGCGGCGGCTATGGCATCGTCTTCATGGTTTTCGCCATCGGAAATGACGATGATGGCTTTATGTTTCTTTTCACCTTCTACGAAGGATTTTAATGCGAGTTTAATAGCAGAGCCAATTGCTGTTCCTTGAATAGGAATAATGTCCACATCAATCGTGCTAATGAGTAACCGTGCCGCGCTATAATCCGAAGTAAGGGGAAGTTGTAAGTAGCTATCTCCCGCGAACACGACGATGCCAATTCTGTCGTTTTCAAATTTATCTAACATACGAGAGATTTCTTGTTTTGCACTTTCAAGGCGGTTAGGTTTAATGTCTTCCGACTTCATGCTGTTGGAAACGTCGAGGCAAATAAAAATATCTACACCTTCACGTTTTACTTCTTCCATTTTCGATCCTATTTGAGGATTTGCAAGGGCGACAATAAGAAAAGCGAAGGCTGAGAATGCTAAGAAAAATTTTAATAACGGTTTCTTTCTGCTGGCATTTGGCGTTAATAAGCCTAAAAGAGAAAGATTACCGTAGCGTTTCATGGCATTCATGCGCCATCTTCTTGCGAGCCAGAAAAGTGCAATCAGTACCGGCAGGATACCCAGCGCGTACAAGTATTCAGGATGTGCGAATTTTATCATACGGATTGGTTAAGGGATCTTTTTGAAGATTGTTTGTGCAAAAACGAGTTCTAATAACAAGAAAAGACCTGAAAGCATGGCCGCAGTATAAAAGTCTTCTTTATGTTTTCTGAATTGGGTCACTTCGATTTTAGTTTTCTCCAATTTATCAATATCAGAATAAATATCTTTTAGTTTTTTATTATCTACAGCACGGAAGTATTTCCCGCCGGTTTGATCGGCAATCTTTTGAAGGACTGCTTCATCAATATCAACCGGAATATTCTGATACTGTACGCCAAAGGGAGTTTGTACAGGGTAGGGAGCAGTTCCGATTGTGCCCACACCAATTGTATAGACTCGCACTCCAAAGGATTGTGCAATACCCGCCGCTGTTAACGGGTCAATAGAACCACGGTTATTTAGACCGTCGGTCATTAGAATAATAACACGGCTTTTTGCTTTGCTATCTTTCAAGCGGCTCACTGCTGTTGCTAATCCCATTCCAATTGCAGTGCCGTCTTCAACCATGCCGCTTTTTACTTCTTTCAACAGACCGACGAGTACACCGTGATCAATCGTAAGGGGGCATTGGGTAAAACTTTCGCCCGAAAAAATTACAAGCCCGATTCTATCATTGGGTCGTCCTTCAACAAAATCGGCTGAGATTTGTTTTGCCGCTTCGATACGGTTGGGACGAAAATCTTCCGCTAACATACTGCCTGAAATATCATTCGCAAGGATAATATCAATTCCTTCAGTAGAAATTTGTTCGCCGCTCGATGTTGCGTAGGGGCGGGCTAATGCAATAACAAGGAAAATGACCGCAAGAAGACGAAGAACAAATTGTGAATGTCGTAACCGGTGTTTCCATGTTTTGGGAACGCGATGAAATACCGCTACGGTCGGAACCTGTAATTCAACATATTGTTGACGGTGTTTTTTCCAGTACCAAAAGATCATCAATGGAATGACAGCAAGGATGAAAAAGTATTCCGGGTTTGCGTATGCTACACCCATCATGCCTTCACCTCTTCAGTTAGTTGTTGAACCGGTTCTACGGGAACGGTTCGCCATGTCTCTTCAACGAACATTGCAGCAGTAGTTATGCTTGTTTCATTTTCTTTTTCGGAAGGTTGTAATTTTGCAAATTTTACATAATCCGAAAGTGTAAGCAAGTCATTTAATGGTTCGCGTACATTCTTCTCAAGTGTAGAAATGTTTTTTGATGAAATAATCTCATCAGTTACCATTTCCATTGCCATGACATTAAAACGCCGTTCAATGTATGTACGGACGATATCCGTTAATTGAGAATAATGCTCCTTAATCTTTCCACGCTGATAGAGATGTTCCGATTCAAGTGAGCGCAATGCTTCAAGGGCGACTTCATGTGCAGGTCGTTTCGGCGCTTCGGGGATAAGGCTCTCGCCTTTACGTCGTTTATTCCAAACATAATAGAAGAGCCATCCCAGTCCGCCAAGTCCTATAAGCCCAAGGATATAGGGAAGTAACTCTGCAAATGTAATAGATAGTGAAATAGGCGGTTTAATATCTCGAATATCAAGACTTGTATCAACTTCAACAGTCTGTACAAAAATGGGAATAGGCGAAGTCTCTGATTGGCGTTTTGTTGAATCACCGACTACTGTATATAGAAAAGTAAGTGGTGGAACGACAACTGTCCCTGAGTCAAATGAGGTAATTACATAATCAATTTTTTCGAGAACATCTGTCCCGTTTTTCTGTGTTTGTACTTCGCCGCGTTTAACAATTTCAATTCCCGGAAGAGAATCGGCAATTTGGGGCCAGATGATAGATGTATTATCACGATGTTTGACTTCGAGGTGTAATGCAAGCCAATCGCCGATCAAGATGTGGTTGGAATCAACACGCGCGGTTACTTGCACATCTTGTGAATATGCAGATGAGACAAAAAATATTGATAGGGCAAGAAGAATAGCAGAGGTATTCAACCTGCGAAACAAGGTTAGCCAACGAATATTCCGTAATTGTTTTGTTACCATCGTTTCTCCCTGAGTTTGAAGAAACCGATCAATGGTTCAATGTAGCTTTTATCAATTTGAATGTTCACATCATCAATGCCGCAACGGCGGAAAAGTTTTGTTCTGATTTCTTCGCGCTCGTTCCACCAACGCGTATATGCCTTCCGTACACCGGCATCACCGGAATCAACCCACATTGTTTCACTTGTTTCCGCATCAACAACACGCATGAAACCGCTTGAGGGAAGTTCTTGTTCTCTGGGGTCAAATAATCGCAGAGCGACAAGGTCGTGTTTCTTACCGGCAATTTTCAATGCGTCATCATATCCTTCACCGATGAAATCGGAAATGACGAACGCGATGCTTCGTTTTTTAATTGCGCTTGTTAAATACCGGAGTCCTTCTGTGATATTCGTTCCACGATGTTCCGGCGTAAAATCCAATAATTCTCTTACAATACGGAGAATATGTGTTCTTCCTTTTTTTGGAGGAATAAATTTCTCGATTTTATCACTAAAAAAGATAACGCCAACTTTATCATTATTTTTTATTGCTGAAAAGGCGAGCACTGCGCATAACTCTGCGGCGACTTCCTTTTTCATCTGTGTAACCGTACCGAATTCGCCGGAACCGCTTACATCAACGACAAGCATTACTGTTAATTCGCGTTCCTCTTCAAAGATTTTAATAAACGGATGATTGAACCTTGCTGATACATTCCAGTCAATCAATCGAATATCGTCGCCATATTGATATTCGCGAACTTCACTGAATGCCATACCTCTCCCTTTGAATACGCTATGGTATTCACCGGAAAAGATATGATTCACCAATCCTTTAGTGCGAATCTCAATCTTGCGGACTTTTTTTAGTAATTCAGTTGATTCCATTGTTATCTATAACTAGTATTTTAGCTTTTATGATGCTGTCTGTTATTACGAGTACTAAGTACAAATTACTACTATGGAACTTCTACTGTATTTAAAATATCGTCAATAATATTTTCTGATGTAATGTTCTCCGCTTCGGCTTCGTAGGTAACTGCAATACGATGGCGTAGTACGTCGTGGCAAACAGCGCGGATATCTTCCGGTATTACGTATCCCCGTCGTTTTACAAATGCAAAGGCCTTTGATGCAAGCGCGAGACTTATACTTGCGCGAGGTGATGCGCCGTAGTTAATGAGATTTGTAAGCTTATCGAGTTTGAAGTCTTTTGGTTTACGGGTAGCAAAAACAATATCCAAAATATAGCGTTCAATTTTTTCGTCCATATATACTTCTTGAACGAGCGTGCGTGCTTTAATGATATCATTGGTAGAAACTACCGCTTTAACAGCAGATAGCGTCGGGGCTATATTTTGCCGCATGATTAATCGTTCTTCTTCGCGGTTTGGATAATCAATTTTGATTTTCAACATGAAGCGATCAACCTGTGCTTCAGGGAGGGGGTAGGTTCCTTCCTGTTCAATTGGGTTCTGGGTTGCTAAGACAAGGAAAGGATCATCCAATTTGTAGGTCGTATCACCAATGGTAACCTGCCGTTCTTGCATAGATTCGAGCAGTGCGCTTTGTACTTTTGCAGGGGCGCGGTTAATTTCATCAGCGAGGATAAAATTAGCAAAAATTGGTCCTTTACGAACCGTAAACTCACCCGATTTTTGATTAAAAACCATTGTACCAACCACGTCGGCAGGAAGTAAATCGGGAGTAAATTGAATTCTGTGGAATTTAGCCTGAATTGCCGAGGAGAGAGTCTTAATAGCAAGGGTTTTTGCAAGTCCCGGTACACCTTCGAGTAAAACGTGCCCATTCGATAATAAACCGATAAGAAGACGTTCTACCATGTATTTCTGTCCTACGATGACTCTACTTATTTCCATCGTTAACAGGTCAATAAATGCACTTTCGCGCTGGATTCGTTCGTTTAGTTCTTTAATATCTGCCATGTGTTAACTATTTAGTGAATAAACGTGATGATTTCGATTTTCAAACAAGTAAAATTACTTGGTGAGTTCCCTTTGTGAAATGAAAACTGTCATCGCTGACTAACAAGTAATAAGTCGGTATTGGATGACAGTAAAAAGTACTCACAAAGTGGGAAATTACCTTCAGAGTATCGTAAATATAGCAAAAACAACGAAAATTTCAAAAGATGTAGGTTTGACCATAATTACAAAACGTTCGTTGACAATGCCATGTATGTATGACATTATGAAGCCCAATAGAGTTCCTTTTTACCGAATTTTAACAAATATTAACACTTTTTAATAGAATGGGATCTAGGTAGCCCTGCTTTTTATTACTCCCTTTACGAAAGGGCATTGTTTACTTCGTTTTCAAAATAAATGCGCCATCCCAATCGTCAGGGGGAGGGTTGTTTTTATAAAATTTGCAACGTTCGATGTACATTTTTGAGGCATAATCTTCACCAAGCCATTTTAACCCCAGTTGGAATGAAGCAATTGCTTTATCCCATTCACAGTTTTTATACATGTCAAGGCTTTTGTTATACGTTTCTAAAAAGCGCGCTCCGTGCGGCGGCAGAGGATCTTTTGCAAGGCACAACAATTCAAAAACGCGAACGGGTTTTGTTTTCCCTTTTACAACTAAAGAATCTAACTCTCGAACAATCACATCAGATGATACAAACTGGTAGGTGCTCTCCGATATCATAATTCTTGAGCCATACTGTTTGTTTGCTCCTTCTAAACGTGAAGCAAGATTCACGTTATCACCGATGACCGTGTAGTCAAACCTGCGTTCGCCACCCATGTTGCCAACAATCATATCTCCTGTATTTAATCCGGCGCGCACACCAAGTTCAGGGCTACCAAGTTTTTTCCATCTTCTATTCATCTCAATGATAGCCTCTTGCATTTCTAAGGCGGCTTTGCAAGCGCTAAGGGCATGATTCGGCAAGGAGACAGGTGCGCCCCAAATTGCCATAACTGCATCACCGATATATTTATCCAGCGTTCCCTCGTATTTGAATACAAGCGCAGTCATTTCGCTAAGGTATTCATTCAACACCGAGACGAGTTGTTCAGGACCGAGTTTCTCTGAAAGTGGGGTGAACCCAACAATATCACTAAAGAAGACAGTAAGTTCTTTTTTCTCACCTCCTAATCTGACACGATCAGGATGTTCTATCAATTCGTTGACAACTGCCGGACTAACATAACGGCTGAACAACCCTTTGATGTATGTTTTTTGTTTCTTCTCTCCAAGATAATTATAGATTGTTGCGCCGATAAATCCCGAAACGATAGCGAGCATTGGGCTTACCATGGAAGCAACATAGTAATAATGATTGAAAAGATATTGAGAGAGCACAATGATTCCTCCCAATAATCCGAGCATAATAAACGTGCTGAGAAATTCACTTAATGCAGGGACTTTAAAACGAATTTCTTTTAAGAATGTTGTAAGGAAGAATGTCAGTAAACAAGAACCGATAATAACGATAACAATAAGCCACGAAGGTTCAACGTGGAGAGCAGATTGATCGAGTACGTTTTGTATTGCATTTGCGTGAATCTCAACTCCATACATGAGATTATCTCCTGTTTGCTGTCCAAGAGCCATTGGAACAGGGAAAAGGTCTTTATCTTCCGGAAGAGTCGAGCCTACAAGAACAATTTTCCCTGCAAATGTACCGTCATAGAGGATACCGAAATCAGGATCGTCGAAAGTATTTATTTCTTCGCCTGTTGCCGCTTCATCTGCGTTTGTAAATTCATGATCATCAATGACATCAGCAATATTAACGTGCTTAAAGGTTCTATCTGAGCCATAATAATTGATGAGGAATGAGGTTTCGTCAGATTTTGGAATTTGTTTATTGATATACTCAAAACTCGTGGAGTTGTTTTCTGCCGTATAAAACGGAGATTTCCCAAATCGTTTATTGAGTGTTGCAAAAGCGAGAGTGGGAAGCCTTCGCTTGGCTGATGGGTCGTAGGTAAACGGGCGATAGCGACGGTACACACCGTCGTCGTCATTTCGTACATTGACTATTCCAATGGAGCTATCAACAGGAAAGAAAATGTTTCCGTACGTTTCGTTGCTGGTTTGAATTGTATAACCGACGGCGCCGATTTCTGTTTTACCCCCTAATGCAACTATGTTTGATTCGAGAATAGCACGACGAAACTCTTCATCGTTGGCAGTATCGCGCGAGTCGGGTTCTTCCATAGTGAGATCGAAACCAATAGCAATCGCTCCGGCACGTTGTAAGTTTCTAACGAGATGTGCATAATATGAACGTGGCCATGGAAATTTTTCCGGTAAGGATTTGAATGATTCCCCGGAGATTTCAACAATGACAACGCCAAGTGATTCAGAGGGAACCTGCATAGGTCCACGTTGTCGAAAGCGATAATCTATCGTGGAAAGTTCAAGACGTTTAAGGGGAGTAAAATCAACAATAATGTCTTGAGTTAATACAATGATAATAGCGGCAAGGCTCAATGCAATAAGAGCTTGCTTTACCCTGTTACGCATCGAATGACGAATTGAGGTTACCGTATTATTCTTTGAAGAATCTCCTAAGAGTTTCATCGTTTATACATACTGTTGAATGAATTTAAAGGGTTGTTACGGTGAATATACTTTTCTTTGCGGAGAGTTCCTACTCTTTAAAATACGAAGGGGCAACCCGTTGAGTTACCCCTGTAAAACAAATAGTACTTGCTGTACAACCAATTACATGTTGTACTTCAACAATAAACTGATGATTGAATCCGTTGATCCGTTTGTATAATCTAACACTGTTGCATCGAATGTTGCCACAAGATTGGTGAGGAGGCTGTAATCCGCAGAGAACGAAAACACTGAGCGTTTAACATCGCCGAACGTTGGAGCAAACATCCCTGAAAGACGCAATCGCTCTTGAAGTAAACGATAGCGACCGCCTAAGGTTAATGTTGTATAATTGAAATCACGTTGTGTTCCCCCTGCTACCGGGAGTTTGCTGTTATTCAGAGCAAGTCCTAATGTTGATTGAAGCGGAAATTTCCACGAAGAAATTATTGTGGTACTTATAGCAGTCGTTTTGGTATCATAATTATTATATGTTTTGTCATCAGTATTTGATGAACTGACATTTAATGAAACTGTGTTCCGTGCGATATAATTAAAATCATATCCCATTTGAACAAAGAATCTATTCGATATATCATCGCGCATGGTTCGTGCTTTGGTGCTATCAGCTCCGTTCGGATCTAAGCCGTTAAGTCCGTTTGAATTGGTGTTCTGACCAATTCCGACGGTGATATTGGGGAAATTAAGACGGGGATAGTAGGATACGCTTCCGCTCCACGATTGTAATGTAGTCGTTGCATACTTGGTATCATCCGTATTATCTTGTAATCGTTCAAATGTACCGGAGAGGAATACCTGATTCTTGACCAAACGTAACCGGTCATAGACATTAAAGCCTTTTACGTCGTTACGGGTATATGTTTGTCCGAAGGAACGGAACGCGCTGCCATGGAATATATATGTTCCTTTAAGGTAATTATCAAAGGCATCAAGCGAGATCCCTCCCTCGTACGCTAACAATGATGTAAGTTTATCTGTTGAAAGAGGGACAATGTTTTGATTGACCGTGATATACTTAGAGATAGCGTCACGAATATCTCTTAATTGTTTTCTCTTGTCTGTTGAGTCGCTTCCTGTAAACAACGCATCAATATCTGAATCGGAGATGTCGCCTTTTGAAATATCGGAATTATACACACTCGCCGCGCCTTGCGCTGTAATTTGAAGTTTACGATCAAATGCGCCAATAAATAGATCGGAACCAAGGACGATGTTCTCTTGAGGATTGATACCATGGAGAATTGATGTTACATCATCTTTCCCTTTTAAGTAACTAAAACCTAATTGGAATGCTTTGCCTGCTCCAAAACTCGGTCGGATAGCAGTGATATGACGTTTATATGTTCCATACCTATATTGAGCCCAAATAGTGTTCCCATTGGTTGTATCGTACGGAGCATAAGAGCCGGAAGTATTGGTAGAATCGGGCGCATGTGGAATAGTGTTGAGGGTATCTCCTTCAACAGCACGGGTAACATTACCATCAGCATAATCAAGATTTATGATGCCTAACTTTAAGTTACCTGTCAATCCGCGTAAGCGTTTCCCGCTCATAATTAAACTCGGGTAATTAGGATAGTCATCTCCATACGCCACGCGTAACCATGAAGTATTTGCTTCAATGAAATATTGATTAACAGGTTGGCGGTTAGAACGTTCTTCGTTTGAAGCATAGACTTTACCTTTTAAGGTGAAGTCTCCGCGTTGAGTCGAAGCCATCACTAATCCGCGATTGTATGGTAGAGTCCATCCGTCTGCAAATCGTTCATGACGGGTTTCAAGTTGTGCACTGATATTAAATAGAAATTTTGAAGGTTCTTCTTCATACGAGAATAACGGACCCTGATTAAATCGTAATGTTTGTGAAGTATAGAGTTGACCCTTTTTGGAAAACATATCAACACGAAAAAGATGGTTTCCGTTCTCTAAGGGTGTCGAAAGTTTTTGCGGGTCAAGTGTAATGAGACTGTCGGCAATTGCGGCAGAGGAAGTAACATCGTTTCCGTCAATAAATAATTTCATTGTTGAAAGATCAACCAGAGGACTAACATCCCTGAGCGATAAAGCAATGATTAACTCGTCGGCGGGAATAGCTCGTCCTGTATCGGGGCTTAAAAACGTTACCATTTGCTCTTTTGGAGCGGCAGGGTGTACAATGAGTCGTAACGGATTGTTTTTAGGATTTTCCGATGGATACGTTTCATAACCATCTTTTAATAATATCGTCATGACGAAATAATATTCAATTTCGTTGGGAACGACTTCTTCTCCAGGGATGGTTGCCGCTGAACTATTGCCGGTAACAGTCATTTCAATACGTTTATAATCGCTTGAACCGGCAGAACGGTAATTGAGAAACATCTGACTGACACTGATAGCATTCGCAAGGTCAGCACGGATAGTAACAGGTTGACCCTCGTTCGCTTCGCCGGTGTTTACTGAAAGTATTTTATCGCTTACTTGTGCTGAGAGCGATAACGTTGTTAATAACAGTAAACCTAATACACAAAGGAGGTGTTGGTACAAATTCTTCATAGCGGTATCAATATAATTGTTGAATACGTGAATAATGATTGAAAGAGTGTTCGGTTACTCTTTGTAACGGATATGGAGACGTTTTTTGTTGTTTTGTGCATCTTTTAAGTCAATGTCGAGCACCTTTTCTTTTCCTTGTCCATTTCCCGAATTGATTGATTGTTGCGCTCCGTCCGTTTCACTTGATGTTGACTTACGTACGACGACTCTTCCGTCATCATACGAAACACCTGTTTGCCCTGCTCCAATATCCATCGAAGTATTGTTGATGGTATTCAGTAAGTTTACCAATCCTTCAAGGACGACAACAACATCACCACTATCAACACGAGTAAAGGTTCCTTGTGTTCCTCGAATAGCGGCAACAGAAGTAGGGGAGGTGAAAATAAATTTTTCGTTATCCTTTTGCTTCTGTACATCGAACGAAAACTGCCCTTTGGTAAGGTGAACATTCTTTTCCAGATTCTTATCTTTTTGTTCTCCGATAATCTGGAGTTCCGAATTCTCGCGTACACGAAGAATACTATTATCGGAAAATTTTACAATTGCAACAGAGTGTGTGCCCGTGCGAACATGATCGCCCGAATAAATCAAATCACCCTTTTTCGCTTGTGTCCAATCAATAGTTTCAGTTTTGCGTGAAACATCTTTGATGACTTTGACGGCAAGTGCGATTGATTTTTCCGCCGCATGTATGCCTTGGTTAATAAACGCGATTGCACAAATAATACTAACTACAAGAAGATATTTTTTCATCATTACATTCCTTTTTTTCATATCTACTGATTAATTACCTTCATTTCGACGATTCTATCCGGATTTGCAAGAAGTTCTTCCAGCAGTTGTTTCAACTCTGCGGCTGAAATTTTCTGTCCGTTTATATAGATATCACCGGTCATTTGGTAGTCACTCAACAATTTTTTAAGAGATTTTGCATCAATTCCCGGAATTTCTTGCAGTTGCTCAGAAAGTTGTTCTGTCGTTACGAAATGCTCGACAGAATTATTTGAGCCTGCGCTGCCACCCGATGTTGAAATGGTAAATTGCCAGATTTGGCTATTCACTCCTGCATCAGAACCACCGGAGCCGCTTGCGATTGCCTTGACTGTCCATACATACGTTTTACCTTCTTCAAGAGAGCGAGCTCCTGCTGTTGGATATTGCAATGTTCGAACTCCTGCCGGCAATAATGGGTCGCCTGAGCGAACAACAAGATACGGTGTTCCCGTTAACGCCTCTTCGTTGGATTGATGTTGAGGAAGTTTTTCATACACAGAAAGTTCAACCTGATCCCCATCATATTGCCATTGGAACAACGGAAATGCTGATGGCACAGAACTGTTGTCCATCGGACTTGTCAACTCAACACGTGAGGGATTTTGAATGATGACGACAAATTGTGTTGTGGAGAAGTTGGAAGCATTAAGTACGTCTTCTGCTGTTAAATTAAAAGTGTACGTACCTGTAGGAAGTTTTCCTGTTGATAGCGCAACATTCTTTATTTTATCGGTTGCTTCACTACTGTAATGAAATGATCCCGGTTCGATTTTTATTGAGCCGTTTTTTCCTATATCAATATTTGTGAATGATTTCGGCGCAGTGATAGGCATTGTTCTGAAACTCACTGCGTTCGGGAAATTATCTGATGCAAGAGCGACATCAATGCTCACAGATAACTTTACCTCCATTTGCAATGACCCAAAGGTATTCACATTAATTGTGAAAAGCCATCGCGAACTGCCAAAGTTCTCAAAATCAATATCACCTATTGTCAGTTGGCTAAAATCACCGTGACTTTCTGACAAACAAACAGGTTGCTGACACTCTTGTGATAAGGACGGTGTCTTTAAAAAAAGAATACTTACTAATAGAAGCGAAATGGCGGTAAGCCATCGTTTGTTATGTGGAGACATGAGATTGTTTCCTAATTGTGAAAACTTAACTATATACTACTATCAAATAACGATTATTTTGTGACTTTTTAAGTGATTTTACTCACTTTGATGTTACAGAACACACGTGCATGTGCTATTATAGAGAAGAAGATTGAAATTTCAAAGAAAAAAGTGTACCAAATGGTTCACAGTCTTGCAAGGAGTCTCACCGTTATGTATGTTGGTGCGCGACTTCGCAATGACATTTTGGAAAACTCCATGATTGATGACTTAAAACACAGAACTCATCAAATCATTGTATATGATAAAAGCCATGAATGCAAGTAATAAAACAAATCCTGCTTTCTGAATACCCATTTTTACCTTAACAGGGATTTCCCTTCCTGCGACTTTTTCATACAACATCATCGTAATATGTCCGCCATCCAATGCGGGGATGGGGAGGATATTCAATACAGCTAAACTTACACTTAACATAGCCATAAAAGTCATAAAACTTGCAAACCCATACTCCGCTGATTGCGTAGCCATCTGTGCAATACGGATTGGTCCGCCAAATGATTCTTTTACAGTTGCCTTACCCCAAATAATATTTCTAATTGATTGAACAATCAGATCAACAACTTTATAGACTTCCCTGAACCCTTGCCCGATTGCCCCTACAAACGAATACTGAATATGTGTTGATGGTCCGGTATATTGCCGACCGATGCTAATGCCTATTCTTCCTGCTTCTGAAACAGTCGCAACTCCGCTATGAAGCGAATCATGTCGTTTCCATTGAAGTGAAATTTGTTTTCCCGGGTTGGCATGAATGACCTTAATAATTTCCTGATCGGTATGTACTTGAATAGCATTGATGGCAACAATAACATCACCCGGAGCTAACCCTGCCTTTTCCGCAGGCTTACCTATCTCTACTCCCTGAATAGTGGGGACCATGTGGGCTTCTACTATACCGACACCATCCCTTGATGAATCGGTGAGTGTGAATGCAGGAAGTTCAAGACGTTCTTGTTGTCCGTTTCTATTAACGACGACTTGATGTTCTTTGCCCATATCTTCAAGGTATAATCCTTCATCAACTTCGCTCCAATGAGTGATCGGCTTTCCGTTAATAGAAACAATGTTATCTCCGGCTTTGAATCCTGATTGTTCTGCTACGCTTCCTTCAATCACATACCCGACTTCAGTTGTCTGCTCTATATATTTTCCCCGTGTGTATTGAATTGCGGAAAATATTACAACAGCGAGAATAATGTTCATAATAACGCCCGCAGATAAGACAAAGACGCGCGCCGTTAATGATTTTGAACGAAATTCCCATGGTTCGGGCGGTTTATCTATAAATTCTGTATCGAAACTTTCATCTATAATGCCGGCAATTTTTACATAGCCGCCAAGAGGGAGCCATGAAATACAATAATCCGTTTCACCGATTTTTTTGCCGAATGCACGTGGAGGAAACCCGATGGAAAATGTATCCACTCGCATGCCTGAAAACTTTGCGGCGAGGAAATGACCCAGTTCATGAATGAACACCAACACGCCGAGTGTGATTACTGTATAAAATATTGAATACAAAAATGCCATAGAGATTAAAATTCTTTATCTAATGTTTCAGAACAAATTCGCGAGCTAATCTATCTGCTTCGATAATTGTTTCGAGTGATGCTTCACGTTGTACCGGAATAGTGCGTAATGCACGTTCAATAAGTTCCGGAATTTGTGTAAAGCGAATTGCTTTCTTTAAAAAGAGTTCAACAGCGACTTCGTTGGCGGCGTTCATAATTGCAGGCGCTGTTCCGCCTGTGCGAAGCGCTTCGTATGCTAACCGTAAGCATGGAAATTTTTCCATATCGGGAGCGAAAAATGTCATTTCCCGTACCTTCACAAAATCTACACGCGGATGTTCTGCGGCAAATCGTTCAGGATAGGTAAGAGCGTACTGTATCGGCAGTTTCATATCGGGTACGCCAAGTTGCGCTTTTACCGAGCCATCAACAAATTCAACCATAGAATGAATGATGGATTGCGGATGAATGACCACTTCTATCTTCTCTGCCGGAAGATTGAACAACCAATGCGCTTCAATGACTTCAAGTCCTTTATTCATCAACGTTGCTGAATCAATGGTGATTTTGCTTCCCATGTTCCAGTTTGGATGCTTTAACGCCGCTTCTACCGTAATCGTTTCAAATTGAGATTTATCAAGATTGAGAAACGGACCGCCTGATGCTGTAAGTATCAATTTTGAGACGTTTGAGGCGTTTTCTCCGGCAAGACATTGCAAAATTGCACTATGTTCACTATCAATCGGGACGAGCGTTGTGTTATACTGTTTTACGAGCGATGAAATCAACTCACCTGCTACCACTAACGTTTCTTTGTTGGCTAAAGCGATTGTTTTGCCCTGTTTTATGGCTTCAATAGTCGGTTGTAAGCCTGCAAAACCGACTAAGGAGTTGATGACAATATCCGAACCATCTTGGCGGGCGAGTTCTTGCAACCCTTGTATGCCGGAAAACACGTTAATTGAGCCGTTTAAGCGGTGTTTTAGCTCTGCCGCGGCAGATTCATTCAGTACAGCGACGGAAACAGGCTTAAAACGAGCGATTTGGCGCTCTAGTAAGTCAATGTTGGTGTTCGTAGTGAGTGAAGTAAGGCGGAACTTGTCGGGGAATTGAGCTATTACCTCAAGACTGTTTTTTCCGATGGAACCGGTGGAACCAAGTATGCAAATATTCTTCATTTTTCCCATAAAAACGCATAATCCTCTCCCTTTCTACGGAAGAGGACTGCACTAAGTTACTTAAATATTGGGTGGATTGCAAAGGAGCTTCAGTAAACAGTAAACAGTACGACAGTAGTCAGTATTTGTGTTGAAAAACGGTGAAAAGTAGGGATATGTTGGAAGGATTTGGATGGAAAATGGAGGTAAAGTTGAATAGATACGTATGTGAGTAGTTGAGATGATGAAAATACGAGTGTCGAGGAGCAGTGGTGCATAGGAAAGGAGTAGTAAACAACTGTTATTAGGTATTTGTTAGTAGTGATTTGTGAGTATTCGGTATGACGGAAGGTGATTTGGGGGTGAAAGTTAGGAATACGTTGGAGGATTTGGGATAAAAAATGGAGTAAAGAGTAATTAATTATATGTGCATGTGCAATAGTTAGTAGAAAGAATGGAATTAGGCGGTGGTTATTGGAAATGTGGAGGAATTGAGGGGAATGGTGCGGAGGTGAGGATGAGCAGGGGTGAATGGGAAAGACGGTGGAGGTATTAGAAAAGAAGCAAATGACTATAAGCTATCCTCCGTATGGAATATTTGAGATGCGGACAGGCTATAATAATGTCATCCCTTCGGGATTATTTATTGCTTGGTAGTTGATGAACCCCGAAGGGTTAAGACTCATGGAGGGTGACATAGTTGTTTCAGTTTAGATTTTGAAAAGCATTTTAAGATTTATTGGTTGGTAACATGGTATTGCGCTCTTATGCCGTTGCATGATGAAGAACATGGAGCGAGATGAAATATGACGTACGTCTTCGTGGGAAGAAGCGGCAGGTCGAAAGACCTGCCGGCACGAGTAAGAACGAAGAGAGAATTATCACTTAGCTACTTTAATTTTTGAATCCTCATATTTTTTCAAAATATCTCTACAAAAAGGGATACCAGAAGAATTTCTTTGCAACTCTGAAAGGGTATCAGTAAAATGCCATTTACCTTTTTTGTTTTCCATATCCTTAAGTTTCCAACCTAAATCTCTTAGGACATAACCAATATGAGTATTAATAAAATCATCAATTATTTTAATATTTGGTTCAAGATCGGTATAGTGGAAAGCGGCAAGCCAACCCTCTAGGATATTTTTTGTTTTTGTAAGAACTTCTATAACAGTAAGTTGGTTATATTGATTAACATTATGTTGAATCTTGTCTTTGAGTTCAGTAATTTTTCGTGGAGCTGGATAGAGCCTCTGCCCATTAAACATAATAGATAAAAATTCAAGAGGCTTTTGAGAAGGTCTTACGATACGACATTTTGAGTCTTTTGATTCATTGTCAAGAGCATGAATATTGAGATGTAACTCATCTTCTAAGATGAGCTTTGCTAATTTATATGCTTCGATAGCTTCATTTTCAGTAGGACACATCACTAAAAAATCATCAGCATAACGTACTAAACCATAGCCCGCGTTAAGCATTCCTTGATCAAATTTACTTAAATAGACATTTGATAATAGTGGTGAAAGTGCGCTCCCTTGCGGTATACCACCTTCTGATCTATCAAATTCCAATTTTTCTTCATCAGTTAATTCTTCGGCATTACCTATTTCGATTTCAAGCCCTTGGTCTATTAGATTATTTAATGTATCATCCGGGAGAATAGGATAAATTAAATCATAAAGAAGATACTTTCTATCGACCCTGTCAAAAAACTTGATGATATCTCCTTCAAGTGCAACTTTGTTTCCATCATGAAAAAGCCTAACCATTCTTTCAATTGCATGGCGAGTACCGATTCGTTTTTGATAAGCAAAACTTGCTGGGTTTTTTAATTTGTATTGTTTTTGGAGTTGTGGTGTTATTAAATTTGCAATTGCTTTTAATACAACTCGGTCTCGAATTTCTGCAATTCGAATTGGTCTAATTTTTTTTACTTTATTTTTTTCTTTATGTATGGGGACGGCGCGGAGAGGCGAAAACTGATAAGAATTCGATTTTAATTCTTTTTGGATTTGCTTTAGGTTAGAAGTTAAATTGTCTCTAAATGTTTGGATGGTTTCATTGGAGATGCCATGAGATTGAGGAGATTTAGTTAATGTTTCCCATGCTCGTTTAAGGCATCTTGATGAACATAATTTTGTATAAAGAGACTTCAATGAAGTGTTATTTCTTATTCTTTAAGTTTTCTGAATTCGACACGTCGATACAGTACGCTTCTTAAAGATGAAAAGCATTCAGTGAACCAGTAACTCGGTCGAGCATTATCAATGATGCAATAATGCGCATGACACATGAAAATAGTTCAATTGCGTTAGAAAAGCAAGTGTTGCAACGTTCGTGCCTCGCTTGCAACACAATGTTGTGGCTGGCACTACTATTACAAATATTATTATCTTTTGCCTTCTCTTGCAAATTTGGGTAACAACTTAATTTACTCATTTCATTTCTCCTTCTGCGCGAATCGCAGTTTTTTTGAATTTCGATGATTTATATTTCGTTGTATTACCACGCAGACCGCGCCGACTTTTATAAAATCTCACTACCAACATAATCAGAAGACTCAATAGCGTACCGTCTATATTGGTGAGCAGTCCGTGCAGTGAACCAGTAACTCGGTCGAGCATTATCAATGATGCAATAATGCGCATGACACAAGTCATCAGTTCAATTGCGTTCGAAAAGCAAGTGTTGCAACGTTCGTGCCTCGCTTGCATATCGACTAATTAAATATACGAAAAAACAGCGATATAGTAAAATAATGTTTTTCATTAATACTGTTTTAAGTATATAAAAATATACACAAAAAAGATGTTTTCTTGTCAAAAAGTGCTTTTTTTATGTCATATTGTACAGAATACACACAAATTCCCCCAATAATCGAAATTAAGTCGTTTTAGAAACTTTGCACTTTGCAGACTTTGCAAAATGCAAGGTGTCTTGAGGGATTTACAATGTTACTAAGTTGGCAGAGTAGGCTTCGAGTGGGTAATATTCCCTATAAGAGCCGTTCGGGAATGACGGCCTAAAAGTGGAATGATAGACTTGAACTGTTGTTGGACGCTGGAGCGTCCGGTGTTGTGTTCCCACGCGCTGATAATTGATAGGAGCATGGGAACAAGTAGTTAAAGAGTGACGTTGAAACGAAAACAATGTCGTCAATAACGGACCACGACAATAGTATGGTGGGGAGAGAGCATTCTTCGTTGCAAGTAAGATTCCCGATAAGAGCCCCCGCCAAGTCGGGGCAGGCTGTTCAGCCGGAGGCTGACAGGTCGGGACTGACGGTCTAAAAGTGGAATGATAAACTTGAAGTGTTGTTGGACGCGGGAGCGTCCGGGGTGATGTTCCCACGCGCTGATAATTGATAAAAGCATGGGAACAAGAATAAAATATCCAGTTCTATTTTATTTCCTGAAGAAATTTACCAAATTCTTCAGGTTGATATGTTCCTGTTGTTACCTGATCTTTAAAATCTTTGTA
>OBEQ010678031.1_pt1 | contig 20281 bp, 22 predicted proteins | sample 1670901 | NCBI WGS metagenome assembly OBEQ01 (sample SAMEA104232315, study PRJEB22302) | groundwater metagenome | biome: forest; feature: aquifer; material: groundwater | place: USA | collected 2011-08-07 | depth 5.4 m
GCCGCGCACATCCGGCGGATCTGATGTTTTTTTCCTTCGGTCAGGACTATGCTGAAACTTTTCTCCGTAATCTGCCTGACTTTCGCCGGCTTGGTTTTGTATCCTTCAATATCTATTCCGGTTCCCAAATGGCGCAAAAAATGTTTCTCAATCGGCTTATCCACGCGCACGGAATATTCTTTTTCGTGATCATATTTAGGGCTCAATAATCTGTCGGTTATCCGTCCATCATTAGTCAAAATAATCAAACCATGCGAAGAACGATCCAATCTTCCTATCGGAAAAACCGGTACGCCGACATTCACGACATCCAAAATTTCATCCTGATCTTTTTCCGGACTGTGTGTAACAATGCCGAGCGGTTTGTTATAAGCGACATAAACCAGTTCTTTCATCCGTTCCGTAACTCTTTTGGAAACTTCAACAACATCTTTTTCGCTCACCTTGTCCCCGAGATTTGCAACTCGTCCGTTTATCTTAACCAAGCCGACTTCAATAAGCTTATCCGCCTCCCGCCGGCTGGCATATTTTTTCATCGCCAGATATTTATTTATCCGCATCGGAAATTCCATATGGCTATAATAGCGGAAAATGCCGTATAATGAAAGAATGCTTATTGATGATGTGGTCATAAAAGTGAAAGCTGGGGACGGCGGGCGCGGCGCCGTGGCTTTTGATAAAAATAAAATGGCGCTAGGCCCGGCCGGCGGAAACGGCGGGAACGGCGGCAATGTTTTCTGCGAAGGCGTTTCCGACCTTAGCGCGCTCAATCATTTCCGGAATAAAAAAGACATCAACGCCAGAAACGGCGCAGACGGCCGCAGCCAATTCCGCGATGGCGTCACTTCCGAAGATATGATTATTCAGGTTCCGGTCGGAACGGTCATCCATAATGCGGAAGCTGGAACTGATGAAGAGATCGTCAAAATCGGACAGCGCTTGCTTGTCGCTAAAGGCGGCCACGGCGGAAAAGGAAATTATCTGTTCCGCGGGCCGAAAAGCACCAGCCCGAAAAGATTCCAATTCGGCCTTCCCGGCGGAAGAGCTGATTTGCGGCTGGAACTGAAACTCATCGCCGATGTCGGCCTGATTGGCTATCCCAATGTCGGAAAATCCAGCTTGCTTAACGAACTCACCCGCGCCCAGAGCAAAGTCGCCAATTACGCTTTCACGACCCTGGAACCGAATCTTGGAACTTTTTACGAACTCATCCTCGCCGACTTGCCGGGATTGATTGAGGGCGCTTCGACCGGCAAAGGGCTGGGTATCAGATTTTTACGCCATGTGGAAAGGACGAAAATCCTTTTTCATCTTCTGTCCGCTGAATCGGAAAATATTGTCAAAAATTACAAAGCTATCAGAAAAGAACTCGGCGCGTATAATAAAGAACTTTTAAATAAAGTTGAGTATATTTTCATAAGCAAAAGCGACGCGGTCAGCGGAAAAGACCTGAAAGCCAAAATCGCAAAACTGAAAAAACTTAATCCGAAAGTTGATTCCATTTCCATCTATGACCTGGACAGCATTGAACGGGTCAAAAAGATTCTGAATAAGATAATCAAAGCGAAGAAAGTCTGATTCACTATTCCTCCTTTATTAAAGGAGGTGCCTGAAAGGCGGAGGATTTAGGAGTTAGAAATCCCTCGGCTTATCAGCCACTCCCTTTAAAAAAGGGAGAATGACGCTCGGGAACTATAAAAAGCAGAGCTTCGTAATTCACGGTATACTATGCTTCCTGGATTCCGGAACAAGTCCGGAATGACAATAAAAAAAGGCCCTCATTTCTGAGGGCCTCGCTCGTAAGCTACGGCTGAGAGCATTGCTCGTAAGCTACGGCTGAGGGCCATCTTGGAAAGGAAGGTCTTTTTGTTCTGCCGGCAGACTGTCATCGTGTGGGACGAATCCGAAGGATTTCATCGCCATGGCATAAAAGCGGGGCAAAGCTTTATCCAAATTTTCAAGCTCGCTGTCTTCGAACCAAGAAGGCAGTTCGCAAATTTCAGGTTTTAAATGGTTTCGCAAATGCCGGGAAATCAACTGGACAGTATTTTCCGGCCGAAGCGCCTGAAAAACCGCGCACATTTCCCATTTCGGATCGTCTTGCGGATCATATCCGACAACCAGAACCGTCTCATCATCGAGCTTTTGAGCGGAAATATACATTCCTGCCTCCTTTTGGAAATACTGGGTGTAGTATAGCTTAAATTTAATAAATTGTCAACTTATGCTGAAGTTTCATGATTTTTGCATACATCATCAGGAAAAAATCGCATGCGCCTGAACCGCCATCCGATGATATCGTTTATCAGGAACAAAATCCTTATTTATCCGGTGGAGAACGAAAACCCAGTTCTTGCCGTCCGGCATAAACACCAGATCATGATGCAGAATCTTTTCAATGGTGCCGGTTTTTTCTTTAAGCTTGAAATATTTCAACCGGACCCAGATCGCCGAACCGAATTCGTCCCGGATGACTTTTTCCACTTCAATCAGCCAATCTTTTTTCTTAGCCACTTCGGCCAATTTATCGCCCCATTTGTAACAGAACTACCTATACCCTACCCTAAACCATTTGAAATTTTCAATAGTCGCAGACTTTTGATCCTGACTACAATAATACATATTATTGTAGTCAAAAAGCACATACTGACTGCCAATAGTTCAAATGCTCAGCTTGCTATTGACCTCTGTGCCATAAGTTTATAAAACTTTTGGGGGGTTGACATATATAAGTATATATGCTATATTTATAAAGTTCCTTAATACATAAATAACCGGGAAGCGAGAAATGAGCGGGTACTAACCTTCTTATTTCCCGCTTCCCGGACAGCAGCGGAAAGTCCCGGGAGCGCATAACAGCGGCCGTATCGGCCCTGGAGGCACAAAAGTGCTTACGAAGCGCATACTGCGGCCCCACGGAAATGCCCGATAAGGGAGTGCTTGGAAGGCAAGGGCGGGATTAATGAGTAGCAAACAAACCCCGCGAAATTGCCAACAATGCAGAGTAAGCGCAAGCTTATCTGCTGGAAACCAAGCGCCGTGGGGCCCGATTTTCCGGGCCACAAAACCAAGCCACCGCAAATGTCCCGCAAACGGGACAAGCGGGGCAAGGAGGAATGATGAAAGTGAACATGATAATGCTGACCATCGGCCTGTTCCTGATCGGATTAGGAGCCGGCACCAGCGACTCCGGGCATTTCCTACTCGGCGCCGGAATCGGACTCAAAGGACTTTCAGTGCTGTTTTTCTCAATAGAACAGCATCGGAATCCGGCTTGGCTCAAACGCCAGGCAAAGTACCTCATCTGGAAGCTTCGGTCTTAAACCGATGTTTCTAATAGCCACCCCTAAAAAGGTGGCTTTCTTTTTTTTACGAAGTGGGACTTCGTAAATTCAATAACCTTGAACTACGGAACTCTTGATTCATTCTCCCTTTCATAAAGGGAGTGGCTGATAAGCCGAGGGATTTCTAGCTCCTAAATCCTCCGCCTTTCAGGCACCTCCTTTTATAAAGGAGGAATAGATAATCACTTTTTGGCAGTTTCGTAATTCACGGAAAATAAAAAAAATTGATTAAACAATGCGCAAACTGTAAACTGACAGCAGAACTCCAGAGGCGAAAATGGCGGAAATGGCAAAGAGAATATTCCGAAAAAGCTTCTCCTGCAATCACTGCGAGAATCAGGCAATAAGGGTTTTTGAAAAATTTTTCAACGAAAGAATAATGATAAGCGATGAGCAGTTTTCCATAGAGCCGAAAGTTCTCCCATATATGATTCTGGACTGGTGGTGCTGTGCCGACGAAAAATGCCGGAATTGGTTTAACCGCTGTCCGAATCTAAGCCGATGCCCCGTCTGCCATAACTGGTCAGTGTTATTTTCAATTGAAGGAGAAAATAAACGCTGGAATTGCCTGAAGAAAGAAGATTGCGGATGGGATTTTTCAATCACAGTGAAAGATTAGCCCACTCCCCGATTAATGTCGGGGATTTTGTTTATTAGACTGTCGTCCTGAACAAAGTGAAGGATCTCGAGTAATTATAAAATAAGAGATTCTTCGCTCCGCTCAGAATGACAAATGCCTTAGGCCGGATAATAAAAGCAAAAACCGCCCGAAGGCGGTTTTGCTGGCAGCTAATAAGCCGGATTCTGTTCCGCCTTTCGGCGGACGATAACAATTTATCTAGGCCGCCAATTACTCGGCGACTCAAGCGTCACTCCCCGGTTTTACCCGGAGCACGGACTTGCACTTAATAAGGATTTACCCGTTTCATTCTCGCTTTTTAATCTCTATAGCGAGACTAAGCCAACTAGCTTGAGATTGGGCTTCTCTGAACCTTTCGATTCAAAGCGTTTCTGCTCGCACCTCTGCCTTTGCCCGCCATAGTTTTAACGACGGAGGGCTCATGCTGACGGCTGTTAGCCGCTACTTTCTTATCCCGGCTTGCGCCGAGAAAGTGTCCAGACTTTCCTCCCCCCACCACTTCTTATGTTTCGTGTAAGCTATCAAAAATTCTCTTTTTTAGTTCAGTGTAAGAATTTTTGAACTGCTTTAATTTCAGCTCTCTTTTTCGCGCATCGGTTTTTGAACGATACGCTTCATAATACACCAAATGCCACGGCATTTTACTTTTAGTATATCGTGATTGCCCTGAATTATGTTCTGTAAATCTTCTTTTCAAATCACCAGTTTCGCCTATATATAAACTTGCGTCAGCTTTAGATTTTAGAACATAAACATAAAACATAAGAAGTGGTGGGGGGCTATTATCTAAGCTACCACATATACCATAGCATATCAGTAAACTATTGACAAGCGCCTGAAGGTATGCTATATTATAAATAGTCTTTGGCTCGCAAAAGCAAAGAAAATCGTACCTTGAAAGGAGGGTGAGATGGAACGAGTAAAAATTTTCACTCCGTACTATAATACTTCGTGTGAAATCGAAGAAATGATCAATAAGTGGCTCACTGAGATGGGCAACACGATAGAAATCACGCGAACGATGCAATCTGGCTAGCCACCAAACGGACTTGTAGTAACAATCTTCTACGGGACAAAAGAAGCGCCAGTCGAGGACCGATATAGTAAATAGTCTAAGACTTCCAATTCGCGCCCTATGCGGAATTCATTTTCCGCCTGGGGCTTTTTTTTATTCCCGCAAAAGGTGTCATCCCCCGCTTAGCGGGGAATCCAGAAAACACAATCCCAGTTACTGGATTCCGCATCACCCGCCTGCAACGCTGTAGCACTGCGGGCAGGAGTGCGGAATGACAGATACAGTCGAAACAACAAAAATCAATGAAACCCCAAATCCGCCGGATTGTCGCCACCGGAAATCCGGCCGACTTCCCCGCCGAGGGATTCGAATTCTTTTCGCAATTTGAAAACTTTATCGGCAAGTTTTACAGTCGCAACCGGCAGATCTTTTCTTTTGATAAATCCGCGCGACCAATAATCAATAACTAATTTGCTGTCGCCGAAAATCCTTCGACTTCGCTCAGGATGAATCTTTTTGACATCTTTTTTCATTGCAAGTTTCAGCGCTTGCTGACAAGCCATAAGTTCGCCGTAATTATTAGTAAAGTCTTTTCCTAGCAAATGTTTTCCGTGCTTATTTATTTTTGATTTTGGCAGAACTTTATGGAGCAGATCTTTACCGCCTTCATCAGTCACGCTGATTTCCACTCCGTTTCCTCTTCCGGTTCCGGCATCAAAATATATGCCGGGAAGCAATCTAGTTTTTACCTGCCTGCCGGCAGGCAGGGCTTTTGAACTGTTAGTTTTTAGTTCATATCTTGCGCCTCCGCGAAGCCAGCTTTCAGCTTCAATAAGAGACGGGAATCCCCGAAATCGCGCATCCCGGCCGGAAACGATCTTCTCGCAATCTTTCCAATTGTCGCAAATCCCCTCTTTGCCCGATGCCAAGCGGTATGCGTAATATTTTTTCGCCATTATTTCAGACTTTTCCAAGGCAGATCCTTGAGCGACTTTAGAGTGAATCCGGCGGCCGCTTTATGTCCGCCTCCGCCGAATTTTCTGGCAATTGCAGACACATCGAATTTTCCATTCTTCTCCGATCTCAAGGAAACGCCTACCAGATTTCCTCTTTTACACCAAGTAATGCTGAAAGGCGGCCTTTTCTTGCAAAGCAGATTACCGATTCTGGAAATCCATGTTGGCGAATTGACCGCCAAGACTTTGTAATTTAAAAAACTGACCAACTCGGCGTTTTTATCAACTAAATCCCGGATTTTCTTATTTTCATATTCAAGAAGACTCGCGCCTTTTTCAAAAATTTCCAATCGTATTTTTTTATCATCAAAATCTTTTGCTAATTTATTCCAAATCGAAAAATCAAATTCAAAAATATCAATATAGGCCGAGGCTTCAAAAGTATGCGGCAAATGATGCTGCCAAGTGTCCAAATCTTGGACATATTCCAAGAGAACCGGAGTCCGTTTTTTTGGATGAAAATAACTCCAAGCTATAGTGGCTCCTGACCGATCATTGTCAAAAACATAGCTGTCAGCCATTTTCGCAAATGATTCCGCGTCCTGATGATGATCAAGAACAACTACATTCTTATTATTTTTAATCAATTGCTTCATCTGATTTCCGCCCTTCAGACAAAAATCTATGAGATAAACAATTTTACCTTTTAACCCTTTTGGCAATGCCACGGCATTATCCGGTCCGTATTTTAACCCGTAATAATCCGCCCTTTTGCCGAATTTTTTCCGCGCCGCCCATGCTCCGCTGAAACCATCCCGGCAATCTCCATGATATAAAACTACGATATTTTTCTTAATTCTTAATTCTTTATTCATAATTCTTTATTCTAATGCTTTAATTCCCGGTAATTCTCTGCCGGCAAGAAAATCCAGCATTGCCCCGCCGCCGGTGGAAATGAAACTTATTTTTTTGTCCAGCTTCAATTTCTTTATGAACATCACGGTTTCGCCGCCGCCGACTATTGAAAATTTCTTGGAAGCGACGCATTTTGCGATCTCAATCGTTCCTTTTTTAAATCTTCTGTCCCGGATGTCTCCCACCGGACCGTTCCAGATTATGGTTTTCGCGCCTTTAATTATTTTGCAGAATTTCTTAACAGTTTCCGGTCCGATATCGCGGTTAGTTTCGCCGTCTTTTTTGAAATCAACTGGCAATACCAATTCCGCATTATTCAATTTATGTATCAGTTCATCAGTCAGCATTCCGCCGACAAGAAAAACCGGCGACTTCGGCCTCAGATTATCCACCACTCTCAATTTGTCCTCTATTTTCAAGCCGCCCAAAACGACCACAAGCGGTTTTTTTGGATTTTTTATGGCCTGCGAAAGCTGCTGAATTTCTTTTTCAAGCTCCAAACCGGCATAACTTGGCAAAAATTTAGTAATTGCCACCACCGAAGCATTGGCGCGATGCGAGACTGCGAAAGCGTCGTTCACATAAAGGTCTCCGAGTCCAGAAAGATGTTCGGCTAGAATCGCGCTATTTTCCGCCTCGCCTTCCAAAAAGCGCAGATTCTCCAAAAGAAAAATAGATCCGTTGGGAGAAGATTTCAGCAGGTTGCCAATCTCCTGAAAACGAAAGTGAGGAACGAATATGACCTTTTTCTTAAGTTTACGGCTCAAAATTTTGGAAACCGGTCTCAAACTTAATGAATCATCCCAGCCTCCGGCTGGTCCGCCTTGGGCGGAAAAGCCTCTCGGCCTTCCCTTATGGCTTAAAATCACAACCGACTTGCATCGCGCCAAAAGAAATCTGATCGTCGGCAAACTCGCATCCATCCGCCAATTGTCTTCAGTATTAAAATCCAGCCGTAAAAGGCAGATTTTATTTTTTAAAGCTTTCGATTTTATAGCGCTTAAGTAATGCATAGTATTATTATATAATAAATACATGGATAATAAAAAAATAGTCATACTCGGTGCCGGCTTCGGCGGACTTAAGGCCGCGCAGGTTATAAATAAAGGCATCCGGAAATTGGGACTGGAAGAAAAATATGAAATTTCATTGATTGATCGCAACAGCTACCACACCTATTATCCGACGCTTTATGAAATCGCCACCACTTCGAAAAATCTCGCCAATCAGCTGGATCTGAAAAAAATAGTGACAGTTCCTCTTGCGGATATTTTCAAGGATAGTCCGATAAATGTCATTCAAAATAAAGTGACCGAACTGGATCTGATCGGCGGAGACATCCATTCGGAGACCGGAGAAAAATATGGATTTGATTACCTGGTTCTTGCGCTGGGTACGGAAGCAAATTATTTCGACATCCCGGGACTAAAAGAAAATTCCCTCACCCTGAAAACATTCATGGACGCGATCCAAATCCGTGATTCGGTCTGGAATCTTATTGAAGGAGCGCCAAAGGGCGGGCAGTTCAACATCATCATCGGCGGAGGCGGTTCCACCGGCGTGGAACTTGCCGGAGAACTTAAATCCTGGCTTTGCCAGCTTTCAGACGATAAGACATCGTTATGCAATGTGAACTTACAGATAGTTCAGGCGACGCCGACCGTGCTTCCGGGATTCCATCCGCGCATCATAAATAAAGTAACCAAACGCCTGAATTCCATCGGTATTGAAATAATTGCTGGAGAAGGAATCACGAAGGTGGATAAAAGCAAAATTTCCCTTTCCAGCGGCCGCCTGCTCCCCTACGACATCCTGATCTGGACTGGCGGAGTTAAAGCTTCATCGCTGATGGGAACTTTGCCGTTGAAAAAAGAAGCTCGCGGGCGAGCTGAGGTGGCTGGCAATATGTTCTGCCTTCCCCAAACTCCCGACTTGGAACTTTCCGGAAAAATCTATGCCATCGGCGATTCGGTCTGTATTTACGATACGATAACCAAAAAGCCGATACAGCAGGTTGCCGAGGCGGCCATTGAGCAGGGCAAAATCGCCGCTCATAATATTCTGGAAGACATAAAATTTGCGGAACATCTTTCTGATAAACCAAGGCATAAAATATTTATTCCGCGCCATGAATATCCCTATGTGATTCCGGTCGGCGGGAAATATGTTGTCGCGAAAATCGGCCCGATAATCATATCGGGATTTTCCGGATGGATACTGAAAGGACTTATTGAACTTTATTATCTCATACTGAATGTCCTTCCTATCCGTAAAGCGCTCCCAATATGGCTTCATGGCCTTAGAATCTTTGTGCAGAATGACCGGCTTGGATAGTAAAAATAAAGAAGAGCCCTCGCAAAGCGAGGGCCTTCAAAGATCTGGGTGTCTTTTAGTGTTATACGACGGAGATCTAACCGTCAGCGAGGGAGTTTTTGATTTTCCCTGCTATCGCGGAATCGCCGAAGAGCGATTGCGCTTATCCTTAATATAGCAGATGGTTGAAAACGGGCAAATTCTTGAACTGTTAATAACTTTTACTCGCTATTATTCCTCCTTTATAAAAGGAGGTTGCCTGAAAGGCGGAGGATTTAGGAGCTAGAAATCCCTCGGCTTATCCGCCACTCCCTTTATGAAAGGGAGAATAAAGTATGGGGACTATAAAAAGCAGGGTTCGTAATTCACAGTTTCCTAGAGATTGCTTCGGGCGAAGGCCCTCGCAATGACGGAACGCTTGACAAAACATTAAATTTAGCTTAATATTATTTCCAGCACCTAAGGAGGGACTAATGGAAGACCCTAACGAATCCAGACCAGGACCGAGCATGCGCAAAGGAGTTGATCCGGAAAGATTGGCAGATATGAGAAGGGAGCTTGAAGCATTGAATGGCGATTTCCCTACTGCGGAATGCATCCAGCCGCCGGAGTTGAACGCGGTTTCAAAAAAGAACTTCTCTGTATTGATGAATCCGGCGGAAAGAATCCGCCACTTCAAGGCCTGCAATTTATGCCAGCCACTATTCCGCCTTGCATTAGGTCTCCCCAAGCTCCGCTAACGCGGGGCTTTTTCATTGACAACGGATAACTTAAAAAGCTATCCCATTGGAGTGATTAAATTATAAATCCGCCTATTCAGGCGGATTTTTTATAAACCGATAAACTCCAACTGGGTTCTCCGCAGCGACCGCTCCCAGCAGTCAGCGGATGCGACAGCAGATGCGCGTGATCTGCCATGACTTTCGAGAAGTCGGATAATCCGATTCTTATATTTTCTGATTTCCGCACTTGAAAGATCCAGCGGATCTTTTATCTGAAGCCTAGTCATTTAACTTTCCGATCAAAAGTTCTATTTATTATTTTAACCTGCTGATTCCACAAAGTAAAGTAAGAACTATAAAAACTTCATAATAAAGAACAGGGCAAGTCCGAGCGCGCTGAAAACTGCGGAAATAATCCAAAACCGCATCGTAACTTTTGTTTCTGGCCAGCCAAGCGCTTCAAAGTGATGGTGGATCGGAGTGGAAATAAATATCTTTTTTCCGCGGAATTTTTTGCTGGCCAGCTGAACAATGACTGACAATGATTCAACAACAGGGATAAACGCGAAAAACGGAAGAAAGATGGCTGTATTAGTAAGCATCGCGATCATGCCCATGGTGATTCCGAGCGCCATGGAACCGGTATCTCCCATGAAAAATCTTGCCGGATAGATATTGAACCAAAGAAATGCCAGCAATGCTCCGATAGTCACTCCGCTGAAAGCGGCAAGATCATAACGGCCGATGGAAAACGCGACAACTGTCAGCGCGCCAAAGGAAAAAAGTGAAACTCCGCCGAGCAGGCCGTCTAGGCCGTCGGTTTCATTAGCGGAAAACGCGCTGGCGACGATGATGAATACGAAAAACGGAACATATCCCCAGCCGATATCAATATTTCCTAAAAACGGAACATATAAGACATTCCAATCCAAGCGGAAATAAAACCAAAGTCCGCCGATGATCGCCAGCAGAAGATACACAATCACTTTTTGGGAAACTTTCAATCCTCCGCCGTTTGTGCCAATCCGAAAAACACCCATCAGATCGTCCAATAGGCCGAGCATGGCCGCCACGAACATCGCCATAAGCGGCAGATAAGTTTCCGCCCGATCTACAAAATTCAGATGATTCCAAAATCCATTAAATAGATTTCCAAGCGCCCACAAAATCAGCGCCAACAGGAATACCGTCGCCCAAATGACGATTCCTCCCATGGTCGGCGTATTTTCTTTTCCTTTATGGAGTTCATAAAAAACCGGAGCAGTTTCCTTGCTGCGAATCTGCTTGTTAAAATGAAAATGCCTTAAAAGCTTAACAACTGCCGGCGTTAAAAAAAGAGCAAATATGAAAGATGCCGCTGATAAACCCAATACCCTGGCTGCTTCTAATACATTCATCCCGTTAGAAGCAGATCGCGATTAATGCGATTTGCCTGATTATTTTATTACAACGTATGCGCATATTATATAAAATTAATTTTAGTTAACCAGCGATCGCGGCTTCTAACGGGATTCATCCTTATATTTTAATTATTTAAACGTGAACGCATTGAAAGTCCAATCGCTCAACAATTCAGTCTGGCCGAAACGATCGTCGGTTCCGAGCACTATATAGAGAAGTTTCCTGCCGTCATGTTCAAAAACAGTTATCAGGTTGCCGCCCGCTTGATCGGTAAAGCCGGTTTTCCCTCCGAAAAAATCGGGACGGGAATGCGCGAACGCGTTGATGTTTAGCATCTCATTTTTCCGCCCGCCAACCAGCTCTGTCAGCGCAACCGATTTCTGCCGGCTGATCTCCAAAAGTTCCGGATGATTCTCATAGATATATCCTACCAGTTTTTCCAAATCTTCAACCGTCCCCTGATTCATGAAAGAAAGCCCGGTCGGTTCCGCAAAAGCGGTATTTTCCATGCCGAGCGCGTTGGCTTTCATCTGCATTTTATCCACGAATTTCAGAGTGCCGATGGAATCCGCTAATGCAATTGCCGCCCGGTTGCTGGAAACAACCAACATCGCTTTTATCAAATCGCCGGAAGAATAAACTTCATTCAAAATGAAATTCCCGGACATGCCTTCCGTGGACATCGCCCTGTCAGTGATGACGATACTGCTGTTCAAACTAAGTTCTTCAGATACAACCACCGCGCTCATCAACTTGGTCAGCGAAGCCAGCGCCCAGCGTTCGCCTGTATTGAAACGGAGCATATCAACATTTGAATCAAGGTCTTTAGCAACCGAAGACTTCACATTTAAAACCGGCTCCAACAATGTCCAATCTTTGCGGACCGGAAGATTTTGTTCCTGTTTTAAACCTAAAAAACCTAAAGAGTCAGCCAGCGCGAATTTTTTGGGAAGACCTGCCTGACCGGCAGGCAGGTTGGTATTGGTTGAAAAATCCTCGCTTGATTGAGTTTTGGATTTTTCCGCTCTCGGCGCAAGGACATTTTGCGGTTTTTCAGAACCGCCGAAAGCCAAAAGTAGAATCAGCACTATTGCCGCAAACAGGATTTTGAAATTATTGTCGGTCATTTTTTTATAGATCGTAGGCAGTAGTCCGTAGAAATTTATTCATAATATACGCCCTCCGCGCTTATTCAGGCATTTCTTCACCGGGGTTTTCAATCGGTGGCAGAACGGCCGGTTGCTGGGATTCAGGAATTGTCGCATCGGCTGGAGCCAGCGGATTTTGCTGGACCGCGTCTTTCTGCTGAAGTTCTTCGTGCATGTGCGCGACAAGCTCCTTATATTTGGAGTAATCAGGCAAATCAGAATTCTTCGCCAGCCCGAGGTGGCGGAGCAGTTCGAAGCTGGTGCTGTACAGATAAGTGTTTGACCGCTTTGGATCAACGCTCCGCTCAACCAGTCCTCGCATCAGAAGCGCGCGCATTATAAAGCTGGAATTGACTCCGCGGATGTATTCTATGTCAGCGCGGGAAATCGGACCGGCATAGGCAATGATTGAAAGCGTTTCCAGCGCCGCGGGAGTCAGAACTTCCGTAAATTCCTGTTTTGTGATGTCTTCCAATAATTTTGCGAACTCCGGTTTGGTAACGATCTGAACTTTTCCCTTATCTTGAACTAATGCCAATCCCCGCTCTTCGCGCCGAAGTTCCGCTTCCAAAAGTTCCAAACCGCCAGCAATGTCAGATTCTTTAGCTTCAAGAATTTTCGCCAGCTTTTTAACTTCCATCGGTTCTCCGTATATGAATAACAGCGCTTCAAGTTTTGATACTAATTCTGAATTTTTTGCTAAATTTTCCATGATATTTTCTATGAATTACGAATAATACTGTGAATTACGAAACTCCCACCTCTGTCATTCCCGCGAAAGCGGGAATCCAGTAAATGAGTTCAAACCTAGATTCCGGATCAAGTCCGGAATGACAAATAAGCAAATTTCGTAATTCAAAGAATAATAGGTATTTTGCATTCTAGCATAATTATTTCAATTCCTGATTCATTATTCATTATTTGTAATTCCAGATTCATTATTCACTGTACTCACGGTGATATCAGAAAATTGTTCAGTCTGATCCGCGCTTATCAGCCGTTCGCGCAAAAGATGCAGAATTGCAAGAAAAAGCATTATGATTTCCAGCTTCGGTTTGTCCTGCGAAAGATTTTTAAAACTGTGCCGGGCTTGTTCTTTCAGCCGTTCCAGCAGTTCTTTCACTTTATACTCAAGAGTCATCACAATTTTTTTCACGGTCTGCTTATCCGGTATCAGGGCTGCAAGCTCGTGCAATAATTCGTTCAGCTTTTTAATCATTGAAGCAACGGTCAGATTTGAAGACGGATAAAAAACTACCGGAAGATTTAAAAAAAGTTCCCTTCCGTAAACCGGCTGGCGATTTTCCCAAGTTTTTTTCATCAGCTCGCTGGCGATTTTAAATTCCCTATAAACTTTCAATCGCTGTTCCAGATCTTTTATGTCAGTCTCTTCTTCTTCGGTCAGTTCCAGTGACGGCAGGATCGCCTTTGATTTTATCAGAAGCAAACGAGAAGCGATGACGACGAAATCCGCTAAAACACTCGGATGCTTTGCTGTCTCGTCCAAAGTTTTCAGATATTCCAAAAAATCCCCGGTCACTTGCGCCAGACTGACCATAGTCACATCCAGATGGCGCTCCTCAATCATTTCCAGCAACTTTTCCAGCGGGCCGGAAAATTTGTCCAATTTTACTTCGTAATTCATAATTCGTAATTCTTTATTCTGACAAAAGCGCCGCTTTTGTGTATTTATTACTCGCGTCCCAAATCATCCAACCTGCCGGAGTTCCGGTTGCCGCCGTATAAACCGCATTTATTTGCGCCCGCACCATATCGGCGGTATAAGTCGCGCCAAGATCAAAATCCTGCAACCACGGTCGAAGCTTAGGATTTTTCACAAGATAATATTCCGTTGATGTGGAAGTTTCCGCGTTGATAATATAATGCTTCAGCCGTTCATTCGCTTCAATCATGGAGCGGTAAACAATTTCATAAGGATGCGCCGCCGGATTTGCATAGCCGTCAAAACCTTTCTGATAATGGGACGGATAGACCATCGGCGAGATTGCGTCAAAATAATGGAACGCATCGTCAATATTTTGTCCGATGCCGACATCGCCGTAATTTAAAGTCGTCAGCCCAAACAGATCGGCGGACAATTTCGCATCCGGCAAAGCCTTGCGCAGATATTTCCAAAAATCGCGGATAACATACCGCTTAAAAGTTTTCTCGTCCCAGAACGGATATCTGATATCGTTGAGATTTCCGTCGGAAGCAAAACGGATGTAATCAAAATTGACCTCGTCAAATCCTCGCGCCAGCGCGTCTTTTGCTATTGCAATATTGTAATCCCAAGTCTCTTTTCCTGCAGGGTCAAGCCACATGACTTTCAGATTATCCCGCCACTGCTTGCCAGTCGTGGAACTCATTAATGCCAGATCCGGCCGGGCTTTCGCCAGAACAGGATCCTGAAAAATAGTCTGCCTGGCAATCACATAAATTCCGTTGTCGTGCAATTTCTTGATCATCGCGTTCGGACGCAGGATTTTCAGTTCCCTGTCTTTTCCATATTCCTCCACCTGCGGAATGTCCGTGCGGTAGCTCATCTGCCCGGAATAATCTTTGATATCGATGACGATCGCGTTCAGTTCGGTTTTTTTTATCAGATCAATCATCCGGTTCAATCCCTTGACTCCGCCGGCAGTCCAGCCGGTCGCATAGGCCGCTTTGATGACTTCCGGAATATTTTCCAACGGTTTTTGTGGCGCGATGTCATCATTGTCATTTGGCGCTTTTTCCGGAACAGCTTTTTGCTCCGCTTCAATATCCGAAGTCTGCGCCAGCTGGATCATCCGGATGTCGTTTTTTGTCTGAAAAAATAAAAACAAGCCGGATCCGGCGACTACGAAAATTAATAGCTGGGCAAAACTCTTCATTAATATTATTTTACCTTTAAATTTATCGGAATTCAACAAAATTTGTGAATAGGATCGGAAGATGCGGGTTTTTTATTTCAAGCATAAAAAAACCGCCACTTTCGTGACGGTCACAATTTTTTGATTACCAACCACTTGTATTTCTTTTCAGGCGTCAGCCTGACATTCGGATTTTCCAAAAGCCCCCAAACACAGCTTAATGCCTGATATCGGGTAGGATGATATCCCTCATCGTTAAGCGCGTTTATTGCCTTATCCACCAAAGATTTTGTATCGAGCGCCCTGCCTTTCTGGAGTATTTCCAGTATTTTTCCGGCAGTAATTTTCCTTAATTTTACCGGATCCGTATTTACCAGAAAACGCTCCCATGCCTTCTTTCCGTAACGCTTTTTAAACCTTTTTATAGCTTCCTTTCTCTCTTTATGTTTCGGAAGGCCATTTAATCTATATTCTTCAAGCACGCCATGAAAGCCCTTCTTTGCTTTCGAACTTTTTGCCATTTCCTTTCCTCGCCGGTATTTTATTTTGAACTGGTTAGAGCATATCAAAAATATAAATATTATGCAATGAATTAACGCGCCATAATAATCGTTCGAATGAATCATATTATAAAAACAAAAAACCGCCACTTTCGTGACGGTCGGAATATCAGAAATGATACGCCATTCCTAAACTCGGAGACCAGAATCCGACAGGGCCGGGGCCGTCCCAACGGCTGATTTCTATTTCCATATAAAGATTTTTAGCCAAATTAAAATTTGCGCCAAAGCCCCATTTCCAGCATCCGCCGACGGTAACATCATCCTCATCTAAAACCGATAATCCATACCCGCCCTCAAAATAGGCCACAGGAGCTAATGCGATGCGCGCATTGGCGATGAAATTATTAAGGGAAAAACTATCTTTTGGCGTTATATCATTGCTCATTTTTCCATTAAAATGTGAGTAATCTATGCCAAAATCGTAAAAAACTACTTGCTTTCCGCGATAATCGCCCCATTTATGGAACATCACCGACAATCCGCCGCCGGAATCTGAAGAAAATGATTTTACATTGTCAGAAAAATTTGCATCCGCGTACGCGCTCAAAGAAACATAGCCAAGCCGTGAGTTATCTTCCGCGATGGCATAAATCGGCCGACCGCTTAAAGCAATCAAGGAAATAACCGCCAAGATGACTTTCTTCATTCTGCCCCCCCTCCTTTTTCAAGGAACGATTTCTACGGTTACCCGTAGTGTCAGTATATTAACATAAGAATATAAATGATGCAAATTAAAAAACCGCCATTTTCATGACGGCCGGGATATCAGAAATGATATTCCACTCCGAAACTATGCGCGCGGAAACCCACCGGACCGGGACCGTCCCAGCGGTTGGTTTCAAGGTTCACATAAAGTTCTTTGACAAAAAAACGCGTTTTCAAGCCGAATCCCCACTTCCAGCATCCGCCGGTCAGACTTTCTCTCGCGGTCTTATCATGCAGATTGGAAAGACCATAACCTCCTTTAAAATATAAAAATTTGAATGGAAGCACTGCCTGCAGATGGATATTGTTAAGCGCGAAATCGCGCCCGCGATTCGATGAGCCGAAATTGCTCCACTCCAAACCGGCATCAACGGGAACCTTAAATCGCTTTTTTCCGTAAAACATCAAAGCCAGTGAAACTCCGGGAGAAGAATAAAATCTGTTGCCATCTCTGAAATTTGCCATGCTCTGGGAGTTAAAGGCTAAATATCCACGATTCGGAACGTCTTCGGCCCGGAGAGGAACCGCCGGATCCTTGATATGGAAAGTGCCGGGAGTGTTCGCAGAATCTTCCGCATATGCGGTATTGCAAAGTATCAGGCAGGAAGCAACTAAAGCCAAAATCAGTTTCATCGTTAACTCTCCTATTAAGATCCGTGGATAGGTTAACAGCTATTCCAGCGAAAGTCAACTAAAAAAATATCCTAGTCCAAAATGTTTACATTATATAATATTAGTATTATATAATGTAAACATTTTTTATTCATAAATAACCCATTTATATACTAGTAGCTAAGCGCCAATCACTATATACTTATTTATATGTTAGCCATTTACAGAAAATACCGACCAAAAACTTTTGAAGATCTGCTGGGGCAGGAACATATCGTGGAGATTCTCCGCAATGCTGCCAGACTGGACAAATTTTCGCACGCGTATCTTTTTTACGGTTCCCGCGGATCCGGCAAAACCACTACCGCCCGCCTTATCGCAAAGTTGGCGAACTGCGAAACCCGCCAGAAAGATAAAAAATTCCAAGACAAAGGCGAACCCTGCAACAAATGCCGGCCGTGCACGGAAGTCGATTCCGGCCATGCGCTGGATGTAATTGAAATTGACGCCGCTTCCAATCGGGGTATTGATGAAATCCGCGATCTCCAAGAAGGCGTCCGTCTGTCCCCGACTTCCTATAAATATAAAGTCTTCATTATAGACGAAGTGCACATGCTTACCCGCGAAGCATTCAACGCGCTTTTGAAAACTCTGGAAGAACCGCCATCGCACGCGATTTTTATTTTGGTGACCACGGAATATGAAAAAGTTCCGGCGACCATTACTTCCCGCACGCAAAGATTCCATTTTCGGAAGCTGGCTTTGACGGAAATAATCAAAAAACTGGAATCAATAGTAATGGCCGAAAAATTCAAAGTTTCCGACGACGCGCTGGAACTGATAGCCTCATTGGCCGAAGGCAGTTTGCGGGACGCTGAATCACTCTTGGGACAGATTACTTCGCTTGACCAAGATGTGGAACTGAAAGATGTGGAACGCATCGCCGGAAAAATCGGCTACAAAAAAACCGCCCAGTTGGCGGAATTTCTTCTGAAAGGATCGCTCAAAGAAGCGCTCGCCTATCTGCACGAACTGGATCAGGGCGGATATAATATCGTCCAGTTCAATAAAGACCTCATCCATTATCTGCGTCGGGTGCTCACTTTGAAAACCAATCCGGATTTGGAAAATCTCTATGCAAAAGAGCTGACAAAAGACGAACTGTCCCATTTGAAAAATCACGCCGGTCTGGCGCAGGAAAAGAAAACCATCGCGCTTCTGAAATCCCTGATCCGCGCTTACAGCGAAATGCGATACAGCCCATTCGCGATTATTCCATTAGAAGTGGCGATTATAGAAAACTTAAAATAATCGTGCTAGATTAAGTTCAGATGTTTGTCATCTAAAGGCTCTGAAATGAGCGATCCGGAATTTGAAAATCTGACGCCCGAACAAAAATTAAGCGCAATTCGCCATAACGAACAAGAGATTGACAAACTGCTTGTCGAAAAGAAAATCACCGAATGGGAAGCCTGGGAATGCTATTTTGAACTGATGTATCAATGCAATCTTTTGGGATTTATGGAAGATTGGGAAAGAATCGTTTCCAAGATAGACCGGAAAAAATTCAATCCTTTGCTTTCTAAAAAACCGGAAATAATACTCATCGCCAGCGATATACTGGCTCGTCATGCCATTGAAGACGGTTTCAACAATTGATCCGGATGGATATCACATGGATAATCCTTACCGAAACCGCTCCGAAAAAAGTTGAGAAGAAAATCCTCCGGCAGACGGAAATGGAACTTCCGGAAATCATTGAAGAGATATACCAGGCGCTGAAAAATCAGAAGTATGAATTTTTCATGACAAGAACCGATATGGACGGCGAAGGAACAGGCGGCTTGTCCATGTTAAAATATGACCCGAGCAAAGATAACGGAGACATATTCATCATAGTAATTGAAGGCGCGAAGAAAGAAGTCAACGCCATCTTCTCCGACGACAGGATCAAAATATTTTTGAAATAAGCCCCGCATACCGGGGCTTGACTTTTTAAATACAATATGCTATATTGTATTTGTTGCGTAAGTTGAAAACATCGTAACTCCGCATATCCAAAAACCAGAGGAGGTTGCATGATAACACGAGTGATCAAGGAAGGACCGGCGGGCGGAAATCTGAAAGAGAACGCGCCGGAGAAGTTCAGCATCGCCGGCGCCAAAGCGGTGCTATCCGGAGCGCTCGCTCAGGGCTTTGAAATCGTCAGCGGGAGCTGTGGCAAGCTCGTGATCTCAAAATACACCGGCAACAGGGCGGATGGGTTCCTTCGCGCCGAGTATCAGACCTTCACCGGTCCGATCAAGGAGCTCTTGGTGATCGCGGGAGCGGCCAAAGTGGCAACGACTGCCTAAACAACAAAGGGCGCAAAGGATAATATCCGATGCGCCCTCTTTTTTTAGCTTGCTATTGACTTTTTAATAGTAGTGTGCTATATTATATTTATTGCCAAAAGTCCTGATTAGCGGAACCGATGGCAAAATAGAAAGGAGGCGGAATAATGCAATATGGAAACCGCAAAGCCGATGCCATCGGAAAAATATCCGAACAAATCGTAGGGGTAGCGCTTCAGCGCTGCGCCGATTCCGGAAAGATTTCCGGATTCAGAAAGATTAATGGACAAGGAGCGGACTTCCTAGTCAGTCTTCCAGATCAGACCGAGATGGAGCTTGAAGTAAAAAGCTCTTTCTCCGGCCGGAGAAAGCACAAGAGGAGATACGGCAAGGACACTCCGGTCATCATCGTCCATCACTGGCAAAAGGCCATGTCGATGCAGGAGCGGGAAAGCCATATCTATCCCGCTTATCTTCGCATCATGAACCTGGTGGACTGCGAGATGCAGAAGCACCGGCAAGCGCAGAGCATTCAAACAGCAACGACTGCCTAAGCCCAATAAAGGGCGTTTCGAATAACATCGAAGCGCCCTCTTTTTTTAATAATGATTATAGCGACCATTTCCCTTGCTATCTCGCGAGATAGCGCTGGAACTCTATCCAGTTATAAAACTATAAAACGATTGTTTTATAACTGGATAGAATGGGAATGTACGCCTAAATTAGGTTGTGTAACACTTGGTTCTAATATTCTTTGAA
>OBEQ012745421.1_pt1 | contig 20279 bp, 18 predicted proteins | sample 1670901 | NCBI WGS metagenome assembly OBEQ01 (sample SAMEA104232315, study PRJEB22302) | groundwater metagenome | biome: forest; feature: aquifer; material: groundwater | place: USA | collected 2011-08-07 | depth 5.4 m
CAGCCTCTTCCGCCGCCTGCCGTTATGGATCAAAAAGGATGTTGGTATACGCCGCACGTCCAAGGAATTCAAGTGGGACAAAAATTGCAAGTGGTCAATAGTGATCCGACCCTCCACAACGTTCATGCGCTGGGAGTAAAAAATCCGCAGTTTAATTTGGGAATGCCCATGCAGGGAATGAAACTTGAGAAAACATTTTCAAATCCCGAAGTCATGGTCAAATTTAAATGTGACGTTCATCCGTGGATGAACGGGTACATTGGCGTTCTCAACCATCCTTTTTTTGGCGTGACAGACGAGCAAGGCGGATTCAAAATAGAAAATGTCCCAGCGGGCGATTACACCGTCGAAGCGTGGCATGAGACGTACGGCGCGAAGTCGCAAAAAATCACGGTTTCTGCGGATGGAACTGCGCAAGCGGATTTTAAATTTAGCGCGAGCGAGATCGTCGATGAAGCAAGCGGACTTAAGATTAAAACTGAAAAACCAAAAGCAATCCAAGCTTTTGATGATTCAAAAGCATTGAACGCGCCGCGCGCCAAAACCGGCTGGTGGCTGCCCGAGAGCATTTCCACCTACGGAAAAAAGATTGACCGGCTTTTTTATATCATTTTGTGGATTACGGGAATTGTTTTTGTGGGTGTGCAAACGGCACTTGTGATGTTTCTGTTTCGTTACCGGAACCGTCCCGACGTTCGCGCAACCTATACACACGGAAACGATCGCTTGGAAATGATTTGGACTTTAATTCCCGCCGTGATTTTAGTGGTTCTTACGGTTTTTAGCCAACAGCTTTGGTCGGAAATCCGCGGAACGATTCCGGCAAATGCATTTCCGATTGAAATTCAAGCCGAACAATTTGCGTGGAATGTTCGCTACGCCGGGCCAGACGGAAAATTTGGAACTGCAGATGACATTAAAACGGTGAATCAATTGCACATTCCGGTTGGAAAACCGGTACGGGTAAGGCTTACTTCTATCGGAAAGGACGGAAAGCATCCTGTGATTCACAGTTTCTTTCTTCCGGAATTTAGGTTAAAACAAGATGTGGTACCGGGGCTTTCGATCGATGTTTGGTTTGAGGCGACTCGCACGGGAAAATATGAAATCGCGTGTTCACAGTTTTGCGGTATCGGGCATTATCGGATGCGCGGATTTTTATCGATTCATTCGCCCGAAGGATTTGAAGCCTGGCTCAAAGAAACAGCGGCAGGAGGGGATTAAGATGGAGACGGTACAGACGGTTCACGAAGTACACGCAAGGCACAAAAAATTAAGCTTTATCCGAAAATATGTTTTTTCAACCGATCACAAAGTGATTGGCGTTCAATTTCTTTTTACAACGTTTTTCTTTTTTCTGGTCGGCGGATTTCTGGCACTTCTTTTACGCTGGCAGCTCGCGTATCCGGGGAAGCCGATGCCGATTCTGGGACAGCTTTTTCCGCAAAGCATGATGGTGGGCGGTATCATGCTTCCGGAGTTTTATAACCAGCTTTTTACGATTCACGCGTCCGTCATGATTTTCTTTGCGATCATTCCGATTTTGGTCGGGGCGTTCGGAAATTTTGTAGTTCCGCTTCAAATTGGCGCGCCCGATATGGCATTTCCGACGCTCAATATGTTTTCTTATTGGTTTTTTTGGCCGGCTGCCGTGATTGTACTCTCCGGATTTTTTATTCCGAGCGGTGCCGCAGCAACCGGATGGACGGCTTATCCGCCTTTGAGTGCCATCGAGCCAACGGGACAGACGTTGTGGGTGATCGGCGTTATTTTGGTTGGAACGTCTTCAATCATGGGTGCTATTAATTATCTGACAACCATTTTAAATATGCGTGCACCCGGCATGAGTTTTTTCCGCATGCCGCTCACGACTTGGGCCATTTTTATTACATCGATTCTTTCTCTTTTGGCAACACCCGTTCTTACAGCTGCGATGATCATGCTTCTTTTTGACCGTACCATGGGAACCCATTTCTTTTTATCAGCAGGCGGCGGGCACGTGATTCTCTGGCAGCATCTTTTCTGGTTTTATTCTCATCCGGCCGTTTACATTATGATTCTTCCGGGAATGGGAATCGTTTCCGATGTGATTGCAACGTTTTCAAGAAAACCCATTTTTGGATATAAAGCAATGGTATTTGCGATTGCGACAATTGCATTTTTGGGTTTTATTGTTTGGGGCCATCACATGTTTCAGAGTGGGATGAATCCGACGGTCGGGACAACATTTATGTTATCCACCATGTTAATCGCCGTTCCATCGGCCATCAAAACTTTTAATTGGCTTGGGACGATGTGGCGCGGATCGATTCGTTTCACGCCTGCGATGTTGAATGCCATTGCGTTTGTTTCCATGTTTGTGATTGGCGGCCTCAGCGGAATCTTTATGGCGTCCACCCCAGTCGATATTTTTATTCATGATTCTTATTTTATTGTCGCACACATTCATTATGTGCTTTTCGGCGGGAGCATGTTCGCGGCGTTTGCCGGAATTTATTATTGGTTTCCAAAAATGTTCGGCAGAAAGTTAGGAGACACGCTTGGAAAGCTGCATTTTATCGGAACTTTTATTTTCTTCAATTGCACATTTTTCCCGATGCACACTCTGGGCATTGGCGGAATGATGCGTCGAATTTACGACCCGACGCAATATATACATCTCCAGCATCTTCAACCGATCAATGTGTTTATTACTTTTAGCGCATTTCTGCTTGGGCTTTCTCAGGTTTTTATCGTAATCAATTTAATCAAAAGTATGTTTTGGGGCGAGAAAGTTGGAAACAATCCTTGGGAAGCAAATACGCTTGAGTGGACAGCTCCTTCGCCGCCGCCGCACGGTAATTTTGAAACGATTCCGACGGTTTACCGCGGTCCTTACGAATACAGTGAACCCGGACGCGCAAAAGATTGGCACGCGCAGGCGGATCCGACGTGAAAACATGAAAACGATTGCAGGGGCGCAATTCCCGCCAAAAATCGTGTCGGGTCCGACGCGCTGTGTGGCGGACATTGCGCCCGATAAAACGGGCGTGACAAATCACGCCCCTACGAATGCAAATATAAAATTTTCAAAATGGCTATCGTTCTATACGAAACTTTTGGTAGTTGTGACTTTTTTTCTTGTGATCGCCGGAGGTCTTGTGACCAGCACCAAATCGGGACTTGCGGTTCCCGATTGGCCGCTTTCTTATGGCAAGTTGATGCCGCCCATGGTTGGCGGCATTCGTTTCGAACATACGCACCGGATGATTGCGTCACTCGTTGGTTTGATGACTCTTGTTCTCACCATTTGGATCGGATTTACAGAAAATAGAAAGTGGCTCCGGTGGATGGGGATCGCAGCGTTTGGGATGGTAGTTTCGCAGGGAATTTTAGGTGGCCTCACGGTTCTTTATCTTCTGCCGGCCCCGATTTCTGTGACGCACGCGTGTCTTGCACAAACATTTTTTGCTTTCATGGTTTGTCTCGCTTACGTCACATCACGCGAATGGTCGGAAGAATTTTCACCGCCCGGTTTGGACTTTTCTTCTGTTAAAAAATTACTATTGCTTACGGTTGCTTTAATTTACACGCAATTGATTTTAGGCGCCGCTTTTAGGCACACGGGAAACCGGCTTATTTTGATTCCGCACGTGGTGAGTGCGTTCCTTGTTTTGATTGATATTCTTTTAGTGTTGACCACCATCATGAAAAATATGGCGTCGCAAAAAAAATTGATGTATCCTGCTATTTTATTGGGTGCCCTTGCGGTTTTGCAAATGGGACTTGGGATGGGCGCCTTTATTTTCGTAGTTAGTTTGGCCTCGGCGCATGTCGAACCAAGCGCGGGGCATGTTTTTTTTGTAACTTCTCACCAAACACTGGGGGCGCTTTTGTTGGCAGCTGCCGTATTTTTGACGCTCAGAGTTTCCAGAATGGAAAAATTCAAATGATTTCAAATACGGCTTCGCTTTCGAATACGAAAACACAAAAGAAAACAGACGGGTGGTATGCTGATTATTTTGAGCTTGTGAAACCAAGATTGTTATCGATGGTGCTTTTGAGCACAGCAGTCGGGTTTTATCTTGCGCCCATGGGCAGCAGCTTGTACACTTTTATTTTAACGATATGCGCGACGGCTTTGGTCGGAGGCGGCGCCATGGCGCTCAACGAATATTGGGAAAGAGAGAGCGATGCCAAAATGTTCCGAACGCAAAACCGCCCAATTCCGTCTGGCCGAATTCAATCAACTCGCGCGCTTATCTTTGGACTTACGATTTCGGCAATTGGGTTTTTGTTATTTGCGGTGCGGATAAATTGGGCGAGCGCGTGTTTCGCATTTGCAACGTCGGTTAGTTATTTATTGATTTACACACCGCTCAAGAAAATAACGTCACTGGCTACTTTTGCGGGCGCGATTTCAGGAGCGCTTCCGCCGCTTATCGGCTGGTTTGCGGCGGGTGGTGCCATCAATTACCAAGCGCTTTCTCTTTTTCTGATTTTATTTTTCTGGCAATTGCCTCACTTTTTAGCGATTGATTGGATGTACCGTTCAGATTATGCCCGGGCCGGATTCCGGACTTTGTCTGTGATTGACAGCCAGGGAACGATGGTTGCCAGACAGATGGTCGTTAATATGAGCGCTCTTTTTTGCGTGAGTCTTTTGCCAACCCTTTTTTTGCTCACAGGCAGTATTTATTTTATCGGCGTCTTTATTTTAGGAATTTGTTTTTCCGCCGCGATTGTTCACGCGCTGCCAAATTTAAATGAAAGAGCAAAATACGTGTTAAGAGCATCTGTGATTTATTTAGCCGCGGTTTTCATATTAATGGCAGTCGATAAGGTGAGGTGGTAGCGATGGAGCAAAGTCACGCGGGACGCATCGGATGCCTTGGAATTGATTCTCGGAAACTCGGAATTTGGCTTTTTCTGGCTTCCGAAATTATGTTTTTTACAGGGCTGATTGGTTCTTACATTGTGCTCCGGTTTCACAATTTGTCGACGTGGCCTGTGCCATCAAGTGTTTTAAATATTCCGCTCACGGGTTTTAACACCTTTGTTCTTGTGTGCAGCAGTATGACGTTTGTGCTCGGGCTCGCCAGTATTCAGCGCGGCGATACCGAGGGACTTCAAGTCGGCATGTTTTTAACCATCGTACTCGGCACGCTTTTTTTAACCGTCCAAGTCAATGAATATAAAGCGCTTGTTCATGACGGATTTACGATTTCATCGAGTATTTTTGGTTCTTGTTTTTTTACGCTGACCGGGTTTCACGGCGCGCACGTCTTTGCGGGTGTTGTGTGGCTCATTGTCATTTTCGTAAAAAGTTTACGCGGCCGTTTTACGCCGGAAGATTATGCAGCCGTCGAACTCGCCGGACTCTATTGGCACTTTGTGGATCTGGTGTGGATTATTTTATTTACGATTCTCTATTTGATTTAATGAGGAACAAAAATGAGTGAAGCAGCAGTCGCTTCGCAAGCAGCAACGCATCAGTCACCAAACTACAAGGCTGTTTTCTGGAGTTTGTTTTTTTTAACGATTGGTGAAATTATAGTTGCGAATCTGCATCAGTTTCCGAAAAAAATAACTGTGGTAACGCTTGTTTTTCTGGCTGTTGTAAAAGCGGTGCTCGTTGCGCTTTTTTATATGCATCTTAAGTTTGAAAAATTGATCATTTACTTGATTGTCATTTTCCCTTTATTTCTTGCCGCTACTTTAACCATTTTGGTTCTTTTCGATAAAGTTCGGGTTTATTCTTAAAACATGAGAGTCATTATCACAGGTGCCACAGGTTTTATCGGGCGCGCACTGACAGAAGCGCTTCTTAAAGAAGGCCATGACTTGGTCCTTGTGACCCGCTCCATTCCAAAAGAAAAATCAATTTCAAGTGTGAAACTCCATTTCAGCATTTGGTTTCCCGACAACGAGAGCGAAATTCTAAAAGAAATAGACGGGGCTGATGCGGTGATTAATTTAGCGGGTGAACCCATCGTCGGAAAACGCTGGACAGATTCACAGAAGCAGAAACTTCTTGAAAGCAGAGTTCATTCAACAAGGTGTATTGCCAGGTCAATCGAGAAAGCAACCCGCCGGCCAAAAATTTTAATTAATGCATCTGCAATCGGATATTATGGGTCGCGCGCAAGCGAAGAACTGACAGAAGAATCCGCGGGCGGCGAAGGATTCCTTTCGGAAGTTTGCCGGGCTTGGGAAGCGCATGCGATCCGCGTGGAAGATTTTGGCGTTCGTGTCGTCCGGCTTCGGACCGGAATCGTTCTTGAAAAATGGGGAGGGGCACTTCATTTGATGCTTCCTCCGTTTCAGATGTTTGCGGGCGGCTGGCTTGGCAGTGGCAAACAGTGGATGAGCTGGATCCACTTGGAAGATCTTGTCCGGATGATCGTCTTTTGCCTTGAGAATAGTCAGATCAATGGCGCTGTGAATGGAGTTGCGCCTCAACCAGTAACGAATAAAGCATTTTCAATGGTACTTGCTCAAGTTTTAAAACGGCCGTGTTTTTTACCGGTTCCCGAAATTGCGCTGAAGGTTCTTTTGGGCGAAATGTCTACCATATTGCTTGCAAGCCAGAAAGCGCTTCCCAAAAAAGCAACTTCTCTTGGTTTTTCTTTTCAATATCCTGAAATCCGGAAGGCGCTCGAAACCATTCTTGCGAAGTAACCATCCGGTTGTGGCTTATGAAATCTATTTTGAATTGTATTTTCTTTGCCTGTTTTTTATTTGCTTCAGTTCCCGCATTTTCTACGGAGATCAGATATGGCACCGTTCCCAGTTTTGAGCTGACAGATCAGAATGGAAAAACGGTTAAGTCGGATAATTTAAAAGGAAAAGTATGGATTGCAGATTTTATATTTACGCGGTGCCAAACCCAGTGCCCGCTCATGTCAAGGCAAGTTGCTGTTCTTGCTCAGAAATTGCCGGATCCTAATATCAAATTTGTTTCGTTTAGTGTGGATCCCGAACACGATACGCCCAAAGTTTTATCCGCTTACGCAAAAGAATACGGCGCAAAAAAAGGGAAATGGTATTTTCTGACGGGTGACAAAACCATCATTTGGAATTTGGCTTCCGATGGATTCCGTTTGGGTGTTGATAGTGCATCGCCCGAAGATTTAAAAGAAGGTGCGCAGCCAATTTTGCACAGCAGCCGGTTTGTTTTGGTTGACCGGGAAGGAAATATCCGCGGATTTTTTGACAGCGCAGAACCGGAAAAATTGAATGAATTGATTCAAGCCGCGCAACAATTATAAACGTCTATGAACATTCAAATGCTTCCGGCGCTTAACGCAGGGCTTAATTTAACGAGTGCTGTTTTGATTATTTTAGGGCTCGTCTTCATTAAACAAAAAGCGTGGACGGGACACGCGCTTTGCATGTGTCTCGCGATGTTTGTCTCGACGCTTTTTCTTGTTTCTTATATCTATTATCATTATCATCATGGAAGGACGCCTTTTCCGTATCACGGGTGGATTCGGCCCGTTTATTTTACCATTTTGATTTCTCACACGATTTTAGCGGTTACGATTCCGCTGCTTACAATCATGACGTTATCCCGAGCGCTTCGAAGTCAGTTTGAAAAGCACGTTAAGATTGCTAAAATAACATTTCCCATTTGGCTTTATGTTTCAGTGACGGGAGTTGTTATTTACTGGATGCTTTATCGGATGTAAGTATGAATAAACTCAAAATTCAAAACTCAATGTTTGTGTTTTGGTTTTTTATTTTTATGATTTTTCCAACGTTACTTTTTGCATGTCCATTTTGCAAAGAAGCCATTTCAAAAATGGGAGAGATATGGACTTCCGTTGGTTTTAATTGGAGTATTTACTTAATGATCGCCGTTCCCTTTCTTTTGGTCGCGAGTTTTGCCGCCGCGCTGTATTGGAATTGCAAAAAAAAGGAGTTTACGAATGTTAAGTAAAAAAATATTTTTTTGCCTGTTTAGCCTTGCTATTTTTACTCAATCTTCGCTCTTGTTTGGATTAGGAAAAGATCTTCCGCTCAAGGTAAAAGATGATATTAAAAATCAAATTGAAATTATGATCGGAACTCCGCCAAAAGGAATTCCTTTGCTTGATACATGGACCAATTGGGATGATCCAAAAAAATGGCCCATAGAATATGCGTATGATAAAAATAAATTATTTCTCGATTATATGGCGCCAGGCATGTTGCGGTCGATTGGAGAACCGACGGAACCTCCGAAAGAAATTCCTCAAACATTTCCAATCGCGTTTAACTATTATTTACAAAATCATCGGGGAGCGTCCGATCATCCAAGATCTTTTTCGAGTTGGCGCGAAGACGGATCCGTCGAAACCAAAGGCGTCACTCTTTGGTCAAAACATGCAAGTAAAAATGTTTTCTTTTTGAGGTTTTTCGCAACAGGAGAGCTTCTTTATTACGCCCGGTACGATATCAAAAAAGATGCGCATATAACGGATTATTTTGATAAGCGAGGAAATTTAGTAGGAACTTTGATTTCATCTGACAATGGTTCCGGCGTTACTTATCAAGAAGGAAATAGAGAAAAAGATTTAAATGCTTACAATCAAATGATCAATCGATTGAATCAAGAAAATTCAGGCGATGTCCCGCTTCCCAATATGGGCGTTCTTAATCGATCTTAATTTGCATGAAAGCATTGTATTTTCTGGGAAGGTTTTTGCAACTCGTTGGGTTAATCATTCTTCCCTCGGCGATTTGGATTGGGCAATTTGGACATAACGAGCGCGGCGCAATTATAATATTTATATTTTCGATGATTATTTTTTATTCAGGTTATCTGATATCGAGAAATAACGCATAATTTTTTTATGAATTGCCCGGTTTGCAAGACAGCGCTTCATGAAATCATCAAAGCATCTCTTTCATTTCTTGTTTGTTCTGATTGTTGCGGTGTTTGGTTCAGCTCGGGTGAAGCACTTGCCAGCAAAGCAAAATTTCTGGCGGCTGATTCGGCTGTTATCCCGGAGAAACTCAAGCTTTTTCAGGATAGAAAGATTGAAACTATTTTTACCATTCATGAAGCTGCCAGAAGATGCCCCCATTGCAGCCAACAAATGCAAAAATTCAACTATTCCTATGATTCGAATATTTTTTTAGACCGATGTTCAAATTGCGGCGGCGTTTGGGCTGACGGGGGAGAAATTATTCAGCTTGCGAGCTATCTCAAGGAAGATCCGCGCATCCGGGACATTGGCAAAGGGCTCCTTGAGAGTGCAAATCCTGCAGACTTCTCACAAAAAGAAAGTGTCGAAGAAAAAATAGCTGAGCAATTTTCTTTTTTCGAAGAACATACGTTAATCGCTTCCGCCATTTTGTTTTTTTCATTGCGGGTAATTTTTAAAGTCCATCTGCTTTTTATCCCCGCGTTAGCATTTCTTGCTTTAGATCTTTTATTTGTAAAGAAAGAGTCTTACGAAAATTTTATTTTTTCAGTGGTCGCGAAACGCGATTTAAGCACAACCGCAGGTGTCTGCAGTTTTTTTAATGTTCATTGCGTTAACCACTCAGCTTGCACCGATGGTTGTGAAACATCCCGTAAATAATTTTGAAACGGTTTTAACCGTTTTGTTTGCTTTCTTATTCTTATTTACATGGACTGTGATTAGGCTTAAACTTCCGGTGTGATTTCATGCGAATTCCAGTCGATCGCCGGGCTTGGCCAAAAACATTTGTGCTTCTGGCGCCTGCCATTTTGTTTTTATTCATCTATCCGCCCGCTGCTTGGGTTCTTTTTTTTATTTTATTGGCACATCTTGCTTTTTTCAGGGATCCCGAACGGATTCCTCCGCCGGGTGATCTGCCGCTTGCGCCTGCGGATGGAACGGTTTCCGATATTTCCGTTGTTTTTGAAGATCGGTTTTTGAAAGAAGAAGCTATTCGAATCGGCCTCTTTCTTTCCATTTTTGTTCCTCATGTGAACCGCTCTTCCGCAAATGGGACCGTGGCTTATCTTGAGTATGAACCTGGCAAATTTCTCAATGCTTTGAACAAGGATTCGGCCAAATTGAACGAGTCGAATTGGATTGGCATTCAAGATGCCGGAAGGTGTATACTAATGCGGCAGATTTCGGGTGCGATTGCGCGGCGGATTCACTGTGATGTGAAATTGGGTGAAAAGCTTGAGCGCGGGCAAAGAATCGGGATCATTTGCTACGGATCGAGAGCGGAGTGTTATATTCCAAAAAAATTATTTCGGGCAGGTGTTAATATTGGAGACAAAGTGAAAGCAGGCGAGACTATTTTGGGAGAGTGGTTGTCATGAGGATTGGCAAACATGAATACCGGTTTATGGGTTCTTGGCTGCCGAATTCAGTGACGCTTTTGAACCTATTTTCCGGTTTTTTTGCGATTTTGATGGTAACTGAGGAAAAACTTCAAACAGCCGCGTGGTTTATTTTTGCATCTTTGATTTGTGATTCTTTGGACGGTAATATCGCGCGCGCACTTAAAAATCCGAATATTTTTGGCCGTGAGCTTGATTCTTTGGCGGATATTGTTTCCTTTGTGGTTGCCCCGTCTCTTCTAGCTTACAAGAGCTGGCCCGGCGAATTTTTCCCGTGGACGCTTTTATCTGTTTTAATTTACCTTTGGGCAGGGGCTTATCGGTTAGCCAGATTCAACGTCCGGCCGCCGGTCAAAGCGCACTTTGAAGGATTTCCGACACCCGCCGGCGCTGTGATTGTTGCGATGACCGTAATTGCTTATCAAAAAAACGAATGGCCCGGCATTTTTCATTCGATTGTGGACCACGGAATTTTGATGGTGGTGATTAGCGTTTTGATGGTCAGCCGGATTCCGTATCCGAAATTATCCGGTATTAAATTTGTGAAATGGCAATTTCTTTTTTATTTTGGCGTGATTGTTTTTTTTACGGTTTTGAAATGGGCAAATCTTGAGACAGCCCTTGTTTCCCTGTTTCTTTTATTCCTCATTGTGTCGCCAATCTATTTTCATTATTTGCCGAAATCGGCGGATGAGGAAGAAAAATATCAAGTTGCGTGAAATGCACTTTTCTTTAATAAGCAAAATTAAATATTAACTGTAAAACGAAGGAGGTAATCATGAAAAAAATGGCAGCGGGGATGGTGATTTTTGTTCTGGTTTTTGCGGCAATAAGCCCTCAAGCGTTTGCTGTTAATACGGCAAAACACGGAAAAATTACAGGAAAAACAGTTGTTTATGGCTTGGCTTCTTTGATTATTTGGCCTGGTCTCGGTCAATATCTTAATGACAACGAAACGAAGAAAAACGTGACGCATGCTATTTTAGGAATTACTCAAATTTTCCGGCTTTGGTCAGGTTGGGACGCTTTGATTGCTCGTCAAGGCGGTCGTTGGGATGGAAAAATTTAATTTCTTGGAATTGTTTTAAGTTCCACTCAATTTTATACTTCTTGCCCCTCGGAGATCTGCATCATTCTTCGGGGGGCAACTGTTTACGGTTCGAAATATATGATGAAATGGGCAATTTCCTGTTTTAAATTTTTTGCTTCGCTTCGGTTGGCAGTTCTTCTGATCCTTGCAATTGCGGTGGTGGTGGGTATCGGAACATTCATCGAATCTTATCACGGAACAGAAGCCGCCCAGATTTTGATTTATCAAACCAATTGGTTTTGTTTTCTCCTCATTCTGCTTGTTTTTAATCTGCTCGCTTCCGCGCTTGATCGGATTCCTTGGAAGAAAAAGCACATCGGATTTTTAACCGTTCATCTCGGGATTATTTTGATTTTACTCGGAGCTTTTATGACCGCGCAGCTTGGCGTCGAAGGCCAAATGGCAATTCAAGAAGGCGAATCAAGAAGCCGCATGACGTTAACGAAACCAATCCTCAAAATCTTTTCTTCAAATTCGCAAGAAAGTTCGGTTTTTTATTTTAAACAGCATGCGCTCGCGTGGTCCGGCCGGACGGAACTTCCTTTCGATTTAAAAAGCAGCTTCAGCGTTTATCTGCTGTCGGATTATCCAAAGGCGGAGATCAAAGAAAATATTCGTCTGGCCGATACCGGATCCCCCGCGCTTCATGTGTCATTGTCAGGCTCAATGGCTCAGAGCGAGCATTGGCTTTTTTTGAATGATCCCGAAAAGAATCAAATTGTACTTGGACCTGCCGTTATTCGTTTTGTAAAAGAGCCTCTCCGGTTGACAAAGGAAACTGAAAAAGGAATGGGCCGTCTCCGGTTTGAATTTGAAAATGGTGAAACCGTTTATGTTTCGGTCGATCAGAAAAATAAGTCGAAAAAAATTAAAGTTGGAAAAACACCTTATCAAATTCAAATCGAACGGGTTTTAAAAGATGCCATGGTGGACCAGAACCAATTGATCGAACGTTCCTCGGAATGGAAAAATCCAGCCGTAGAGCTTGGGCTTGAAGGCAACGGGCTTAAAGAACATCACACGGTTTTTTCAAATTTTCCGGAATTCCCGACGCTTCATGGAATAAAACCAAACGCCGCTCATGTGCGGATCATTTATGAAGTGCCCGGCTCGACAAATCTTCAGTCGAAGAATGAACTTCGGTTTATTGATCGTTCGGGGTTGCTTCCAATGTATCAGGTCAAAAAGGGAAGCGACGTGAAAGAAGGAACGGTTGAGATTGGAAAAAGCGTCTCGACTGGATGGATGGACTTTCAATTTACAGTCGATCAGTACGATCAACGTGCGGAGATCGAAAGGAAATTTCTGCCGCTTCCCAGCGCATCTGCCCGAGCGGATGCGGTTCCGGCAATTCAAGTTGAACTTATAAAAGGAGATGAGAAAAAAACAATCTGGCTTTTGCAGGGAGAGATGAATCAAGTTCGTTTGGGAGATGAAGACTTTCACATGATGTATGGCCTTGAGACAAAACCGATCGGGTTTTCGCTCAAACTCAAAGACTTTGTGATCGAAACGGATCCCGGCACGGACAAACCGGCAAGCTTCAAAAGCGAAGTGACCTTAAAAGATGCCGCAAAAGCTATTGAGCGTGATGCCACCATTCAAATGAATCAGCCGCTTATTTACCGCGGGTTCAAAATTTATCAATCGGCTTATCAGCAAGTCCCGGGAGAACCCGACATTTCTATTTTTGCCGTAGCAAAAGACCCCGGAATTCCTTTAAAATATGCGGGTGCGGTTATTTTGATTTCCGGGATTATGATACTTTTTTATGTCAAACCACTGTCAACTTTAAAATCAAGTGATCCAAAATTGAGAAACAGATGAAAACACGAAAGACGTTCTTTATTTTTTTGGCGGTGTTTACATTCTTAAATTCATCGGCTGTTTTTGCGGAATCAGACCGGTCGATCGAAACGGTTTTGGGATCGATTCCGGTTCAGCATGGAGGACGAATAAAACCATTTGAAAGTTTCGCGAGAGAAAACGTTCTCGTGATTACAGGAAAGGCTTCGTTTGAGAAAATAAGTCCCGTCGTTTTGATTTGGCGTTGGATCGGAAGGCCGGATGATTGGGGATCGAAACTGCTGCTTCCCGTGGAAAACCCCGAGCTTCAAAAAATATTTTCAAACGATCTCACGAACCGCCGAATTGCACCAAATTTAGTTTTGGCGGACCGGAATTTTCTTCTGAAAGTTCAATCCGTCCAGGCGAAGCAGGAGAAAAAAGAAACGCTTTCCGAGTTTGAGAAAAAAGAACTTCAACTTTACAACCGCGCACGGCTTTTTGAGGAAATCAGCCGGGGCCGCATGCCGGGATTCATTCCGCATCCGGACAATCCGCGCGCAAGCTGGCTTCCGCTCGAAGGGATTTCCGGTGCGGAAGGGAAAGAAATTTTAAAGAACTTCTTTTCGGAAAGCGCCGTTGAAAAAGTACAAAATTCACTTTTGATTTTAAAAACCCGTGTGAATGAAGATTTGAAATTGGCTGCCACATCGGCGGATTTTTTTAAAATTTCCTTGAACGAACTGATGCAATCGCGCGACATTGTGCTTGATGAGTTACCGTTTAAACTGGAGCTTTTTTATCTGCACGCGAAGCCGTTTCACATTGCCTGGCTTTTGTATCTTGCAGGAATTATTTTTTGGGTAATTCCGGATAAAAAGAACCGATGGCCGTGGACGGCACTTTCTTTTTATGCGGCGGGATTTTTGATGCACACATCTGGGTTTGCGCTCAGGTGTTTGATTGCCGGAAGGCCGCCCGTTACCAATATGTACGAATCGGTCATTTGGGTTTCATGGGCCGTTATTTTGTTTTCACTCATTCTTTTTTATTTTTACAGGTCTGCCTGGATTCCGGTCATTGCTTCTTCCGTTACCGTGTTTGCGCTTCTCATCGGAGAAAGCCTCCCGACTGTTTTGGATCAATCGATTACGCCCCTTGTTCCGGTGCTCAGAAATAATTTTTGGCTGACGATTCATGTTCTGACGATCACGCTCGGCTATGGCGCGTTCCTTCTTAATTGGGGAATCGCGCATGTTCTTTTGTTTCACCTGGCGTTTGTCCCGTCCCGGAAAAATGAAGCGCGGCATTTAACGGAATTTTTGTACCGAACGCTTCAGATCGGCATCATTTTATTGGCAGCGGGGACCATTTTGGGCGGTGTGTGGGCCAGTTATTCATGGGGGCGATTTTGGGGATGGGATCCAAAAGAAACTTGGGCGCTTATTGCGTTGCTTGCCTATCTGGCTGTTCTTCACGGGCGAACCGCAGGCTGGCTCGATTCTTTTCAAGTTGCGTTCTATTCCGCGTTTTGTTTTCTTTGTGTGTTGATGGCTTGGTATGGCGTTAATTTTGTGCTGGCGACCGGACTGCACAGTTATGGATTTGGCGGCGGGGGATTGCCGTATGTTTTAACGATCGTGGCGTTCGATGCTGCGCTCCTTTGTTTTTTTTATAATCGTTTTAAAATAAAACAGAATCGTGTTAAAATTTAATTATGCCAACGGAAAATACTGCTAGAAAAAGTGAGAGGCCGCCTCTCATTTCAGCCAAGCCGACGCGCAAAAAAGAACCGCTCAAGCTTGCTGTGATCGATCAGAACGGATGCACGGGCTGTGAAGCGTGCATTGTGTTCTGCCCCGTTGATTGTATCGAAATAGTTCCCGGTATGCAGCACGTCCAATTTCAACAAGTGGTGGAAGTCGATATCGAGCGGTGCATTGGCTGTGCGCTTTGCGCAAAGAATTGTCCGTGGGATACAATTCCCATGTTGGGCTACGCAGAAGGAATTAAGAAAGCTCCCGAACTTACTCTCCGAAGTGTCTGCAATCAGAAAAGCATCGAAGATTTGAAGCTGACTTAAGCGGAGTTACCGTCGAGACGGAGCCAGCTTTTTTTGGTGAAGTCCGGCGGGTGGTCGAGGTTAGTGGGTAGAACCCCAGTGATATCGCTTACTGAAAAAGTAAGGTTGGTTTGATCGTAAACTCCTAAAAGTACACTCCGTTTTGCAATAAATACATTTTCAATTTTCCGCCCGTCTTTCAAAACAACTGTTACCAAGTGGCCATCCTTAATTGTAAATGGAATTTTCTTAAGAATTTCCGATAGAAACTTAGGCAGTTTTCTTTTTTCAGGTTCAATAAAGATTGCTGTAATTTTGATTGGGTCCACGCGATATTCTTTTTCGCCGCGCGCTTCACGCGCGAGCCGCGCTTTTTCATAAGCTTTATCAACTTTTTGATACATGAAAATCATAAGCGGCGTAAGAGCTACCAACCACGTTCCGAATACAGCGATTACCCAAATCAAAGAATTCGGAGATTCTTTAATTGATCCAAGCCGTTCCGCAATAAAAGGCGTCCAAAACCAAACCGATAGAAAAAATGATCCAATAGTCAGTCCAATCCAGATGAGCCACCAAGTGACCGTGGATTCATCTTCTCTGTCCATGTGACCCATTACTTTTTCTTTCTTTTTCATGAGGAGTGTGAGCACCACAAACCAAGTTCCGAAAATAGCCACCATCCAGGAAATGGCAACGCGCGGTTCTTTGAAATTGGCGTGCATACGCTTGAGTAAAAGCCAGTTCCAGAAAAAGATAGACGCAACAAATCCGGAAATGGCGATCACAATCCATTTCAGCCAAAACCAAATGCCGGCAAAATTATTCGATTTTAATTTTTGTCCCATTTTTTCTCCGTTTCAAAGTTGAATGAAGTTGTATTTTACTCGCCTTTTGACAGACAAAACAACATAATTTAAATCTGATATCCGGTCGGAAAATAGACATAAAATAAATATTTTATAATATATTTTATAAATACAAGTAAATCATTTGTAGAAGTAGGGGTATATATGTAATACTTTAAGTGACATTAGCCCCTTAAAAATTGACAAATTAAAATTCCGAAATAAGTCGGAATAGAGAAGGAAAAATGCGCACATCATGTTGAAACGAGTAACGCATCGGTTAAAGGAACGTTACCAGAAAATCAGCTCCGATCTTTCCAAAAAATCGGTCCGGGTTTTTGCGTTAGTTGCGATGTATCTCTTTATCTTGAATCAAGTTTTCATTCCGCTTCCATTGCCACAGATTTCAATTTCTTCTGATTTACAGAAAGAGTCAAATTCTCCAACAATTAAAATTGAAGAATCAAATGTTGACATGAGTTTGATTCCAACTCCTTCTGCCGATGCAGATCCTGAACCTCCTCCCGCTCAATCTTGCCAAAATGCATGCGCCAACGGTATCGGTGGCACTTGGGGTCAACATTGCACAGTTTATACTTGTGTCAATCCGCAAACGAATACATGTACAACTGCGCCATACCAATGTCCGGGAGGAGATCCGTGCCATCCTCAAATTTGTTTGGCAGACGTTGCTGTGTGTATATGTTGTCCTTCTGGAGGTGGGCCTTGCCCAGTCTATCCTCGTGATCCAGCTTACGGTTGTTCCGGTGGTTGCTTTGCTGCCGACCTTGAGCGAGAGTGTGCGGGAGATTCACGTTGTCACTGGCAAGAAGAATGCAGGCATTATGATTGTTTTGTGGAAGGTGACCATTGTAATAATCAAGGTTTCACAAATCTTCCGGAAGGTACCACTTGCACCTACCCTGATAGCCATTGTCCTTCAACCTGCGATGGGATTGGGGCATGTAGTCGGCCCGACGGGCCACATTGTCATCCCACCAATCCATGTGTACGGCCACGTTGGAACTCAATAAGTTGCGATTGCGATTTAGTGCCGGTTAATAATGATTTTCCATGTGATGACAGCGATGCTTGCAATGGCCATGAAACCTGCCAAAACGGTGCATGCCGCCCCGGAACGGTTCCTGATTGCGAAGATTACAATCGTTGTACCACCGATTCTTGCGATCCCGCGGCAAATCCCCTTAACGATGTGTGTGTTCACACATTTCTTCCCGTCGGGACTCAATGTGGTGATGCGAATCTGTGTAATGGCACCGAATATTGTCATTATTTTCTGAACAATCCCGTTCTTCAATGTTATGCAGATTCAGCTGTGGATTGTTCTTCGTTAAACAATCAATGTAACCGAGGTGTTTGTGACCCGGCCAACGGTCAATGTCATGGTCAAGCAATCAATACTGGAAGGCCATGTAATGGCGATAGTAATCTTTGCACAGACGATTTTTGTCAAAGGGCGAGCGACGGAAGCGGCGTTTGCGCGCTAGGAGATGAAAATAGTCATTGTCCACCGCGTCAATGTTTCGAATTCCATGATTGTGATCCTGCCACAGGCACTTGTAGCTACAACCAGTTGTCTCCTGGCAGTCCATGCATTCCTCCCGGGCCGCCTGATTCTTGTATCATTGGAGTTTGCGGTGATGATGGTCGATGTTTGCCTACGACCGTTCCTCCATCCCAAGATCCTGCATGTGGTCCACCCGCACGTATTTTTGTGGATGAAATGTTAACAAACAATTGTTACGGCCATTACAACATTGCGTCACGAACTTGTCTTCCAAGTTGCAATGGAGATTGCGATGGCTACGCGTTCCCAACGTTTCAAGCGGCAGTTGATTTTATTCCACAGCCGGTTAATGACGACGATGATCTCGACGGTGACAACGAAGGTGGTGACGGTGCCTTTTACGTTTGGGTAAGAGAAGGAAGAAATGAAACTAACACCGGTCCCGGCAGTTATGTTTTAAATGAAACCGTCCGTATCAGAAAATCTGGAGAATACGGTGATACTGGAGGCGATCCGGAACATCCACCGATTCCAATTGTGATGCAAAATTGGGCGGATGAGAAAGTAGTGATTGAAGCTGACGCTAATTTTAATGATACTCTTTTTAGATTTTCAAATGTCGATCCCGGTTCTCCTCCAAACGGATCGACCCATGCTTCCGAGTGGATCATCCGTGGTTCCGAACCGCCTGATTTATCGCAGCCGCAAAATTCCAAGTTTCAGTTCATCAATTTTGGAGAAGGAGCGATTGCTGCGAATGAAGTTGGTGGAATTTATTCCGATTTAAACTTTGCAAATCTCTCCTTCCGTATTCCGCGAACAGGACAAATGGGCCTTGCGCTTGATCTTGGGAATTTGACGCCCGGTCAAACGGGATCTTTTGATAATTTTTTAATTGCACAGGTGGATAGTCAAGGCGGGATTGTAATTGTTACGAAAGGAGGCAATGGAGTCATTCGCGATACTTCTGTGCATGATTTTGATGGCGATGCCATTAGTTTTTTTGGTTATCAGGCTTACCTTCAGATTCGAGATTCTATCGCATTCAACAACACAGGTACTGGGTTTCAAATTGCAAATCAGTGGGTTTTAATTGTGAACAGCCAGGCGCATTCAAATGGCCGAGGTTTCTCATTTCAAAATGGCGAGCACTATGTGCATCAAGTATCTGCTTTTGATAATTATTCATCAGGTGTTTTGGGTTGGGCTGATAACGGAAACGAAGTGCTTCATCTTACCAATTCTAGTTTCGCGCGAAATGGCGTGAATATCAATCTGGAAAGAACGGAAAATGGAATTGGTGGAGTAACGGTGACCGCGAAAAATGTCATCTCGGCTTTTCCGGAAAATCGCAATACCTTCACACAATATCTTGCCTTAAGTGTGTGCGCCAATAACTGTGGATTTACAGATGAAGGAAACAATACATTTTACCGCGAGTTTGATCCGGTACTTAATATCGGAGATTCTTATTATTCGAGAGCTGACATTAATAATCACACAGTTCCAAGTTTTCAAATGACTACCAACTCCATTGATCCGATGTTTGTTAATACTGCAAGCGGCGATATGCATTTGCGGACGAATAGCCCCATGATTGATGCGGGAAATTTTGTAGTGCATACATCTTCAAGTTCTTCTGGGTCTACGACCGAAGTTCCGGTTGATTATGATCCTATTAATTATTTCTTTGGGCCGTTTACATATCCTAACACCACAACTTTTCCAGGTCATACTCCTTTGATTAGTTTCCGGGGTGATCAAATCGAAATTCAAACGCAAGGGAATGGTTCCATCGTGAATCGAATTGTTGGAATGCAGCAAGGATATTCTATTTCCTTGGAATCGCCCATCACTTTTGCGTCGGGACAAGGAATTTATTGGAATTATGAATTAAACGGTGTGGATCGTGGCGCATATGAAGGTGGTGTCGGGGGTGGTAATTTACCGCCTGCTGTAGATGCCGGACCCATGCAAACCATCACGCTTCCGACAAATGAAGTAAATCTTGATGGCACAGTAACTGATGACGGGCTTCCTAATCCTCCCGCGCATGTTACAACTGATTGGTCAGTTTTACTAAGTCCGCCAAATAGCAATGTGGTATTCGGAAATGTAGCAGACGTTGATACAACCGCAACGTTTGACTTGCCGGGAATTTACACGCTTCAACTTCACGCCTTTGACGGCGATTTAAATACGAGCGATACGGTTCAAATTACTGTAAATCCAAGAAGTAACAATCCGCCGGATGCCGTCGATGACACGGTGAGTGTGATTCGCGGAAGCCAGAACAATCCTTTGAATGTGCTTGCGAATGACACCGATCCGGATCCGGGTGACCAGATTCATGTCAGCCAAATTGTGAATCAGCCCGTGCACGGAACGGCGAGTGCCACACCCTCAGGCGATAATATTCTCTACACACCGAATCAAAGTTACGTGGGAGCCGACACCCTTCGTTATGAAATAGCAGACATGCAGAATGCACACGATCAAGCAACCGTTAGCATTGACGTCAGGCCGCCGGCGGGCAATCTTCCACCAGTTGCAAACGCAGGAGCGGACCAAACCGTTGATGAAAATACAACCGTCCAATTAGACGGCTCTCAATCAAGCGATCCCGACGGAGATCTTCCTTTAACTTATCTGTGGTCTCAAGTCTCGGGGCCTAG
>OBEQ010999054.1_pt1 | contig 20271 bp, 17 predicted proteins | sample 1670901 | NCBI WGS metagenome assembly OBEQ01 (sample SAMEA104232315, study PRJEB22302) | groundwater metagenome | biome: forest; feature: aquifer; material: groundwater | place: USA | collected 2011-08-07 | depth 5.4 m
TAACTGATATTCCTCGGCAAATTATTATTAAGAAAGGATCGTTTAGAAAAGAAATTAATCTTTACAACGACGGTACCCATGGCGACAATAACCAAAACGACAATGAATACACCGGAACATGGTACACCGGAGTAAATGATGGAGAAGGCGATTATACAATTGATATTATAACGAACCACGGCACGTTTGAAAATGTAAAGCAACTCTTTCTCGAAGAACCGTATATTCGCATTGGAATGTCCGCATATGTTGTAAACGGCACTACTACCCCAATAACAGTAGAAATACAACCGAACACCTTACGCCCAGATTTACTAATAATACACAACGTAGCCAACCGACTTCAGTTAAAATTATATGATGATGGCACTCACGGCGATGAACAACCTAATGATAATAAATTTACAACAACTTGGCACGTTTCAAACTTCGCTGCTGGAACATATTCAATCGACATCATTGACCAAAATTTAGGGGTTCATAAAGAAAGTGCGCGTGGCGAAATATCAACTGACACGTATTCAAGCAGGGGATGTATTTCACTTGAACCAAGTCACAATAATCCAAATGAGGAGCGTATAAACATCGTTTTTGTAGGAGTTAACTATGATAAAAACCAAACCAACAAAATTTTAGACTTCGCTAAAAAAATAATCGACTTGCAAGGAAAAAATAATGGTATTCTATCAGTAGAACCTTACAAGTCAAACGCAAAAGCATTCAACTTTTGGGCAGTAACTACTATTCCTCGCGTAGACAACTATAGTGAAGGATGGGATCAAAGAGCGTTTGAAGCAAATATGCAAACTGCAGACGCAACAGATGTTTGTCCATTTGAGAACAAACGCGTAATTGCGCTTACAAATTGGTATTTTAGATCAAACGCAAATAAAGGAAGCATTGCAAGAATCTCGGCTAAAATAGAAGACATAAGAACCCCGAATGCACAAAATAGCATCATTCGAACCATAGTTCACGAAATTGGTCATTCAATTGGAGAACTTGACGATGAATACACCGAAGATTCAAATCTAACCCAGGAAACTTACCAATGCTACACCGCAAATAATTATAACGCATGCATAAGCTCGGCGCCTTGGTTACCATTTATTGGAGATGGATGCGGAGAAGACGGCGCAGTAGATTGCCAACCACCTACGAACCGTTATCAAATTCAATCACCACTTACAAATCCACTTAGAAATATTGAAGTAACTTGTTACCGAGGTACGTGTCACAACACCGAACAATTTAGACCAATGCGCAACACAATTATGAGAATGCAATGGGTCGCACCGTACACGTACGGAATTACAAATGAAATGGCCATATGTCGTATTCTTCGTTGGAAGCTTGGAACCATAGGTGGAATTTGTAACGCAAGGTGTATGGATTGTAGAGTGGGGCAAAAATGTTTGGGTGGGCAGTGTGTCTAAATTATACTTTTTATTTGTTTTACTAGCTACCTTGACGATGACATCATTAGTTAACGCAAATTTACAAGATTCAATTAGCTTGACACTAAAATACGACAATGGAAAACTTACGACGCATAAACTATATGCGGCACCGATCTACGCAGCTAAATACAAACAAACAACTGGAGATTATTTCCTTGAAATTATAAACTCAAAAGGAATTGTATTACAAAAAGCCTACTTCGATATAAATCTGAACGTTGAAGGTACCGCTGACCCAGCATGGTTTGATGAAAATGGCGAACAGATTTACATACCAAGTAAACCAAATGAACTAGGACAAAGGCGTTTACTTACCGAGTACAAAACACTTGTAATTCCATTTTACCCATTGGCTAAAGAAATTATAGTTTACAAAAAGCCAAGACAGAGACTATTGTCAATTAAAATCGCACATTTACAAGAAGCTAGAGACGCAGTAAAAAAAACTAACACAGCGAATGCCCCGAAAATACGCTCAAGCTTACCAAACATACCGCGAGAACTAAATAACACAATACCAGCACCTAGCAATCCATTAAAAGCTGCAGGGGAAAAGATCAGTGGATTTATTACGCTAGTGCTTAATCGCCGCTGAAATTACGCCATAGTTCATCTTGTTGCCTTAAATACGGCTATTACTCTAATATTTTCCACTATGGTTTCTTACGATTATGACCAACTACTTGACAAGTTGTACGCAGCGTTACCGAAAAAAAATACGAATACGGGCGTGCGTTTCGAATGTCCAATTGTAGAAGTATTAAATCAAGGCAATAAAACTATTGTGAAGAACTTCGATGGCGCTTGTTCAAAACTACGCAGAAAACCAGACGAAGTTGCTAAATATTTATATAAAGAACTAGCAGTTCCAGGAGAAACACAGCAAGGTGGAAGGTTATTACTTCATGGAAAGTTTCGAGATAGACAAGTTAATGAAAAGTTAAACGATTATTGCAAAACTAGAGTCCTTTGCTCACAGTGCAGCAAACCAGACACGCATATTGAAACAACTGGCGATAGACACGTCAAAGTGTTGAAATGTGAAGCATGTGGAGCAACTAATTCGGTACGTGATTAAAACAATATGAATGAACCAATAGTACAACAAGATTACAGAGTAAGATTACCTCGAAAAGGAGAAGTATTAGGTGTAGTTATACAATTAATGGGCGGAGCAAGAATGACTGTTCAATGCGTCGACGGAAAAGAAAGGATGTGCCGAGTTCCAGGCAAAATAAAGAAACACATATGGGTAATTGAAGGCGATTACGTTATTGTAGCACCTTGGTCAATTGAGCCAAACGAAAAGGGAGACATCGCATATAGATACACAAAAGTTCAAGCAGATCACCTACGAAGAATGGGAATAATCAAAACGTAGACTAATTATGACTCGAAAATTTGAAAAGAAAAAGCGTCCAAAAAAAGAGGACAAACAGTTAAGCTCAATTAACCGAATAACTGGGCATATATTCGACGATAAGACAATTCAAATTATTTCAGAGTTAAGAAACATAAAAGTAATCACTGGACTAGATTACCCGATCTCTGAAGGAAAAGAAGCAGTTGTTTTCAAGGCGCGGTCACAACACGGCGATGTAGCGGTTAAGATTTTCAAATACGAAACGTCTTCGTTTCTAAAGCGAAGCATGACTAAATATATTCAAGGTGACCCTCGTTTTCCTTCGATTCAAATGACTTATCGTTCACTTGTAAAGATGTGGGCGAGAAAAGAATTTTCTAATTTAAAAGCCTGTCAAGATGCAGGAGTATCCGCGCCTACCCCATTAAAGCATCGAGACAACGTGGTTGTAATGCAATTCCTCGGCGAAGGCGGAATACCATATTCGTTGTTGAAAAATCTACCTATGGACGATGTTGATGTAAACGTACAAGGGTTGTTTGACAAAGTAATTGATAACATGAAGAAGATGTGGAAGCATGGTTTTGTGCACGCGGATTTAAACGAATTTAACATTTTAACTGATGGAACAAATCTTTGGTTCATTGATATGGCGCAAAGCGTGAAGAAACAACACCCGTTATCTATGCAATTTTTTGAAAAAGATTGCAACAACATAGCTAGATTCTTTGCAAAGCACGGAGTGGACACAAGCAAAGAAGAAGTTATGGCAAGTGTTTTAAAACAATGAAGGCTACACTTACTACCGCCCTCGTTGGCTTAAGAGTTTTTTTCTATGCGCGTATTTAAAATTTCAAAGACGAGCAAAAAGCTCCTAAATAGAGAAGTGCTAAAAGAAGTTGAGCAACGTGGAGGCGTTTTGCTAGCGATTAACAAAGCAGATGAAGTTGAGATAACTGCAAACGAAGAGGAAAACGGCGGAGCAGAGTGGATCGCGGAACAAGTTGTTCGCGCATTGATTTATGGATTTGAGGCAAAGTATGCGTATAAATTATTTTCCGACGAATATTTTCTTGAAACAATTGACCTCAATAATGCATTTAGGCGAAAAGAAAAGGGAATTGAACGCGCAAAGTCTAGAATCATTGGCGAAGCTGGCACAGCTAGGAAAAAACTAGAAGAGTTAAGCGAAACGCATATAATGGTTTCAAACTCAACTGACAATGTTTCAATATTAGGAAAATTTGAAGAATTGCAAAACGCTAAGGAAGCAATTATTCGATTATTAGAAGGGTCGCCTCATGAGAGCGTTTATAGATTTTTAGAATCAAAGAACAAGGAGTACTGATTCAAAATATGGCAGAAGTTAAACCACAACCAACTACACCTCAAACTGAAGAACAGTTGTCAAAAGAGTTCAAAGAATATTCAGTTGCAGAGTTCTTCAAACGTAACCGACAGATGTTGGGATATTCTGGAAAAGTTCGTTCGCTTACTACGATTATACATGAAGCAGTGAGTAACAGTTTGGACGCAGCAGAAGAAGCAAGCGTTTTGCCGGACATCTATGTTGAAATTCAAGAATTGCCTGACGGTCACCTTAAAGTTATAACTGAAGATAATGGAACTGGTGTGCCGAAGAAGAATATCGGGCAAGCTTTTGGAAAATTATTAGCAGGCACGAAGTTTCATCAGATGAAACAAAAGCGCGGGCAACAGGGAATTGGAATTTCTTATGCAGTGTTATTTGCGCAATTAACAACTGGAAAAAACACGCACATTAAAAGTGGAATTGGCGATTACAAGACTTACGAATGCGATATAGCAATTGATGTGAAGAGCAATACTCCAGTAATTACTAACGAAAAGGAAACGTCGAGGAACTATCGAGGTATTCGCATTGAGTTTGAATTCGCAGAAGTTACTTATAACCGAAGCGAGTACAGCGTTTACGAATATTTACGTCGAACTGCACTTGCGAACCCACATTGTCAAATTACTTTAGTGGAGCCAAACAAAGAAGTGATTGTTTTTCCACGTGCAGTGAAGGAAGTTCCTGGAAAGCCAACTGCAGTTCAGCCACATCCGCTTGGAATTACAACTGCGGATTTAATTGAAATGGCACACGCGTCAACCGCACGTAAAATCGCTTCTTTCTTAACAAGTGAATTTTCTCGTTTTTCAAATGACAAAGTAAAAGAAATGGCAACTATGCTAACTGACATTAATTTTGACAGGGCGCCGCGCGTTTTAACTTGGCCTGAAGCTGAAAAAATTGTAAACACGATTCAAAAAATGAAGTGGATTGCACCTGAAACAGATGCAATGATTCCAATTGGCGAAGCGCATATTGAGAAGTCGCTGAAAAACTTATTGCAACCTGAAGAGCTTAAAGTAATTGAGCGAAAGCCAAAAGTTTTTCGAGGAGGAATTCCATTTTTAGTAGAAGCTGCAATTGCATACGGCGGAAAAGCAGGTACAACTGTTGGCGGTCAAACAAAAGCAGAAGTGCTGCGTTATGCGAACCGAACTCCGTTGTTATTCGATGCTGGTTCTTGTGCTACAATGGAAGCAGTGAAAAATATCGACTGGAATAGATACGACTTAAAGAACTGGGAAGACCAACCGATTTCAATTTTCATCAACTTAGTCAGTATTCACGTACCATATACTGGCGCAGGTAAAATGGCAGTGAGTCCAGAAGATGAAATTGTTCAAGAAATGCGAAACGCAATAATGGACTGCGCGCGGCAAGTGAGTATTTATTTACACGCTGTGAAAAAAGCAGAAGAACAAGAACAACGCAGACAGATATTCTTCAAGTACATTGGCGAAGTTGCTGAAGCGTTACATGACGTTACTGGAAAGCCACAAAAAGAATTGGAAGAAAAGCTTCGCAAAATTGCAGAGAAGAGAACTGCACTAATGGAAGCAATGGACGAAAATGAAGCAGATAAAGAGCTAAATGATCTTGAAGACGAAGCGGAAAAAGAAATTCAAGAAGAAGGATAAATAAATGGTAAAGAAAAATGGACAAGAATCCAAGAAGAAAAGTAATTAGGTGTTTTTAATTTATGGCAAAAACTGAGGGCAAAGCAAAAACGCAGACTCCTGAAGAAAAACGCGAAGAAATGCAGAAAAAAATCGCACACTTAGGCGCCGAGTTAGTAAAAGAAGTTGACGCAGGCGAAAACCTACACATGGACATCCCAGTTCGCGGTAGTGCCAACGTATTGTTCGACGAAAAAGCAAAGAAGATTCTCCTCGGCGACAAAATGTCAAAACGTTATTTATTCAATGTCGCGCACGCACGTCGATTCATGCAAACTATGCTCGTTGCCTCTTACGTAAAAAAAGATTTACTCGGAAACAACTTAACAGCCACACTTCGAGACCTTTACTACGCTAAAAAGAGGACGATAAAAGGATTCAAGGAAGACACTATTGACGAACAGAAAGAAAGTGACTTGGCAATTGTTGACTTAGAAGTAGCGATGGATAGCTTCCGTGAACGCCTTCATTTACGTGCAGAACCTAAAGGTAGAATGGCAGGCGACATGGTTGTGCTTGATCGCGTTAGGGATAAAGTTGACAGCATTGACTTATCGCGAATGGGTTCAGGTGGTTGGGCTGTGCCGTCCATTGTGGAACAAATTGAATTCAAAGACGTTGGAATTGAATACGTATTAGTTGCAGAGAAAAACGCTATTTTTGACCGTTTAAACGAAGATGGGTACTGGGAAAAAAATAAATGTTTACTAATGACAACCGCTGGACAAGCGGCTCGTGGAGCGCGACGTTTATTACAGCGCATTAGCACAGAATTGAAAATCCCGTGCTATTGTTTAACTGACAGTGACCCGTACGGATGGTACATTTATTCAACCATGAAGTACGGTTCAATGGCATTAGCTCACGAAAGTAACCGACTTGGTTGCCCGGACTTGAAGTTCCTCGGCATGAGCACAAGCGACATTGAACACTATGACTTACGCAGCGTTACCATTAAAGCAAAGGAAGTTGACATAAAACGCGCAGAAGAAATGAAAGCATACGCATGGTTCAAATCAAAAGAATGGCAAAGCGAAATCGACCTCTTCCTCGAAAAGAAGCTAAAGGCTGAAATTCAAGCGTTGTCAAGTAAAAACCTACAATATATTTCCAATACGTACTTGCCAGAAAAAATAAAGAACCAAGACTTCTTGCCGTAAGAAAGATAGTTTTACCCGTATTTGAGTTTTAGTGCTACTATTGAAAGAGCTAGCGGAGCAGTTATTGCGTTCGCAACAATTAACGGAAGGGAGTTAACCATAAGCCCATGAACAAGCCAAAGGATTAAACCAATAGCCAGAACAGTAAAAGTTCCAAGTGAAATATCACGAGTGGATTTTGTTTTCCACGCTTTAAACGCCTGTGGCATAAAAGCAACTGTAGTAAGCACAGCAGCAACTAAACCAAGAATTGTAACGTTATCCATTTTATTTCACTGTCAACCAAAGAGATACTAACAGAAGTACTATGCTAGCTAATTGCAAAGGAACTGCGTTTTGTGAAACTGTGAGAGCAAAACTTCCACCTACTCCAATTATGCTTAACAATAGCGGAAAGCAAATTGGACAACTAGTTGTGAAAAGGCCAAGCAAACTTCCGAGAAAAGCTGGTGCGTTTTGGCTGCAAACAAGTGGCTGTTTGCGCTTGTAAAACATTAGCGTAATTGCAAGAGCGGTTAAAATTGAAATTAATACTATCAAAACAAGACGAAGTGGTTCAAGTGTTTCAATGAATTGTCCAAGCGAAACTATGTAGACGCCAGTCACTATAAAATAAAAGATGCCAATTAGAACGGATAAAAATACAAAAAGTGCTAGGAATTTTTTCTGTGCTAAAACTGCAGAGATTTTCATTCAATTTCACGCAACTACAGTCATTGTTCCGCGGTACATGTTCATTGAACAACGGTAGGCAAATGTGCCGGTTTTGTCTGGAGTGAATTCAATTGGAACTTCTTCATTATCGCCAACAAGTTTGCTTACGCCAAAGTCTGACATTATTAATTGTCTACCACAGCCAGCGTATTTGTCTGCACTGAAAAGAATTTTGACTGGAACTCCTTTTTTAACAGTAAAACTAGTTAGAGAATATCCACTCGTAGATGCGTGTATTCGAACTTCTTGAACTCCATTTACAAGCTGAATACTTGTTCCGCCAGTTTGCGCACCCACAGTATTTTGAGCAGCATTACTAAGTAGAATAGGAATAGCTGCAACTACTCCGAAAACGAATAGAAGCAAGATTATTTGTAAAATGTTAGCCATGTTATATCACCATTAAGTTTTCGATTATTTATACTCAACGTTTAACTGCTTTAAACGCATTTGCGCATGAACCACAGCAAAAGTATAACTTTTTCCCATTTATTTTTTCGCTGTACGAATTGCCAAACACTTTACACCCGCAGTGAGCGCATTGATGTATCTTTTTAGCAATTGCAAGTTCAATTAATTCTTCAAAACTATGAAGGGCTTTATTAGCAAATGCAGATCCAGTCGAGGTTAAAGCGTAGACTTTCTTATCGCGTTGACCTTTTTTACTTACCAAAACTAACTTTGCACGCACAAGGGAAGATAAAAACGGATAGATTTGACCTGAACTAACCTTGTAGCCAAACTTTTCTCGCATATCTTTCATCAATTCATAGCCGTGTCGTGGCTTTTGTAGTAACAATATTAATACTGCGATTTTCGACAAACTAGTTACAGTGATAGCCATATAAGTACATTTTAGCAGCAAGGTATTTATACCTATCTTTTTATAACATATCTAAAATAGATATAACAAGCACAACTAAAATAAACAAAAAATAAAAATAAATAAAAAATAAAAAAACTAAAGATATAGCAAATGGTGATTTTGAAATGGTTGATATGATTCCTTGGATTTTTGCGTTCATAACAATGGGCGCAATGACTTTGCTTTCGCTTTACTACGTTTACGAACGTAGGCAAAATTTAAGCGAAATGTGCTGCATGATGAATGGCATGATGTACGGCAACTTGCCGGGAATCATTGTCGGTGTGCTTTACGCATTGCCAACTGGAGACTACTTAATGGGAACCATCTTAGGCACAATCGCTGGCCTACTTGTCGGCATACCTATTGGCAGAAGTGGTGGACCGCTTGGAAGAATGGAAGGGGTAATGGCTGGATTTATGGGCGGGACAATGGGCGCTATGCTTGGCTTCATGATGCGCTTTGTTAACTTACAATTATTCATGCAATTCTTAATCGCATGCGTAGCTTTGATGAGTTTTGAAGTAGCGTACGTAGCATATAAAGAAACTGGCCGGGAAAAAGTACCAACATTATTGCTCGGGTCGTTTATTGCGATTTTCTTAATCGCAATTATTGGAACTTTTGTATTCAAGTACACAATTAGCTAAATGCTATAAAAAAAATTAAAACACAAAGTACAAATTGAGTGAAAAAAATGGAAAGAGAATTTGAAGTCATTGGCATGCACTGCGCGTCATGTGCAGTTAACATTGAAAAAAAACTGAAAAAGATAAGCGGAGTGGAAAACGCTTCAGTTAGCTACGCTACGCGTAAAGCAATTGTAACTGGCGAAGCGCCAATTGAAGAGTTACGTAACACAGTAGAAAGCGCGGGATATAAGCTCGTTGAGCAAAGCGCTAAGCAAATGGAAGAAACCAAAAACTTAGAAGAAAAAGAAATACAAGACTACAACACAAAAGTAATTATCTCCGCAATTTTTTCTGTCCCACTACTAATCCTTGCAATGGGCGGACTAATTGGATTAACCTTTCCTCAATTCATTGAAAAAAATATGCTGTACTTGCAATTTCTATTGTGCCTCCCAGCTATGTACGCTGGTCGGGAATTTTTCATCCGTGGCGCAAAAGGGATTCTAAATAAAATGCCAACAATGGACACGCTTGTTGGAATCGGAGTTGGCGCAGCTTTTGTTTATAGCTTAGGGGTTACGTTTTTAGGAATTGGAACAGAAGCGTATTTTGAGATCTCCGCAGTTGTTGCAACTTTTATCCTCCTCGGTAGATTGTTAGAAGCAAAGGCGCGTGGAAAAACAAGTGAAGCAATTAAACGATTAATGGGACTATCGCCAAAAACTGCACTTGTGATTCGAAATAAAAAAGAAATTGAAATTCAGATAGATGAAGTAGTTGTTGGAGAATTTATAGTTGTTCGGCCTGGTGAAAAAATTCCAGTTGACGGAGTAGTTACAAGTGGAGAAAGCAACGTAAATGAAAGTATGGTTACTGGCGAAAGCATGCCAGTTTCTAAACACAAAAACGACAAAGTAATTGGGGGAACAGTAAACGAACGTGGCTCATTTACATTTAAAGCAACAAAAATTGGAAAAGAGACTCTTCTCGCGCAGATAATTAAACTCGTTGAACAAGCGCAGAGTTCAAAGCCACCAATTCAAAAAATGGTTGACCAAATATCCGCCGCATTTGTCCCCGTAGTTGCGCTAATTGCATTACTAGCATTTGCATACTGGTATTTCATTGCTGGCCAGAGTTTCTTATTTGCGCTTACAATCTTCATTACCATTCTTATCATTGCCTGCCCATGCGCCCTTGGACTGGCAACTCCAACTGCAATTATCATGGGAACTGGAAAAGGCGCAGAGCGGGGCATTTTGATTAAAAATGCAGCGGCATTAGAGATCGCCAAAAAAGTAACTACTGTTGTGTTTGACAAAACTGGAACATTAACAAAAGGCGAACCAGAAGTAATTGATGTTTATTCACTTGGAGAAAAAAGAAACACAATTCTGTTGCTTGCTGCAAGTATGGAAAGTCGATCAGAGCATCCACTTGCCGAGGCAATTGTTAACAAAGCAAAAGCCGAAAAGCTAAGCATAAAACCACCAATCGAATTCAAAGCAATCGGCGGAAAAGGAGTGAGCGGAAAAATAAATGGCAAAAATATCTTAGTTGGATCACAGTCATTCATGAAGGATAGTAAGATTTCAATCGAGGGCTTCGATGAATCGCTTGACGAAACTGAAGAAAACGGCAGAACTGCAGTATTCGTAGCAGTTAACAAAAAAGTAATTGGATTAATTTCAATTGCCGATGCAGTGAAAGAAACTAGCGCAGAGGCAGTTGCAAAGCTTTCGCAAATGCATGTAGACGTGTACATGATTACTGGCGATAATGAACGAACTGCAAAAGCAATTGCAAAGCAAATCGGAATCTCCGAACAAAACGTGCTAGCACAGGTTTTGCCAGGCGAAAAGGCAAGTAAAGTCAAAGAATTGCAAGCAAATGGAAAAATAGTTGCAATGATAGGAGATGGAATAAACGATTCACCGGCATTAGCGCAAGCAGATCTCGGCATAGCAATGGGGTCTGGTACGGACGTAGCAATGGAAAGCGGACAAATTGTACTTGTTAAAAGCGATGTTCGCGACGTTGCAACTGCAATTGACTTAAGCAAATACACTGTTTCCAAAATTAAACAGAACTTATTCTGGGCATTTGGCTACAATATCATACTCATACCAATTGCGGTTGGCGTACTTTATCCAGTTAATGGCATGTTGCTTAACCCCTTGCTCGCCGGAGTAGCAATGGCACTCTCGTCAGTCTCAGTTGTGTCAAACGCATTGACAATGAAAGGATATCCAAAGCAGACTATCCTCGACAAAATATTCAAATGAAAATATTAATTGTTCAATACATAGCGAGGTGAAAAAAAATGGCTGAAGAAAAAGTAAATAGTGAAAAGAAAAAAGGCAAGAAAATGAGTTGCTGCGGAGAAGGACAGTAGAAATTGTAGCGGTTTCAAAGGCTCGTACCGCTCATGCCGAAGTTTAGCCAAAATAGCACCTACAGTGCTTATTGTACTTAACGACTAGCTAAACTTCAGGGGCCTTTAACAAAGAAGATAATAAACATGGATAAAAATTTTAAGTGTGAAAAATGCGACGCTAGTTTTGAAGTTCTAGAGGCGCTAAATAGCCACTTTAACGCAAAGCACTTTGAAGCACCGAAGGAAAACTTCACAACTAGGCTGAAAAAACCACTCAAGTATCTGGTTATATTAGTAATCCTGACTAGTACAGTTTGGCTCGCATATAGTTGGGCGGCTAATGTGCCTAAAATTGGACCAGTTGGCTCAACGCACATTCATCAAGACTTTAAAGTTTATCTAGACGGAAAGCAGATTGACTTCTCGCAAGCAAAATATCAAGTGCGCGGACCCCAAGTCCATGTTGAAGATAGAGATGGGGATGTAATCCACGTACATGCAACTGGCGTACCTATTGGAATGTTCTTTGATAGCCTAGGGATGAACTTTAACAAAGACTGCTTCAAAACTGACAGCGGCACAAGCTATTGTAACAACGATAACAATACGCTGAAGTTCTACGTTAACAACATTTCAAACTCCGAGTTTGACAAATATGTACTCCGCGACTTAGACAAGATTTTAATTTCATATGGAAGTGAAAACGAGTCAGTTACGAAACAATTAGATTCAATAACTGACAAAGCAAAAACTGCTGGAAACAAAGCAAGTTAAAATGAAAATTATAGTGAAAGGCTTTCACGAGCGCAGCAACAGACTAACGCCTAGGCTACTTAATTCGCTAACTATTCGGCGATTACAGGGAACGGAAAATAGCACTAAAACTAACGACTAATAATGGTTAAATATGCTATTATTACTAAGTGCATATACAAAGTTGAAATTTGCATAATGAATAGTAATATCAAAATAAAAATACGCGGAAACATAGGCTCAGCATTACGTTTATCGCTTTTACTTATTTTATTTCTTTCACTTACATTAACCGTTAATGCAGCTGAATTTAAGCAATTTAACGCAAAGGAATTTGCCCCTCAAGAAAAAGCGCCAGGGGATTTTGCGCAAAATCCATTTAAACAAAATAACAAATTCAAAATACCCGATTCAGCTGGAAAAAATACCCCTGCAACCGCTTGCCCGGGCGCACTTATAATAACCAGCGGACCATCGATCCAATTTTTAGACAATGCAGCAGGCAGCATACGCGTAAATTGGAATACAAACATAGCTTCAACTAGCGAACTTTCAATATATCGCTACGATGGAGAAACAGGAACAAACGTTGTTGAAACAAACATTAGAAACGTTGGCGAGCAGACTAGAAGCCACTCACTAAACGCAAACAACTTAGTTCCAGGCAGCCACTTTGTTGAAGTAACTAGTAAAACAATTGCAACTCAACAATGTGCAGCTAAAGTAGTTACCGAAAAAGTAAACGGCGGAGTTTTCATACAATACCCACATGGCCCACAACCAAAAATAACATTTGAAAGTCCAACTCCCGCAAATGGCGCTGCGCTATACGATAAACAAATTATAATTAGAATTTCAAGTGATAAACCATTACAATTAGCAAAAATACACTTAGTTTACCCGAACAACACGCAAATCACATCTCCAATGACTAGATTAGGCGCAACTAGCTATTCTTATGCATTGAAAGCACAAGTTGGCTCAACAACTTATGACGCATATGTGCTCGATGGAGAAGAACAAACTAATAACTCGCAAAGTCGCTTTTTCACAATTAATCCAACTCAATTAACTTTTGTCGACCCAACTCCAGTAAATGGTGCAAGTTTAAGTGAATCAACCACGCAGGTTACAATTAAAATTAATTCAAACAGAGCACTCCAGAATGCAACATTAAAATGGAAAAATGAAGCTCAAGTATTAACCGGCTACGCAATGACTGCAACTAGTCAAACTGAATTTTACGCGAATGTACCAAACTTAAACCACGGCCAACATTCGTATTTTGTAGAGGCAGTTGACAACGATGGGGACATTACAAATACAAAAATTGGAACGCTCAACAATGCCGTGCCTAGATTTTTAACAATTTCTTCAACAACTCCGCAAATTACGTTTGTTTATCCAACACCAACAGAAATTTCAACAACTCAACAAATAGTTACAATTGCAATTTCTTCAAACGAACCGCTTTCAAACGCAGTATTACGTTGGTATGCAATAGGAACATCGACAACAGTTAACGAATATCAAATACCCGCGATTAACTCAACTACTTTTTCAAGAACTTTTATTTCTTTGCCGCGCGGTACCTATACATATCAAGTTATTGCAACTGACTTACAAGGCGATGTGAACACAACGCGGCACAAAACGTTAGTAATTGCACCGACTTTGCCAGAGGTAAATTTTGATGCTAATGCACCGCAAGACCAAAGTATTACAACAAGCCGTACCGCGATTATAAGTTTTGATTCAAACGAAGCATTGAACAACGCAACTCTAGAGTGGATTTATTCAAATCAAACAAAAGTAAACTTACAAATGACAAGGATAAACGCAACACGTTACGCGTACATGCAAAATAATTTACCACGTGGAAACAATTACTATAGCGTAACTATAACTGATTTAGAAGGAGATACTACTCGCAGCCAACAAAGAAGATTTACAATAAATCCAACTCCGCCAATAGTTTCACTACTTAACCCAACACCTGCAAGCGGATTGCAAACAACTGAACGTTCGTTCACAATTAGAATAAATTCAAATGAAGGACTTACAACAAAAACACTAGTATGGAATTACCAAAACAGAATAAGTAGTTACGAAATGCAAGCAACAAGCGCAGATACTTACGAATACAACATAACAAACTTACAACCCGGCACCCACACTTACAAAGTTTACGCAACTGACGGAGAACAAGATACAACTACAAGCGAAGAAAGAACATTAATAGTGCAAGCAACTCCTCCGCAAATTACATTTGTCGATCCAACACCAGTAAATGGATTACAAACAACTCAACGTAACTTTACAATTAAAATAAATTCAAGCGAACCGCTAGCAAATACAAAACTATATTTATTTTCAGATCAAAACTACGTTTCAATGTCCGAAACTACAGCAAACAACTACGAATACAATGTGTCAACATTAAGCAGAGGTCAACATAATTACCATGTCGAAGTAACTGACATACAGGGCGATACAGCAACAAGCGAAACGCGTACGCTAGAAGTGCAGCCAACGCCACCAATTATAACTTTCTTAACCCCAACTCCAGAAGATGGAATAGCTACTGCAAATCGCAGTGCAAGTGTAAAAATACAATCTAATGAAGAGCTTCTAAACGCAGTTATAACTTGGATTGATCCAAACAACACCCAAACTACTGCCTCAATGCAGAGGTTAACTCCAACTGAATACATTTACACAACCGCAAACAATTTACCTCGTGGACAACATAATTACTCAATAATTGCAACAGATAAAGAATATGATATTGCTACGATACCAATAAGGACACTAACTATTTTGGCAACGCCGCCACAGGTTACTTTTATTTCTCCAACTCCACAAGACGGCGTAACGGTTTTGCCGAATGTATCTGTCACAATTAAAATTTCTTCAAATGAACCATTAACAAGCGCAATTTTAAATTTGGTGGGTAGAAACAACAGCACACCAGCAACAATTGCAATGACTAAAAATACAAATTACGAATTCGAACAGACAATTAGAAGCGCTGAACTAGGAGAAAATAATTATACCATAAACGCAATTGATGCTGAAGGAGATAGTGCTACAACTGCAACGCGCACAATTAACGTACAAGAACATCAGTTACTAGCTGACCAAGCACAACAGTGGGACATAGTAAACCACTTCGAACAAGGCGGATGGCACTACGAATGCGCATATGATAATGGTCAGATAATAATAGCAGGATATAGAGAAGCGTCAGTTCAGGGCTGGTACTGTGATTTTGGAGCTGGAACTGGTTTTATAACTAAAAACCTAAATCCCCCTTGGTTAGCTAATATTCCTTACTGGAGTTCAATAGACTCTGCCCCAGGCTGGGACATGGTAATGAAGTGGACAAGTAATTACTCTGGACCAGTAAATATCAAGGGATGGTACAATCCAATAGTTTCATCTACTTCAAATATTACATTCTGGATTAATAATCAACAGATAGGCAGCGCACTGGTAGCAAATTTAACAAATACAACTTATTCATTTCCAACTCAGGTAGTTGCAGGCGATAATGTAAGCGCACGCTTCGGGCAATCCCCCACTGAATCAACTTATCAGTTCAAAATGCAAATAACAACTTAACATGGCAAAAAGTACCCATACCCCCGCACAATAGCCTAAATACTTGGACAAATAGCCAATGAAATACTTAAAATTAAAGATAATTATCGTCTTTTGACGTAATTTTATTGGAAAAACGTTATAAACGCAGAAGGTTAAAAAGCGAGAAAAAGCACAGCATATTACATGTTAGGCATTGAAAAAAGTTCATTAATTGTACTCTTAGCTATTTTTGTTTTACTACTCCCTACACTCGCATTAGCCACTTCATTTTACAACGGCGTTAATTCAAATATAGTTTTACCAAATTCTATTCAAAAAGTTAACCCCATTTTAGGCGTGGGACACAAAATAATTAGTGCACGCAATGCACAAAATGCTCAACGTATAGCCCAGCAAATTCCTACTTTTGAAGCCGCTAAACCAAATTCAGGTCAAAAAGGCAATAACGACCGCACCACATTGCCAATTATTGCTAATCGAATAAACGGCGCAAATGGTTTTGACTATACTGATTTTGCCTCGATTCCAGAACAATATCTTTCAGTGAAGAAATGCAACGCAATTTCGCCAGGCAGTTATTTGCTTTGCTCACTGTGCTATAGTCCATTTATGCAGCCAGCTAAACCAGTTGGATTCAACCAGCAAATAAGTGCACTTCCAGATGGGCAAACTTTACTTGATATTTGCACAGTAAAAGGCGCAACAATATACCAACAAAGTTGTCCGATTCCAGGAAACGCAGTTTTGCCTGGAGACACAAGCGCAGATAGATTTACAGTACCAACATTAGGAAACTCACCAGCAACAGGACAAAATAACATAATGGCTCAAGTTAACCCATCAAGTAACCCGATTTACAATTTATACGAGTACAACAAACTAGCTTGGTGTGACTTGGAACTTAAATTTACTCAAAACGCACAAGCTGAAGTTACAAATCAAGTTGACGGCACAATTCGCGTGTCTTGGATAACTAACTTAAAATCAACTGGCAAAATAACAATTCTAAATTTAACTGAACCTGATCCCCAAAGAGAACTTGTTACAGTTAAAACAGATCGGGAACCTACCAAAGATCATGTTATGATTTTTAGTGGATTAGTTCCAGCAAATTACTATATCTTGGTTGACGCGGCAGTAGAACAAACTCCTTATACCCCGCGCCAAGAAATTCACGCAAATATTAGATCAGTTCAAGTACTTGGCTCAGCAGTAAACGCAGCAACAGTTACGTTTGTTTCACCTACTCCGGCAGACAACGCAATTCTTACTTCAGATACGTTTACAGCTAAAATAAGTTCAAATAAACCACTTCTCAGTGCTTCAATTTATGTAACTGGTCCAGATCACAGCGTTCGTCAAATTGAAATGACTAAACTAAATCCAACTTCGTTCAGCGTAACTTATAGCGGAAAAGCAGGAACAAATACGTACCAAGTTCACGTTGTCGACTCAGAACATGAATACCAAAGCGAAAGTGAAGTTCGAACCGCAACACTTGCGTTACCCGTAATTAGTTTCATAACTCCAACGCCATTAGACGGCACAGTGTTAAACGAAATTAGAACTGCAACTGTAACAATAAATTCAAACGATCAATTAACCAGTGCTATACTTTACTGGCAAGATACTTCTGACACTACCATTACTTACCCAATGACTAAAGTGAACGACTACACATACACAGCTACAGTAAATCAAATACGCGCCAGTAGCTATTCATTCAACGTTATGGCAACTGATAACGAAGGCGACCAAGCAGATTCGCCAACAAGATACGTGACAGTTACCCACACGCCAACTCAGCCATCAGTAAATTTTGTCGATTTAACTCCAATGCAAGGAACTCAATTAGCTAATGACTCACTAACAGTGGCAATTGAAAGTAACGAATCTCTTGAAAGTGCTTGGCTATCAGTAACTAACTCAATTGGAACAACTGAATATACAATGACACCACGAACACCAACTAGATTTGACATTGTACTTAATAACTTGCACAGTGGAGCAAACACATTTAGAGCAAGAGTAATTGATTCACAAGGCGATACAGGAGAAACAACTGAAGTTTCAAATGGAAGTACAATTGAAAGCACCGAAATAGGACTTGGAAAAAGCTTCGCATCAACAGAAGGAAATCCGTTATTCTATCAATTTAGACGTAACGATGGTTCCACAGTAGATATGACTTATGGAACTACAGCGTATCCAGGCGGGGCATTACCGGCTTGGTATGCTAACGAAGCTTCACAAAGCAATTGGGCGCTTTATCAAGGAAATGAACTATACTCTCACCCCGGCGCAAGCGGAGGATTAGAATATCCACACCCAACTATTCGCTATAACATAAACAATTTTAGCACTTACACAATTAATGGAACATTAACGAGTATGAGCAGCGGATTAGTGACTTATAAAATTTACGTAGATTCAGCTGAAAAATGTAGTTATACGATCGCAGGTAATCAAACTCCAGTAAATTGTGCGCTTGGACAGCTTAGCGCAGGACAATACGTTGAAATAGAAGAACAAAGTACTGACGGCAGTAGCAGTGACTGGAACAAAGTTGACCTCACGATATTTGGAACAAGCCAAACGACAAGCACTTCAGAAGCGGGTTCAAGAACAGTAACCGTACCAGACTATTACTTGCTACATAGTTTTCCTGACGAAGCAATTGGAGCAATTGGCGTTTACAACCAAAATGGAATACAAACATTATTCGCTGGAACATACAATGAAACAGTTCCAGGTAAAGGCCACGTTTACAAGTCAAGCGACGCGACTAACTGGAATAATGTATTAAACGTAGATACATCACACTTCGTTGACGGCGTAACTCAATCTAACAATGGAGTTTATGCAATGACTGCAATGCCCGGAATAGATGGAGACACTGCATTTTACGCGGGAACTGGAACAACTCGCAATGGAGTTCCAGATGGCGATATTTACCGAACAACCGATGGACTTCACTGGGAAAATGTGTTCCACGGTAGCGCGCCTCAAAAAGTTAATTCACTACAAGTAATTGACGGAACACTTTACGCCGGAACTACAAGCACTACAGGCGGTGGTCAATTAGTTTACGCAAGACCAGGACAAACATGGAACTTGGCAAACGTAAACAACCCAATCGAAGGAGTAGAAAAATACAATGGAAACTTATACTACACGTCAAACACAGACATATACCAGCTAGGAACAGAAGGAAATGGACCAGTAAGTCACCTATGGTATCAAGATGCACAAGAAAACGTATATAGCCCCTATGGATTAGCTATGAAAGTTTATAGCGGAAAACTATATGCTGGCACATTAAGTTATGGTGGCGCAGTTTTGTTCAGCTCAACCGACGCTAGAACTTGGACTCGCGAATCTCTAACTGAAACTAACCGCATTAACAAGCTTCGCATTTTATCAGACAATAAACTTTACATGCCGAGTGGAAAAGTTAACTACGCCAAACTATGGACAAAAGACGCAAGTGATGCGAATGGATTAGTTGCTGATTTTGCTCCAAGTGATTTAGTAGTTGACGTTGTTGAATTCAACGGTAACAAATACGTTGCCACAATGGATCGCATTGGAGGGCCAACAAACCCAGACGGCAGTACAAACACAAACCGCATTGGCGCAATTTACAAACTTACCACTTAAGAAACTTTTCTTCTATTTTTGCCTTTTTCTTTTTTTTAAAACTTAATTTATTACAAAGTGTTTTAAGCCGGCAGAATCTACTGTACACGTACTTACTAGCCGCCCACTATTTTCAAGGTAATTATATTGAACCACCGCGAACTCTTTCACCCCCGCTAGATCTTTCGCAAATTCAAAATCCGTTTCAGAAACTACATGCCCCGAATAATTAGCAGGATACTTTGTTATATTCTCAATATCCGCCTCAGTCAAATTATTATAAAAAGCTACGTTCGCACTTGCTAACATACAACCAAACATTTCTTGCCTTACCAAGCTAGTAATATTACCAGTAAAATTCAAAGGCCAGCGAAAGGTAAATCTGACCTCAGCAGAGTTAAGTAATTTATTAAAAGTTGCTTCAAAAGAATCTCCTTCAGAACCACTAGCATATTCTCTCACAAAAATATTTTCTGTCTTACTCATATCCCCGCTAGTTGACTTATTTACATCCAAAAAAGACTTAACCGGAAACGAAGATCCCGCATTCCCCAAATCAATGCATCCAAAAATAAAAAAAGAAACTAAAACTACCAAAATTAATCCAAGTGATTTCATTCTATTGCCCTCAAATATTTTCTAGTTTCCTTA
>OBEQ011606933.1_pt1 | contig 20271 bp, 9 predicted proteins | sample 1670901 | NCBI WGS metagenome assembly OBEQ01 (sample SAMEA104232315, study PRJEB22302) | groundwater metagenome | biome: forest; feature: aquifer; material: groundwater | place: USA | collected 2011-08-07 | depth 5.4 m
ATTTGATCAATCGATTATGAAATATCCTAATATCAAACGGTTTCCGGGTGGCGCATCAACGGATTTAATTCCAAATTTACAAAATCCTGAAAATCCAGCGCCGTTATTGAAACAGGCTAATTTACCGCATTATGGGAATGGGTGAGATAAATTATTATCTCAACTGGCGACCTTGTTTTCTAATTTGTCTTTCCATTCTCATGTCTTTGCATTTGCCAGTAAGAGCCTGGCTTATATTGCCTACGAGAGCAAGAGAGAGAAAATAATTTGCGCCGCCTATGAGAGTGCTTGCGCCACTGCTAAAAATGCCCTGACATGATAGGCCAACGTGTGATAATTTCATTCCACCAGCCAAAGTTTGTGCCATTGATAGAATTGCCATTGTTCCACTAAAACTTTCTGTTGTTGCAGATACAGATCTTCTATATAAAGGTTGTCTTTCAACATCCGACATATCAGGAAGCATTGCATACTCTTTTTGTTTTTTTTCCATTCGGAGAGCAACACGTAAAAGAGCGGTTTGCAGCAGTGAAGTGGCAGCTATAAAATTAAAATATCTTAGTTGTTTTGCTTCAGGCGTTACTTCCGTTGTTTTTGCCGTAAAATCAATCGCTAATTCTGAAAGAAACATCATTGCAATTGTTGAAACGAAACAAGCTCTTTCTTGAGCGGTCATTTCCTTGAAAAACCTGCCGAATTGCAAAAAGCTTTCCATTGATCCTTTAAGCAAAAACTTAGCGATATCTGGGCAGTTTTTAACATCTTGGGTGTTATAAATAGTGAGGAGCAAACCACTGATTATAGAGCTAATGGCTACAGGGGCGATGTTAGTCGCTAATACTAATGTAATAGGTGCTACGGGCCCCTCTAAAATTTTATTTTCAAATTGAAAGATGGTAGTCAAAGGTTGAGTGGTATATGCATTTTTACAATGTATTGGATCTGAATAAGTTAATTTAGCCATTAAATTGGGAGTATATTCTGTAGTGGAACCCGCCGCTCTACCAACAGTCGCTAAAATGATAGCGCTAATACTGCTTGTCAAACCGAATACTGTATACGATGTACCTTGGGCTACAACGTTCATAAATTTACTCGCACCATTTAAAGCTGATTGAAATATGCTATACATGTTAATTATCTCCAAATAGTCAATTTGTAAAAATTAAATTTAAAAAATTAAAAAAATCATACGAAAAAAATTAGCAAAAATGTGTCACGCTAAGGTGTCGTACCAGCGAGAGCGGGCATGACATATTGCATAACATGCTACGTGACAATCCTATTATGTTAATGCCGATATTCATGGATTGTTTCGTCATCTTCGACTCTTCGCAATAACGGAAAAATTTTTTGTCCTGTGCAAAGAAATGTGTATTGTTAAACTTGTTATTTAAGTATTTGTTAAGGTTTTTATTATAAAATTTATTATTAAAGTGGCATTTCTCTACCACGAAATTTTCTAAAGATTATATTAAAAATTTTAATATGACAAGTAATTACTGAAATACGTTTGCAGAATGACGAGGTGCAAAAAACGCATGTCTATTTTGCCCTATGTTATTATTGATTTTATTCAAATTTCTTTCAATTTTTTCGCAGAAAACATATCTGCTACGAATGCTTCTTCCAATCCCAACTCTTTATTCACCAGTCCGCGATTATAATAAGCTTGCCAACTAGTTGGATTGAGTAACATGGCATCAGTAAAATCATCTTTAGCTTTCGCAAATTCTTTTTGTTTCATTAATACTGCCCCGCGATTGATATAAGCTTCATGTGCATTGACATTGGTATTGGCGTTGATATTGGTATTGAGTGCAATTGCAGTTGAAAAATCAGCAATGGCTTCAGCAAATTTATTTAAACGTTTATATGCAAAACCGCGATTGTAAAATGCCGCGCTATTTTCTTTATCGAGAGCAATCGCTTTATTATAATAATCAATAGCAGCAAGAAAACGTCCTAAATAAGAAAGCGTATTGCCAGTATTCAAATGCGCATGATAATGCAGGGGATCTAACAAAATAATTTGTTGGTAATATTGATATGCCAATGCATAATTTTTTTGGGCAAATGCTTGATTCCCATATTGAAATAGTAAATTTTTATCTTTCAATTTTTCATTTACTTGATTTTGGCTTGTTAGCATAGGAATTTGCTCCAATATAAGCTTCATAGTCTCGATGTAATTTATTTTCTAATTGTTTATTGCCACGAGCAACATTTGTGAGAATAGTGTTACCTAACACCGTTTGTAATTCCTGGCTCGCAGTCTCAGGATGACTGACATCTAAAAAGCTCACGGTGCCGCCGGTTTGTTCGGCAATTTCAGCAAATGCATTCTTGGTGTCTTGTTCTTTTTTAACAAAAAAAGTAAATATGGGAATATTTTTTTGTTTGAATATAGGAAGTAACTGATCAACATGTTGAGGATAACCATCATTCTTATTATCACCAAACTTATTTTTATGTGCTTCTCTATACTGACTGTCGGAAATCTTCTGCTTAATGTCTGCCGGTGTATTGGGCGGCATATCTCCAATTAAAATAACTAATGTTAGACCAGATTTTTCTGCTACTTGCAGCGCATGCCACAAACCTATTTCGATGGCTTCTCTCATTTCACCATCGTCCGCTTTAACTGATTTTATAAAGGTTTCTAACTTTGCCGAATCAGAAGTCATATCTGAATGAATAAGAATGTTCTTTGGTGTTGATGCGTAATTTCGATAACCCGCCAATTCTATTTCGACAGCATTTCCATCGATGTTATTTGTTACAAGTGTTTGCCTTAAATTCGTCATCATTAATTGAACGGTATCTTTAACACCGTCAATTAATTTGTCCATGGAAAAAGTTACATCCATTAATATTAACGTGTGAGAATCACATATTTCACTTTGCGTAGGAATAGCACTTACATTATTAATAGTTTGTAATAAATGGATTAATTCCGGTTGATTTTCATTTTTATTTTTTTCTGCGGCAGTGTGTGCCGCTTGTAACGCATGATAAAATGCTAATGACGGTTTATGTAAAGCGTCTCTCACGGTCACCATTTTTTGTTTTAATTCACCATAAGTTGCTGCAAATAATTCTCTTCTACGTTTATCTAAAGCCGCATAAACATTATTATCTTTTTTCATTTGTTCAATTTCGTCAGCTGTTAAATTATATTTTTTTTCTAACCCTCTTTTATTTAACACCATACTGTAAGACCCGGGTCCACCTTGTCTACCGGTGCGGTTCTTATCTTGAGTTTCTTCACACAACTGATCGGGGAAGTAAGCATCAATGACATGCGGGCCACCATTGATATTAATATTTTCATTCAAACAAATATAATCTCGACCACGGCCATCATCGCTTAATGCGAGGGTGATTTGTCCTGGCGCGGTTGCTGCAATAATTTCTGCATTTTTTTCTTCGATCGTGCTACTAGAAAATTTTGTCATGACGTTAACATTCAAATTAAGATTTTTGAATTCTTGAGAATGATAATATGTCATTAAATTATCTATAGTATCAAAAAATATAATCACTGGTCGGATGGGTTCGTTAACATCGCGCGAGCCTTTTTGGTGATTAAAAATTTCTTGTGTTAATAGGTAGTGGTATTGATCGTCTTCTGCAACACACACATCATCTTTTGGATGAAATTTAAGATGATTAGGACCATAAGCAGATGGCATGAAAGTTTGATCTTGTACTAAAAATTCTTCACGGATCATTTTTGTTTCGAAAAGACTTAATTCACTCAATGTTCCTGTCGCACCGAGCAGACAACGGAAGTTTTTTATCATTTCGGTATAAGAAAAAGTACCGCAATTAACTAATAATCCTTGTTGTTGATTTAATAAATGAGCGTCAATTTTTCCGCGAGCAGATTCATACATATATGCCCACATGGTGAGATAACCTTTGTTGGCGTCAGTGGTCATACCATCTTGACCATCGGAATACGCTATCTTGCCGTTCATCACTTCGTAAGCGTGCTTATCTTTTGATTGATAATTTTTTAATGCTTCCAGCATTTCTTCGATAGCATCATTTACTAGAAAATGCCAATCATGATCAAGTGTTTGAATACAAGCCTGATATTGTGGAGTTTGTTTTACTATACTTAAATGCAATTGTTTTTTTGTTTTTTGCAGATTCCAAATGGTGTCAATTAAATCAGTGATCTTATCATTGTTAAGACGTAACACTGGATGATAAAACGCGCCATATACTTCTGGTTTAAACAATACATCTATTTCATCAACAATGACAATTTCTTCGCGTGCAGCTTGTTCGTTTTTCTCTGTAAGCGTATTTGTTTTATTAATAATAAGATGTTCAGTATCTTCACGTAAATCAAATTGTTTATTCAGTATGTCTTCAAGTAAATTATTATACGTGCCGTATTTGATATATTCTTTGACGCCAAGCAATTCAAACATTTTTTCAAAATCAGTAAAATCTCTTAAAGATAAATACTTACTATAACAAGCACAATTGACTGAAAAACCAAGTAGCGCCAATATTTCTGCAATCACCGCGATGACAATGGATTTCCCTTCTCCTGAAAGGACTTGTACCAAGTGACTTGATAATTCCTCTTTATCACCCACCAGGTTTAACATATTAAATATGGCAATCACTTGTGCTGGATGTGGCTTTTTTAAATAATTTATTCTGTCATTACTGATGCCGGCATCAAAATACGCTTTAGAATCACGCAATGTCCAAATGGCAAAGAGATAAGCAACCAGATTAGGGATTTTTTCAATAATGGTGTTGTTCCAAATAATTTTATTATTTGCATCTAATTGAACCGGATTATTTGCAATCATTTTTTGTAAATTAGTTAATAATTCATGTAAATGTTTTTCTGGATTATTATTAAAATTTAATTCTGGTTTGAGATATTCTGCAATCAATTCATCATATTTTGTTTGAAATTGATGAAAAGCCTTACGAAGTATTTCTATTTTGTTGGGAGGGAGTGAGCTAATTTCAGCTTCACTTTTTTTCTGTTGTAAATGTTTGAGTATATATTCTATGTCTTGAGGATTCGTGCGAGTGTTACGCAATGCAATAGCGATTCCTGAAAAACAATTTTGTTGTTGCAAAATGGTTTGACCTAAACCGGATTTTTCTTTCTGTAATTCTGTCGCTAATAATTGTATATATTGAATACCGCGTTTTTCTCGCAGGTACGCGAGGAAATGGCTTAATACCGTTTTGATATGCTCAGATAGCGTTGGCATACTGTTAATCATTCTTTGCAAATTAATTAAAAACTGAATAATGTTTTCGCGAAAACTAAGCTCGGTGGTGTTCTGAATATTGGCTTGATCAATCGTATTTTTTTGTTCGTTGACCGCCTGTTCCAGCATCATTTTAAAACGTATTTCAATATTACGAGCAGCATCAATAGCAAGTAATTGTGGAGCGCCACTTTGATTGTTTAAATCTAATTGTATATTTGCTAATTGCGGGTTACCCGTACAATTGATTGAAAATAAAGATAACTCTTTGTAACAATCGTTAAATGTTTGCCAATTTTTGTTTTCAATCTTGTCTGGTAATTCTTTTAATGCTTGCGTATAAAGTTGTTTTAAATAAGTAGTGGTTGCAGTAATCAAATCATGTTGGTAGTGACTAACATCTAAATATTTATTAAATATGCTGCAGTGAGTAATAAATGTCAGAGTCGTATTTAATTTTTCAAAATAGAATTGTCTTAGGTATTCACTTTTTTCGGGTAGTTTTAAATAAGTTGAGATATCCATAGTGATGCTATGGAGCGCGTCACTGACTGCATTTTTAATTAATTCTATTAGAGCCGAAACAGGATATTTATTGATGAGTTCGCTGAGTTCAGGTAGAGGAGTTTGTAGATCAGCTGCTTCACAAGCAATCATATATTGTGCAATTTGCGCAATAATATTTTCCCAAGTCGACATAAAATCTAATGTTTCTTTTAGCTGCTCAGCATTTTTAGTAATCAATGCTTGATTAAATACCGCTATTTTTTGGTTGAAAAGAGTTAAAAAAAGTTGGAATGAATGGCAGATGTCAGTAGAAAAATTTTCCGGCAACATAGGATTAAATAATATCTTAGTCGTTGATGGCATTTCTTTGCGACAATGGCTAATCAATACTAATTGTTGGCAGGCAGTAACTATTTTTTGTAAATCATCATGAGTATGATTATTATTTTGATAATTAAACATGTGTTGGGATATTTGTTGCAATAAATGGTGACTAAAAGCAGTCAGTTGCTGGCGGCACGTATCAAATGGAATAGTTAAATTATTTAAAAGTGGCGAAGCGTGTTCATAGATAGACATAAATTCCAATAATTCAGCTTTTGGAAAGTTCTTATTCGTGAATGCTTGACTGATTTTTTCTAATAACTCATTTATTTTTTGCTGTAGTGGAGCAATTATTTTAGTGAAGTCTACATTTTTAAACATATGCTGTAAGCCAGCTTGGTTTTGTAGCGACAGCAGTATACATGTTTTTTGGAAATAATCTTCAAATGCTATATCTGCAGCAAGCATGTTAGCAATCAGGGCAGTTAAAATTTGCTGACAGCGTTCTAAAACGGTGTCTACCAAATGGTTTTTTTCTTCTGTGGGTACGTCAATTATTTGTTGTGCAATTAACTGAATAGAAGTAATGATATTTTCAACATTTTTACTGTTAGCAGCTATTTCATTTTTGATAGTTGTGCATGTGGCAGTGACTGTTGCAATTACTGTTTGAGCAATACCATCCCAGGTTGTTTGATAATCGTTTTCTGCCAATTGCCGATAAAGGAAATGTAGCGAATAATAATTATGCCACTGAATAATAGGTCGTTCGAATTGTGTAATAGTATGCTGCAATGTTTGCGTTAATTTTTCTGCTGTTTTTCTAAAGGCATTTTCCCAATCAGTCGGTTGAAGTTGCATAGTAGCAACCGTCGCCTCAAGAGCATTATTCGCTATGATAAAATCTTGTATTTGAAAGCTAGCGATGAGTTGATCATTTATTTTTATACATTGCTGAAACCATGCATTAATGGCATTTGTTGCGGCAGCAATACTATCTACGCAATGCTGTAGTCCTGCGTCAGTTAACAAACCCGCTGTCTTTAATTCTCGTGCGGCAACTAATGATTTTAGTTTTATCAGGAAATCTGTTAAAAATGGCGGTTGAGTTGGAGTAGATATCTGTAACAATTGGCTTTGCGTATTCATTTCATCGGCAAAAAAATTGATGATAGGCGTAGTTTGTAAGCATAATTGATCGCGCACACCCACTTGAATGGCATCAAATTCAATTTTTTCAGCTTCTTGAATAGCTTGTTGATATTCTCTTGTTCTTACCAATCTTAATATAGTATTGAAAAGTTCGTTATAAGTTTCACTCAATGCTACTTTATATGTTGTATATAGATTCGAATAGGATTTGATAGTGAGCGTTAACATATTTGTTGGAAGATAATCATCAAACACTTTTAATTGTTCACAGATATTTACCATTTCCCAGGGTCTATTTTCTGCATTGCCTACCTTATTTTCATTAGCATATTTTGCTGATAAGGCAAGATTGAATTGCTCTGAGAATGATTTTAAATTGTGGATTAATTGATTCTCATAATGAACGTGAGGGTCAACATCGCAAAGTTGATAATAGTTTGGTAATGCTTGACGTAAATCATTAATATCATTAAATCGTTGTGTTAATTTCATCACAACAGGGATGACAGTTTCTAGCGTTGGATGATTTGTACTATTAAAAGCTTGCCAGTCGGCAAGTGTTGCCATATCCTTTTCTATTTCTGACATCTTTGTTTGCAATGATTGTTTAATTGCATTTTCAAATATGTTTCTGCTTGTAGCTGTTTGTACAGGTAATACAGTCGTTGTTTCACAAGCTTCAATGTAAGCAGAAAAATATATTATTTCAGTCAAAGGCAATAGTTTAAATTGTTCATCGTCATGACCAACTTTACGTATCCTTGTCAGTGTCGTTTCTATTTTAAAATTAAAACGTGCAATCGCTTGTTGTAAACGTTCTTTATCCTCATCTGAAAGATAATGAGCTAATATAATATGCAGACTATTTATTTCTTTTGTTGTTGCTGCATATTGCAGAATATTCTCAGATTGATGTGACTGTAATTCGAGTGGTTCGATAACACTAAGTAAACGATTAAAACGCTCGGTGAGAGCGTGCATTAATTTATTATTATTTTCTTCTTTTAATGCCACTTGTCCCATTGAGGATACTTCATTTATTTGTTGCAGATAAAGCGCGAGTTTATTGTAATTATCATCTGTATAGCACTGATTTGTTTTTAAGCCTTCACAAAATCTGTAACGAAAGTCGCTAACGAACGCCTTTATTTTTTCTTTGAATGATTGATAGCGTTGGGTATGTTCTGTTTGTTCTTTACCTGCAGTTGGAACACTAGCAATATACCAAAGTTGTTGTAAGAGCAAATTTAAATCATGAATGCCTTGTATATTTTCTTCATTACTTAAGATGTCATTAATGGATTTTTCTGTTTCTTGAAAACGGTTTTTTAATAGACGAATTATTTCATAATACATGTTATTTAACGTGTAAGGGTTTTCTTTTGTGGTGACCTCTTTTAAATGATGAGTAACAAATTTATTTGTGTCTAATGGAATAAGCAGTTCCATCACATAAATAAATTGTTTGGTTTTTATTTCAGTGATTAATTTATCGATATTATTTTTGTTTACTAAAGGTGAGACCAACGCAGCGATAGTATTAACAAAATTTACTTTCACGGCATTCATTTTTTCTGGTTCATTCAAATTTAATATTGCTTCATTCATTGCATACATGTTATCGAGAATAATCGCTACCGTTTGAAAATCATGCAATCTCAAATATTGCTGAGCGATTTCAGATAATGTATTAATTTGTAGTTGGAAATAATTGGCTGCTACTAGGTGGGTTTTTGTTGTCTCTTTAAGATCAAAATGTTGTTCTACTAAAATTAAATTAAAAACGATATTTTGCGTAGCCGTGATTAAGTTAGTTTTACCGCACGTCTGTTGCAATGCGGTAATATCTTGCGCATGTTGTTCTCGTTTAATAGTGAGTTCTTCAATGGTGTGAAGTTTAAAATGAGCCAACGTATTATTTACTCGTTCGGCCATTTTCTCATCATTAAGATCAAGTATGACAAACTGCTTATTTTTTATGTTCTCAATAAACATTAAGAGTTGTTGCTGTAAATGATGTTCGAAGCCTATTAGCTGCAATTTTTCATTATTTTTTAATTGCTGTTTTAATGCTTCGTAGTAAGATTCAGTAACGGAATTAAGTGATTTCCAAGCTAATTTTACTGGCAGTTTATGATGGGTATATGATTGTAAAGTTTGTGAGTTAATATCAGCTCTATTTTCATGAACACGTAACCATAACGTTTGCAAATTAGCGTACAGCAATTGAATTTGATGATATTTTTGCGTATCTAATTCAGTCAATTTTTTCTCTACATTGACTTGATTAAATATTTCTTTGGTTTGGTCTATAAGAAACTTAGCAAAATTTAAAATGGTTTCCTCACCTTGTTGAAAACAATGTTCAGTATCATATTTTTTTAAATGGATGTTAATAAACGCTATCTGTTCTAATTTCTCAGTCGCTATTTGTAATTCCGGCATGAAATTTTTTTCTACGCCGTCAGCGATTGTTTTTTGTAAAGATAAAAATATTTTATTGAAAGTGGTTAACAGTCGTCTTAATTCATTGATCAAGGTGTCTTGAATTGATTTTTCTATAAAAGGGACAATTTCTTTGCTGGGGTCAGTCATTGGTTCAAGCGCTAATATGTCCTGAATTAATTGCTGCGGTGTTATTTTTACTTTTCCGATTGCATTGATAATGGGTTTTACGCGTGCTTGTTTCAATTTTTTCTGCATGTCTTTTAACAAGATTGTCACATTATCTGAGTATATTATTTTTTTCTTTTCTTTTTCTTGTATTAAATCTGTTATTATCTTGTCAATTTTATCAATGAAATTTTTGTGTGGGTTGCCAGTAAAAGCATAATAAATCGCTTTTTTATGTTGTTCAGCATCAGCAATGAGTCTCGCAACCGATTCTAAAACGCTAAGCAGTGTTTCTCCTTTGCTGCCAATGTTTGTAGTTGAAAATAATACTAAAAATCTTACGCTGTTGGCCGTTTGCAATAAATCAGTAATTTTGATGCCATTCCCAATACGTGCTGGTCCTCCACCTGTATCGCCAAAGCCAGGCGTGTCGATAATATGTATCGGCTTTTTTAATTGATAGTTATTACGTAATGTTGGGTCTGTTAGATCAAGGCTATTACATTGCGTGGTTTCAGAGGTGACTAATGTTTCACTCACATGAAAAAATTCAGCGACCGCGGCAGATCTTACTGGATAAATACCAAAACCCCGTTCTTCCATTGTGGAACCGGCAAGTATATGAACCGTGGTAGATTTACCCGTGCCGGTTGCTCCTAACAAGGCAATGACATCTACACCTTTTACATTTGTTTTAGAAACAACCGTTGTTTTGGCAGCAGATGTTGCATGTACGTTTTGCATGATACGAGCAATATAAGAAGAGGCGATATGCTGCTCAAGAATATTTTTTAATATGGCGAGGTGACTGTTTTCATTGTTATCTTTATTATTATTTAAATTATTTAAGGCTTTATTAATCGTTTCTAATGCAGCTCGATTATTTTCTGCTTGAAATAATAAATATAATTGATTAAATAAAAAATTTAAAAAATCAGCGGTAATTTCAAGCTCAATTTGTAAATTATTATTTTTTATTTTTAATCCAGATAGGTGTATCTCCGTATCAAGTAAATCTAGTTGTTTCTCAACATAGTTTTTTTCAATATGATTAACATTGTGCGCATCTTTCCAGGTTGAATGATATCCAGAAAGTAGTGTAAATGTGGTTATCTCAGCTTGTTGCAATTCATAAAGTTTAATCAATGCGTTAATTAATTGCTCAGCATCATTGACCATGATGGCGACGTTTTTGAGAGCGGCTGCTATCTTTTGGGCTTCATCAGTTGTTTGTAACAAAGAGTGATCTAATTCTATATAAGTAAACACTCTCATTAAAGCATCTAAATTTGGCATGATATGATTACTAGTGTTAGTAATATTAAGCTCCGCAGTAGATAGCATAGATCAATTTCCCCTCAGTGGTGATAAATAAATAATTAGTTGTATATTTATAATGCAACGCGTTATTTGTTTTGAATTTTAAAAATTATTTTAAACAAATTTAAATAAAAGATAAAATAAAAAAAATTGATCGATCTGATAAATTTTTTTTATTTTATCTAAAGAAATTGAGAAATCAATCTATTTATTTTTTTGATTTTTTTCGTGGTAATTAACTACAGTTTGCACATCAGGCAGCCGCCTCATCAGCTAGTTTGCCACACTATCAATCAGTTTAAGGCACTAAATATATTTGAAAAATCATCGCGCCAAAGAGGTATTTTTGGATTAGCTACCGCTATTTTCCATTCCGGATATTGTAATAGAGAAATTACTAATTCTGGTTTACGCGCGAGAATAATCCACTTCGAAGAGGTTTCATCATTATTTTTTATTTTGGAATTAATATAAAATTGTCCCGTCAGACTTTGCAGTTTCAATTCCTGCGCAATACGCGTCACAATCGGTGCCAGATTTAGATTGCGATTAGAAATATGAAACACCAGCAAACCATTTTCTTTTAATTTTTTTAAATATAAAGTCACTGCTTCTTCTGTCATTAAATGCATAGGAATAGCATCAGAACTAAATGCATCGAGGAAGATGATATCAAAGACATGATCGGGTTCATTGTTAAGTGTTAAACGCGCATCGCCTAACATGGTACGTGTCGGTGGACATTTTTTTAGATAAGTAAAATAACGTGTATTTTCAGCTATTTTTAACATGGCAGGATCAATTTCAAAAAAAGTAAACGTATCGTTAGCGCGGCGATAACAAGCTGTTGTGCCTATTCCCAATCCAACCATTGCAATCTGTCGTGGTGATGAGGGCAAAATAGAAAAAATTTCACGCATGGGTTTGCCGTAATAAGTTAACGCTATGTTTTGTTTTTCAGGTTGTATATATTGCTCACCATGCAAAGTGGTGCCATGCCAAAGTTGTCGTGTTCCTTTATTATTGTCTATTATAATTTTATAGACACCAAAAAAGCTGCGTGTTTTCGATAAAATAGGATGAATGGGTTGAATAACAAAATAACCAAAAAATAATAATATTAAAACCAATGTGCCATAGCGTAGTGGTTTTCTAGTAAAAAATAAAATTAAAAAATTGGCTATTAAGAAAAGAGATATTTCTAATTTTAGAAAAAAATCGATGGGTGCATATAATATTGTTTTAGCAACCATCACAGAAAAAATAATGATAATGGTGGTTATCATCCCCACAATAATAAGCGGCGTTTTTTCTTTTTCAGAAATAAGCGGCCTTAAGAAGCAGGCAAAAATAAGCACCAGTGGATATTCCCAGATTTCATTAAAGATAGCCGGTGCAATTAAGGCATTAAAAATGCCACCTAATAATCCTCCTACTGCCATCCACAAATAAAAAGTAGTGAGATGATCAACCGACGGGCGGGTTTTAGCAAGTTCGCCGTGACACACCATTGCAATAATAAAAAAGCCAAATAACTGTAAGATTAATGTGACGACAAGATTGAAAGCAGAAGAAAATTTTGTTAACGCCACTAACATTAACATGATAAGCGCTATCATCAGTGGTTCTAACTGTAATGTTAAGCGATGACTCATCCAAGGTTGCTGAGAAAAAGTTAATATAAACGTGAGCAAGTAAATTGCTAAAGGAATAACCCACAATAATGGAATAGAAGCGACATCCGTTGTTAAATAAGTAGTGACGGCTAATAATAAACTTGATGGAACAAATGCTAACAAAATCCAGCGTACTTGTTGTTGCCATGTCAGTGGCTGAGCAACTTTTTTTTCAGAAGAAAAATGATTTGATTTATTTTTTTTGGAAAAAGTTAAAAAACTGGCACACGCCATAATGCAAAGAAACAATATACCGTAACCTATGCTCCAATCGATGCTTTGTTTTTGCAAAGTAAGAAAACGTTCTAAAATAAACGGATAAGCTAATAAAGACAGCATACTTCCCAAATTGCTGGCAGCATATAAAAAATAAGGGTCTTGTGCTTGACGGTGTTGTGTCGTTGAAAACCAATGTTGTAATAATGGCGCTGTGGCGCAGAGCACAAATAAAGGCGCACCAATGACGACAGTTAATGCAGTCAACAACCAATAAATAGGAAAATGCACATCGGGATTGGTTAAGTAATCAGGTATCACGATGGGTAATGTGAGCGCGGCGAGCGCTAATAAAATTAAATGTAAAATGACTTGATGAGATAATCGTAAAAATCGTGTTACCAGAAAAGCATAAAAATAACCTAATAATAATAAGCCTTGATAAAACATCATGCTGGTATTCCAAACAGCGGGCGTGCCACCTAATAACGGCAACAGCATTTTAGCAAGCAATGGCTCGACCCAAAATAATAACCAGGCGCTTAAAAGTAAAGTGATGGAGAAGACCAGGGTTTGAGTAATCATTTTTTGTTTCATGAAAATCCTTTTTTTATAGTAAAATGACCGATCATCTTTAAATTTTTTCGACGCGAAATTTAAATTAAAATATCCAGATCGGTGCTGTTCTTAAATAAATACCACGACCTAGTTGTAAAAAAGAAAATGGTTGAATGTCTAAAATACGAGTGTGTGCGCGAGAAAATAAAAAACGAAAAAACATGATAAAAATCCTTTTTTCTGCATGTTCAATTGAATGGGTTAGATTATGACTGTTAATTTAAAATTATGCTACCTTAGAGACATTTTTTTGTAGCATAAAACGTGCTCTTTAAAAAAGAAGAAGCGTCTTAGATAATAATATTGCAACTATTTTCTTCCGTAGCACATTTTTTTGTTTCATGTTGCAACGTAGTATGAACAATTTCAAAATTTGTGGCTAACACTTGTCGTATCGCAGTTAAAACAGCATCACAATTTTCATGGCTATCAATTACTATATGCGCTGTTAAACTAATTTTACCGCTGGTAATTGCCCAGACATGTAGCTCATGAATATCAATCACACCATTTACATCACACATCATTTTTTTTAATTTATTGAGGTCAATGCCTTCTGGTACGCCTTCAATCAAAATATTGATACTCTCTTTTAATAGAATCCAGGTACGTGGTAAAACCCATAACCCGATTGCAATGGCAATGACTGAATCAATCCAACCCCAACCGGTAAATCTAATCAGAAGAGCAGCGATAATAACGCCTACTGAACCCAACATGTCACTCCACACTTCAAGATAGGCGCTTTTTATATTCAGGCTTTTTTCTTTGCTGCCGGTTAACAAGCGCATTGATATTAAATTAATTAACAGTCCTACACTTGCAATAACTAACATACCGATTGATTGAATTTCAACTGCGATAAAAAATCTGCGATATGCTTCATAAATCACATAAGCGGCAATTAAAAATAATAACACTGCGTTGAATACAGCTGCCAAAATTTCGAAGCGGTAATAACCAAAAGTACGGATTGCATCAGGTGGTCGACGCCCAATACGAATGGCTGCCAGAGCAATTGCCAATGCCGCTGCATCTGTCAACATGTGTGCAGCGTCTGAGATCAGCGCAAGACTTCCAGTCATCACACCGCCTATTATTTCAACGATTAAAAAAGTTGAAGTTAATATCAGTGCTAAGGTGAGTGTTTTTTCTTTATTTGTTTTTGGAATAGCATGATTATGATTTTTACCCATTTTATTTCCAAATTTAAAGTAATGTAATAATTAGACCATTCATTAAAGAGTTTTCTAAATCTAACACGCTTAGTTTAAATGATCAAAATTAAACTTAATAACTAATAACTACTTCACATCTTGAAGTACGAGGGGTATATGACGGACAAAGTGATAGAGATTAGTCAAACCATCCTTCTTTGCTAATTTCACCAGTATTGGCATTAACTCTCAGCTTAGTTTTTTTGCCATTTTTATTAAGGGCTTTTATTTCATATTTTTTTCCCTTAAATTCTATTTTGTAAACATGATGATATCCTGCTTTTTCAACTTTTTTAATGATATCTAGCATAGAAAGTTTTCCCAAATTTGGTTTTAATTTTATTTTATGTTCAATTTTAATTTTTGTGATCTCATTTGTTTGAGGATTAATATGCAGCTTGATTTCTTTTCCATCCGCATTGCTAGCTTCCGCTTTATAAATACCATCATCAAATTTAACTTCATGAATATTTTTATAGCCTTTTGCTTGTAGATTTTGAATGACTGCTGATATTTGTATGGTAGCATTTGGCAGGTCATCCGCTAAAGCGATCTGGGTGGCGAATACTATAAAAAATAGAGTAAAAAGAGGAACAAGTATTTTTTTGAGCATCGTCGTCAATCTCCAGTTTGTTTAAGTTAAAATTAATGTGTCTATGAACGCGGCTAATTTTAAATTAACCTATCAGTAAACACCAGTATTAATATTTCAATCCATGATCACACAATATAGTGACTACAGATGCGGTTGGGTTTTTTAATAATCCACTTTCTAATAGTTTAATGGCGGCACAAACATTTGCGCCGGCAGAATAACCGACATACAAACTTTCTTTTGTTGCTAATAATTCTTTATAGTAAATGGCTTCTTCATCTGATACCGCCATCATACTATCTGCTAATGCAGGTTCCCAATGCGGCGGCACAATGCCATAACCCGTGCCTTGCATCACATGTTTGGGATTAGTAATCATTTTTCCTGCTAATACTTCTGCGCCGATAGGTTCAACTGCGACGCAATATATCGCCGGATTTTTACTTTTCAAATAACGGCTACAACCAATAAATGTGCCGCCACTGCCTACGGCTGCAACAAATGCATCTACTTGTCCGTTTAAATCATGCCAAATTTCTGGACCAGTATTTTCAACATGGGCTAATACACTGGCGATATTATTAAATTGATCGACATAAAATGCTTTTTTTTCTGCTGCTATTTCTTTTGCTGTTTCAACAGCAGCAGCAATGTCGTTTCCTGTGACTTGACCTGGTTTGCCATCTATTTGTGGGGTGAGAATAACTTCCGCACCTAAATCTCTTAACATTTTTGCTCGCGCGGGGCTATTTCCTGCTGACATCACGGCAATAAAAGGGTTACCTGTGGCATTACAAACAACTGCTAATCCGGCACCCATATTGCCACTAGTCATTTCTACAACAGTTTGACCAGGTGTTAATTTATTTTCTTTATAAGCTTGTTGAATGATTTTTAATGCCGGTCGGTCTTTTACACTGCCACCTGGATTAACCGCTTCTAATTTAGCAAACAATTTTCCCGATGTGCGCTGAATATGATTCAAACAAACTAATGGTGTATGACCAATTAATTCAAGCGTATTTTTATATATCATAAATAATAATAGAGAAACTGCCAAGCACGCGGAGCGTGTAAGCGGTAGTTAAAGAATGAAGCTCATCTTTAGCATATATAGTATTCATGATGGCGAGATATAAACTATTTTTAATATTATTGTCAAATAATATTTAGGAAACCTGAGAGTGCCACGCTTATAATGACAATTTTATTTAAACATTTGCGAGGATTTCGATAATGGAAAATTATGATATCAGTATTATTGGCGGTGGTGTTGCAGGCTTATCCGCATTGGCAGGATTGATCGAGGCGCGAAAAGCAAATCCGCGATTACAAAACGATCCCATTAAGATTGTTTTAATTGACGATCATAAAAAAGCCGGCCCGGGAATTCCTTATGAGATAGATCAAGATAAAACTTTACTGCTCAATGATTCTATTTATGGTGCAGGGATTGGTAAAGGTTCAGACACGATTGAATGGCTTTATAACCACCCAGAAAGAGCAGCCGCTTATCAACTCAAAGTTGAAATATTACAAAAAAATGGCGAAGTAATTTTTAAAGATAAAGAAAAAAAAATTCCGGAATTAGTCTTTAAAGATGAAAAAGATCCTGAAAATGATAGGCATATTCCGCGGGCGCTTTATGGGGAATATTGTGTTGATAAATTCATACAGTTATGTCAAGAAGCTGAAAAAGTTAATATTCAAGTGACAGCAATGACCGCGACTCAGGCACGAGCTTTAGATCATGAAGGACTTAATCACTGGTGTATTTCAATTAAAAAAGAAAGCCAAAAAGAAAAAATAATTTGCCAACAAGTAATACTGGCTGTTGGGCATTTACCTTCAGATAAATTTGATCACAAAGCATGGCGGCATCATTCTCAATTTATTAATACCCCATTACAAGCAGATTTAACTAAAATTAACAGTGATGCTGCAGTCATTGTGGCTGGAACTTATCTTACGGCAGTTGATATTGTTAAAAAACTTAAGAATCGTGGTCATACGGGAGATGTTTATTTGCTATCACGCCGCGGCGAATTCTCTTCCATTAAAAATCTTTTACCTAAAGAGCCTTCAGTTTATAGCTTAAAATATTTAACACCCGATAAATTAAATAAACAGATTAGCATGGATGAGCTAATAACATTATTTAATATGGAACTAGCTAATTGTTTTAAGAGTAAAAAAGAATCTGCGTTTACGTTGCATGATTATTTAGGGGAAAAACGCGATGCTTTTACATTATTGCAAGAACAAATGGCAGCGGTGCGAGGACGAGAAATCTCCTGGGAAATCTCATTAATGTTGGATGAAATTTATTTCAATATTCTTCGACCGCTCGGTGAAAAATGTAATGATACCGTTCTTAAAATATTTTTAGAAAAATATTTTAGTCCCTATTTGCAATACAGTGCTGGTATGCCTTTAATCAGTGCTAAATTTATGTTAAATCAGCATTTGCAAAATAAATTGCATGTTATCTATGGTAATGCAAACGATGTTGAATTGAAGAACGGTATGTTCACGCTAAAAACAACGGCAGGTATTATTCATGCGCCTTATCTTTTGAACGCCACAGGTCCTGGTTTAAATATTAATAACAATTATTTGCTTGCTGATATGAAAGCAAAAGGGTTTATCGCACAAAATTCTTTCGGAGGCATTCAAGTGGATGCTGAAACTAATGCCGTCTACAGTAAATCTCATGGCATTCAACCAGGTCTTTATTGCATGGGTGCTTGCGCAGGTTTTTTAGATGTGTATGCATTATATACTTGTTGGCTCGATGGCATTAAAATCGGCAAGCAGGTAATGCCTTCACTAGCAAAGGCAAGCGTTATCATCGCCAATGGCTTGTCTTCTGCCATTATCAACCGTTCATCGATTTTTGCGGCAAAGTGTGAGAGCACAACTGATAAAATTTCAGAAGATTTTACTAGAGTTCTGTTGTCATCTCGAACGTAATGATCATCACGGTTACCAGGTTGATGGAAAATAATGAAAACCGCTATCCCCTCTAAAAAGCCATTTTTTTCATTCGCTTTCACTAACCCTTTGTTTATTCTAACCATTTTTTTGCGCTTATCTCTTTCAATTGTACTATAATTAAACTACAAGCAAAAAATATCCCTAATTATAGACAAAGATATCTATTTGTTCGTTATTCGCCTTATAGATACCTAGAAACAGATACCTAGAAAAACAAGAAAAATGAGGAATATCGGTCATGAAAATACATACGCATGTATATCAATTTCTATTTTTGATTCTGTTGTTGTTTGTCAATTTAAATGCCTTCGCGGCGGGTTCATTGACTTCCAGTGTCACCATGACGACCGGTTACTGGAATACAGTCAGTATTAAATTCACAAATAATAGTGGAGCGCCGATTGATTTACGAAATGCAGTTATTCTATTTGATACGCCGGCACAAATTAACAATATATATGGAGATTATTCGGCAATCTCGTATCCAACGATTGCTTTAACATCCACATTATTTAGTCCTAACAATTTTCACAATGTGGTGAGTTTAAGTTTTGCAGCGGGTTCATGGGTGAATAGCCAAGTGGCAGTCAATAAAAGTATTACCATGCAATTTGGTTTTAGTTCGCAGACCAATGCCATGGGTCAACCCATCTTACCTACGATGAGTTCAATCAAAAATATATCAGTGACACTTGCAAATGGCACACCCACGAACAATGGCAATCTTATTATTAAAACGCCTGCCTCCCCTGGTAGTGATGTGACAAATCAATTAGTACCCGTCACAATTATTGGTCCAGGATTAAATAAAGTTGTAAATATAAATTGGTCTTCGCAACAACAACTGAGTGATTTAACTTATGGTAGTTATACTGTTTCTAGTGCGAATGTCGGGCAATATGTTGCGCCTGCTAATCAACAAGCCAATATTAATTCCGCAAGCGCAGTGACGGTCACATTAGGTACGTATGCAAAACCTGCACCAACTTATGCGACAGTAAATATTACGTTGCCAGTCGCTCCGGTTGCGCAAGCACCTGCGCCAGCGGTATTCATGCAAAACATGACGGATGGGACCGCAGCGCAAGCATTGATATCAAGCTGGGGAATAACTAATTCCATCAAAACATTAACACCTGGCAATACTTATAAAGTGTGGGCAAATAACTTTAGTATGAATGGTAATAATTATGTCCCAAATTATACGCAAGCTAGCCCATTTACTTTTGTGGCGAATGCGACTACGCCAGCAGCTATTTCGTTGAGTTACGTGAGTACGCCATTGCCAGTGAATTACACTGTTGCAATCAGTGTGAGCGGTTTACCAAGCAATGCAGCTGCGGTTGCGGTGACATTGCGCGGTAGCAGCGGCAATGTGTATACACCCAATGTGGCTGCAAGTACGCCAGTGAACTTGAGTGTATTAGCAGATAGTTATATTGTCACTGCTGCAAATTACACGGACAGTAATAACAAATTTTACACTGCAAATCCGCAAACCGTGATTGTGAATAGTGCTGGTGTTAGCATCGCAGTCAATTACATTGCGCAAGCTGCAGGGAGCAATGCTAAATTTGCGCCTTACATCGACTTGACATTAAATGTTGTTTGGAGCAATGCCAGCAACTCATTAATCCCAGTCGATTTAGGACAACTCGGTACGGCATCAGGAGTAAAAAACTTTACGTTAGCGTTTATTGTTTCGGGTGGTAGCTGCACGCCTTCATGGGGTGGTTATTATCCGGTCGGTAACTTTGGTTTGCAAAGTATTAATAATCTGC
>OBEQ010463695.1_pt1 | contig 20264 bp, 14 predicted proteins | sample 1670901 | NCBI WGS metagenome assembly OBEQ01 (sample SAMEA104232315, study PRJEB22302) | groundwater metagenome | biome: forest; feature: aquifer; material: groundwater | place: USA | collected 2011-08-07 | depth 5.4 m
AGGCAGTATTAGCAGCAGAGTTGTTAGTTGAGGTTAAATTCGTTAGGGTACCAGTTGTTAGACCGGCATTTGTTAAAGCCAAAGTGTTACCAGTGGTAGCAGTGGGGTTAAAGGTAAAATTAGCATTACCGGTGATATTGGTCGCAGAGGTCCAGTAGGTAATCTGATTTGCCACTGGCGGACCAGAGGCTGTGACCCCTGAGGAGCCAGAGGAACAGGTGCTGACCACGTTGGTACCAGTTAAACAGAGTTGGGTACCGGCTTGAGATAAGGTACCAGTGAGCCTAAAGGTTCCAGCCACCGTAGTGGTATCTAAAGCCGAAGCAATATTAATAGTATCAGCGCTGGTATTATCTGTTCCAATATTAATTGTTTTACCGGAAGTACCAGTTCCAATATTAACTGTTCCAGTTGTACCAGAATCTAAAGTTATGGCTGAGGTAGTAGTTGATTTAATCGTTCCGTCAGCCGCAAAGGTTAAGGCGGTAGCTGAGGTAGTGATAGTGTCGATTGAGGCCACCCCAGTTAAAGCCCCACCGGTAGTCACATTTAATCCGCCATTGGAAGCGATAGCAAGTGTACCTGTGGCATTGCCAATTGTAGTGTTCCCAGTTCCAGTACCTAAGGAAACTGCTCCAGAGCCGTTAACTGTAAAACCCCCTGATGCTTGAGTATAACCCGTGATTGAAGATAAAGCACCAGCATTAATGACTAAGCTGTTGATGGTGTTAGCAGAGGTGGGAGCAGTAATTGCTCCTGCTGAGGAAACGGCAAAGACCCTGGAGGCTGCAACTTGGGTATCAATTAAGTTGCCGGTAAACCCAGAAGCGGCGTTTATACCCAAGCCAGTGCCAGAGGTAGACCAGTTGGTAGAGGTTGTACCAGAAGGTTCAACTAAAATTTGGGGTTTGGTAGTTGTAGCACTTCCTCCACTAAACCAAGTTCCGGTTAAAGAAACCGGGGGGGCAGATACTGCTCCATTGGTGGAAAAAGCGACTGCAACGTTGTCCCGGACGATATGGGAGTTTGGATAATCAATGGATATGGTATCAACTGAGCCGGAGCTTGTGACATTAAAATCAGCAGCTGTAAAGTTTAAGGTATCAATGTTAGTTCCAACTGCCACGCCACCTTCCTGAACGTTTATGATGGCGCTAGAGGCGCCAGCATCATTTGCACAAACCCAGGTATTAGCTGGAGTTCCTGATGAGCCATTCCATTTTGGTATCTGTCCGTTGGAACAACCCCTGAGTAAGCTTAACCCTGCTGAAGTTAACTCTAAACCAGACGCCGAAGAGGTAGTACTGGTAGCAGCCGCTGTTGTAACTAAATTTAGTCCGATCGTCACTTTTGGTCCACTGGCGGCTGTGGTGGTGACTCCATTATCTGCAGCAATGGTGAGTGTATTACCATTAGATACAGTTTGGGAGGTACCAGAAGTTCCAGCTAAGGTAAAGGAGCTCATAGACCCAGAGCCACCAATGGTATCACAGTCCTTCCATGATCCGTTTTGATAACATCTGAAGATGTTTGATGATGTATTATAATAAGTCTGGCCGTTAGTTCCAGTCGGGTCAGAGCTTAGTTTACCCAAATTAAGAGCGTTACCTAGTGTCACAGTTCCATTTAAGGCTAAAGCGGTATCGGTAGTTGCCCCTCTGGCAGTGACAGTGGCTAAAGTATCTTTCTCGGCAGTCAGAAACCCTCCAGTGACTGAAATTGTTGGTGTTTGGCCAGCAGATATTGTGACATTAGATCCGGCCACCAAACCGTAAATTATATTTGGAGCAGTAATCTTTTCTTTAAAAACACTTTGACCTTCTACAGCCAGGTTATTGGTGATATTAGTATCCGCGTTGATTTGCAGGTATTGGTTATTATCCGCGATGCTGGAAGCCGCAAGTACACTGGCAATTTTTTCAGCAGATAACGGTTTGTCAAGCATTCCCAGTTTTTCTGCTTCTTTTGGAGCAAAGGTGCTAAACCCGAGAGCGGCAATTTTATTAAAAGGGGAGAGGGCAAAAATTGAGGCTTGGTGAGCAACTTCCAAAGGTGAATTAGCAGTTTTGCTGGCTTGAAAATAACTACTAGTACCGACAGGGTTATAAAAATATGACGATAGAATAAGTCCTATAGAGATAAAAGAGACTAATAAAGCTGCCAAAACCGTAGTCTTAATTACCTTTATATTAAAGCGGTTTAAAGCTCTTAGCCTCAAAACTGCATAGATTTTTGCATACATTTGAGTAAAGGGTAATTCAAGAGATATAGGATATCCTAGAGTATTGTGATTTAAATCCCTGTCATTATCAACACCATGATTGAACTGTTCATTTTGCAAATACCACTGATGAGGGTCACCAGCAACAAGCTCTGGTGTCTGAAATGGCCCAGGCAAATTTACTTGCTGCTCTTGAAGCAGTTGTTCTAAATCAGGAAAATTAGACTGACTTTGCATCCCAGAAAGCAAATTAGAGGTGGAAATGGTATTTGGTTGGGGGTGGTAAGAGGGGATTAAAGTTACGGATTCTTGGATTTTACCTTCGAGAAAAGGCAAGTTTTGTTTAGGTTGTTCTGGCAGCCTAAAATTAGTAGCAGAAATTTGTTCAATTATGGCTGAGGGTGAAGTTTGATTTAAGGAGGGTTTGATAGTTGACTGAACCCGGTTGTGGCCGGCGTTGAGGCTTTTTTGGTCGGCCTTGCTGATAAATTTTTGTAAATTATCGATTGGGTAAAGCCTGGTACCGCCAGGGGTTCTGACTGTTTCAATTTTACCCTTGGCTTCCCATCTCCGGAGTGTGTCAATTGAAACTCCCAAAGTTTTGGCAGCTTCACCGATTTTAACTAATTTTTTGGTATTGGGCAGGTCGTTGGACATTGTAAAATTTCCTGGTCTTCCTGCTTTGCGATAGAAGATGATTAAATAATATTCAGGCAGAGCCTGTTATATAAATATAATGAGAAGGTATATATCTACAGTACCTAGATTTGCATAGATTTGTCAAGAAGGAATCTATGCAGTTTGAACACAAATTTTATACACCAATCTACAGCAATAGGGACACTAATCCACATCAATAATTCCGTACACTCTTTAGCCTCAATATTTATGTATAGTCTTTGGAAGTAAGTTGAGACAATGAAATTAAAATTTGCCCAAATAATTAGTGTTGATTAGCGTAGTATTAGACTAAATTAATTGCTCTATGGAAGACAGATAAAACAGCCAAAGCTTGAGAATATAATTACTTTTGTCTTAATTAGCTTAATTAGTTTGATTACTTGAACTTGATATCGGTATAAATATTAACGGTATTATTAGACTGGTAAAGAATAGCAAAGGGAACAGCAAAAGTGGTCAACTGCCGGTTAGCTTTTATGATTCTAATCACATTATTTTCAATCAAGCTGATAAAGTTTGCATGGAAGGGTAGAATATCAAAATCTCCGAATGAATTTTTAGAACTGACTGATAAAGCCTCCCCTTGGAAGATGACTTCCCGGGGAGAAAGAATTCTGACTTTTAAAAGGCTGGAAGTTGGGTTAGTGGTGGGTTTCATACCAATTTAGCTTCTTGCAGCGAACCAATATAAAGGAACTTTTCAGTTTCAATTGTATCCAGTTTTCCCGAAAGGATCAATTTGATATCAGTTACAGTCGTTTCCCGCGGCACATAAACGCCTTTCCGGCCGCTTTGTAACTCAGTTACAAAAAAGGGTTGGGTAAAGTAATTGATGATTTTCTTGGCCCGCGAAAAAAGGATCTGATCCTCAGTTGAGAGCTCAGATTCACCGACAATCGCGACGATATGTGATAATCTGTTATACTGATCCAGCAGCCTTTGAAACTCAGTCAAAACTTCAAAGTGTTCATTGCCAATAATATTTGCAGAAGCAGTTGAAGTTGCAGACTGGGCAATGTCAACCGGCGGATAGATCCCTTTTTGGGCGATTGACCTTGATAAAACAATCGCCGTGTCCAAAAATGACATTATAGCGTTGACTCCCGGGTCAGTTAACTCATCAGATGGTACATAAACTGTTTGGACTGATGTGATGCTCCCATTTTGGGTACTTATCAATCTATCTTCTAGAGTGCTAATTTCAGTTTGGAGTGTGGCTTGATAAGCTTGTTCGGAAGGGATAGTACCCATTAGGGTTGAAACCTCACTGCCTGCTTGGATAAAACGGAACATATTGTCAACGAAAAAGAGTACGTCCTGTTTTAGTGTGTCCCTAAAATATTCGGCGATCGTAATTGCAGCCAGTGCCACCCTAAACCTGACAGCGGCATTTTCATTCATTTGGCCAAGTACGATTGTAGTCCGCGGCAAGACTTTTGATTCAGCCAGCCTTTGCCAAAGTTCCTGACCTTCTCTAATACGTTCACCAACCCCGGCAAAAACTGAAGTTCCCTGGTGTTTTAAGGTCACATTATGCAGTAGTTCGGTAATTAAAATGGTTTTCCCTACACCTGCGCCGCCAATAAATCCGATCTTGCCGCCCTTTAAAAAGGGTGTCAAAAAATCGATGACTTTAATTCCCGTTTCCAATAAATTGAAGCTGGATTGAAGGGTATTGAGCGAGGGGGCTTTGGAATAAATTGACATTTTCTGGGTCGAGTTAAGTTTTGGTCCGCCATCTTGAGGTTCACCAAAAAGGTTAATCACCCGGCCCAAAATCTTTTCATCAGTCGGAACTTTTAAATCTGAGCCAGTGGCGGAAATTGTCATACCACGATATAGTTTGCTAGGGTCTGATAGAATCAAACAAGAAACGATGTTGCGTGATTGGAAATAAACTTCTAAGACGATCTGGTTATCCTCGGGACTGGTTAATATCTCAAACAGTGAGGGCAAGATACTCGAGTCAAATTGAACTTCGGCGATCTGCCCATTGACGCTCCTAATTGTGCCAGTCGGTAAGCTGTTACTATTAGGAGCCGGTTTTGGCGTTTTTAGGGCAGGCATAGTTAAAGATTAGCATAATCTTAGAATAGATGACAGATGAAGTCTAAATAGTGGTTTCGATAAATAGAAAAATAATAGAAGGCAAATAATTCTATTTTTACCTAACCATTGAACTTAAATTATGCTAATTTAATACAGAACTTACGCATTAAACAACTAACTTGTTAAAATTGGAATTAGACGAAGGTAGGTGGTGAGGATTATGCGTAAGAAATGTTCTAAAGAAGAGCTATACTGTCAATTCTTGATAGCTGCCCAGACTAACTTTACGGCCACATTCCTGGCAAGCTTAACTGAGGATACAGCCCATGATTTAGTTACCAGATTTCTGTCCAAAACCAAACTCACTCCTAATATTTTGTGGGAGTATTCCAAACAATTTGTTAAAAAGGACCAAGGGTGTTTCTCTTGATAAAAAACATTTGATTAGAGAAGATATCCAACAAAAGTTTCTGTCTCTCAAAATTGTTACTAAAGGATTTGATAGAAGAATTAGTAGCTGAATATAATTGTCCAAAAACTAAAGATCTGTAGCTAAAATAACCTCTTTTTCTTTGCTGTATTCTTTTGAAATTACATAGGTCTCAGGTAAGTTTAGGCTTTGATTCCTTCGTTTTAAATGGTCAATGTCACGTTTTGAAGCACTAGTTTTTACCTCCAAAGCTATCTTATCATCAACAATAAAATCAATTTCACTGCTGCCATCTTTGTTATAGAAATGGAGAGTGTGATCAAAATGGAGATTTTGGAACACACTTTGCTCGAATAGTTGTCCCTCAGAGGCCTGACCCAGGTGATTGACCATCCCTACATCGCATAAGAATAATTTTTGACTTCCAGCAGCTTGTCTATCAATGCTTGAGCTAAACTTAGAAAGAAGAGAAATAAAATAGGTTTTTTCTAAAAAAGAAAGATATGAATAAACCGTTTCCCGAGAAACATTTAAACTGGCTGCAAGTTTTGCTACCTCGATTCGTGATCCAACTCGGGGAATCAGGAGGAGGATCAAGTCACGAAGCTTGTTTGTGTCTTTAAAGTCAGCTAGGCTTTTGACATCATTTTCATAGTAAGAAGTAAAGATCTCAGATATCATGGCTTTTTTTCGCTCCCGATCTTCCTGGAGGACTATTTTAGGAAATCCACCATATTCCAAATATTCTTGGTAAAAGGGGATAAGCTTGGTAAATGCGATATTATTTTTGGAGGTAGCCTTTTGAGAAAATGAAGATAGATTCATGCGCTTAATACCTTTAAACACTAAAAATTCAGTGAAGGTAAGAGGGTAGACTTCAAATATTAGTTTTCTTCCTGCCATTGACTCAGGAAAAAGGTTTTTTAGGTAGTAACTACTTGAGCCAGTTAAGATAAACTTTACATCGAAGTGGTCTTTCAAATACTTTACTACCGATCCAATTGATTTTAAATGTTGTACTTCATCTAAAAGGATATATGCTTTTGTTTGATTGGTTAGGCCAAATTGCGCCAGATTGTTCCATATTGCATCATAATTTTCCTCCTCAAATACCTTACGATTAATAGGGTTTTCAAAATCAAACTTGATCTTATTTGTGCTTTCGATTAAGGAAAATAGGTGATCGAGAAGAGTGGTTTTACCCACCTGACGCATACCAGTAATAACCGTTGTTTCCGGAAACTCTAACTCTTTTTCTAACTGCGGAAGAATAAGTCTAGGGTAAAACATATACCTATAGCTTACATAAGTGGTGGGTATTTGTCAATAAGTAACTTACAAATACCAGGGGTATATGTGAGTTATATCGGACTTAATATATGCTAGAAAACACCATAGCCGAACTACTTTTCATTCACTCATCTCCTTGTCAAAACAAGGATTCTTTCTTGAAAATAGACAGTAACCTAATGTATTCGCTTCCATTAGCAGAGTAATATTAAGCCTAATAACTTTTCTTGGGGGTATATATTGCTTTTATAAAGCACAAAGTGCGAATAATTGCGTAAATAAACAAGAAAGTAGTGAATTATTAAAAATTCTCCGACGACTCTCAACAAGATTAATAAATATAACCTCCTAATATGTTCGGAGATTATATAGTGAAACCTCCCAATATAATTAACGGTTTTAGATCATTCAATTAATACAGTACTTGATATTTCTATGTTAACATATTAATATAAAGACTATATGGATCCTAATACTAGGGAAAAAATAGCGCTGTACATTCGCAACCAAATTGCTCAAGCTGGAAGCAGACTTTATGCTTATACAGTCGATAATCAAGGCAAGGCTAATTACAAACGAGAAGTAGTAGAAACTGTTGAGCAGTATCTAAATTCTTATAAGGAGAGAAAAGGTGAGCCAAGGTGGGTGGGTGTAGTAGGACTGAGAGGAGTGGGGAAAACAACTGCTTTAGCCCAACTATTTAGCGAGCTTACCCAAGTTGAGCAATCTCATAAACTTTTTTTGAATCTAGATGAAACGGTTAATGTCTTGAAGGTAAATTTGTATGATGTTTTGACAGTTTATGAAGAGATATTGGGAACGGTTTTTGAAAAACTATCTACTCCGGTTTATTTGTTTTTAGATGAAGTCCACAATGATAATAGTTGGGCAGCGGTTTTAAAAGGTGTTTATGATCGTAGTCGCAATGTTTTTATCTTTATTACCGGTTCTGCAGCCTTACTTTTACAATCAAAAGTAGATTTATCCAGACGAATGGTGGTGGAAAAGCTCTATCCCTTGTCTTTCACTGAGTACATCTATTTAAATGAGAAAAAACCATTCCCACATGAGTTAACTAAAGATATTCAAGAGGCCATCTTTAATTATCATAATGCCAAAGAGGTTTACCAGCATCTTATTGAGCACGAGCAAACTGTTGGTAACTATTGGTTGGGGATCGATCGGACTGCTATTGATGCTTATTTAAAACTGGGAACTTTGCCTTTTGTCTTTCAATTTACTAAAGAAACATTAGTTTATGAGCAGATTCGCAAGTCTTTAGACACAGTTGTCAAATCTGATTTACCTAAATTGAAAAAATTTGATAATGACACTATTAATAAAATTGACTCTATTCTATACGCCTTAGCAAGTGCAGATATAGTGAGTTTAAAAAAACTGGCAGAAATGTTTGACCTTGCAATCAACACCTTAATTGACGTTTTAGATACTTTATCCAAAGCCGAAATGTTACTTCGCATCTTTCCTTATGGTACCCATTATTCTCAAGTCAAAAAGCCTTCAAAATACTTATTTATATCACCAGCTTATAGGAGTATGTTTTTTCATCTTTTAGGTAGCCAAACCTCCTATGAAAATTATAAAGGCTCTTTGCTCGAAGATATTGTCGGGATGTATCTGCAGCGGATTTTATCTGCAAGGATGGATGTAGCATTAACCTATGATTCAGTCGCAGAAAGTGCCGATTTTATTGTTTCCCTGGTGTCAAAAAAGATTGCACTAGAAATTGGATTTGGAAAAAAGGGGAGTGTGCAGCTTGAAAATACCATGAAGCGGGTGAATGTAGCTTATGGTGTAGTAGTCTCTTTTGCCAAGTTATATCTAGACGAAGAAAAAAATATTGTTTCTGTTCCACTTGAATATTTCTTATTGCTTTAAGTCTGACACTATTTAACTGGATCACTAATTCCGCCTTTGATTGGGGGTATACTCATTGGTATTTTATAAAATTTCTAGGCAGGGATCCTTTGGGGAGCAGTGGGTTAGATATAAATGCTTATTACATGGGTAAATTTGGCAAAATTTGGAGTGAGACTTCCAAAAAACAAGTCAAAACTACATTTCCTTCAAATCTTCAGCACACTCACAACCCCCTAGACGATGCATTAGAACAAGCAGAGATATTTGAAAAATTGATTCTCTCTAAAAGTTGACAAAAAAATTAAATATGATATAATTTATACTGAATGTGATAATTTTTAACACTTCTAGCAGTAATATGAATAACGATTTAATCTTAACCCTTTATAGTAAACCCCAAACTGTCTTTACTTTAGACGAGATTTCGCTCTATTTTCCACAGATCTCTTATAAAGATCTTCGTAGTAGAGTACGTTATTTTACTAATGTTGGTAAACTAAAAAGACTTCATCAAGGAGTATATGCTAAGGGTGAATTTGACCCTTTAGAACTAGTCAATAAATTATACAAACCCTCATATATCAGCTTGGAAACAGTGTTAGTAAAAGGGGGAGTGGTATTTCAGTATTATGAGCGGATTTTTGCTGTTTCATACCTAACCCGGGAAGTTCAGGTTGGGGAAGTTGCCATTCAATATCGTCAAATAAAAAAGGACGTACTCACAAATATGGCCGGGATTGAAGTTAAAGAGGGTTATTTTATCGCCACACTTGAAAGGGCATTTTTAGATGCTGTTTTTATCTATAAAGATTACCATTTTGATAATCTTGGATCCTTAAATTGGGAAAAAGTGTTTGAACTTATGCCTATTTACCACAGTAAAGCACTTGAGCAAAGAGTTAAAAGCTATTATAAAGACTATCAGGAGGATTATGCTAAATAGAGATTTACACAAAGCGGCTTTCATCAATGCCCTAAGTGTAATTTATTCAGACTCACTAATACGCACACTTTTGGGATTTAAAGGTGGTACTGCAGCCATGCTATTTTATGAACTTCCCAGGTTTTCTGTTGATTTAGATTTTGATCTTTTAAATGAGGATAAAAAAGAGCTAGTTTTTCAAAGACTAAAAGAGATACTACCCAGGGTAGGTCGGATTGATCAGGCATCAGAAAAACACTACACCTTATTTTTCCTGATTGATTATAAAAAAGGAGAGAGGAATCTAAAAGTTGAGATTTCTAAAAGGCCTTCAAAAGCCGAGTTTGAAGTGAAGAATTATTTAGGTATTCCAATGTTAGTAATGAAAGAGGATGATGCAGCTGCCGGAAAACTCTCCGCCTTGACCACTCGAAAAAAATTTGCCACCAGAGACATGTTTGATATGTGGTATTTTTTGGTCAATAATTGGCCAATTGATGAGGAGGTGCTAAAAGAACACACCGGACTGACTTTAAATCAAGCGCTAAAAAAAGCCCAAGAACGGATCAAGAATGTTAAAAAAACTGAACTTTTGGCAGGGTTAGGAGATCTTTTAGACAACAAGCAAAAAGCCTTTGTAAAAGAAAAAATAGTGGAAGAATTAACCTTTCAACTAAAACTTCGCCAAACCTTAGAGGAAGAAAATAAATAACGTTTCAGAAAAGTGTAAAAAATGTGTTCCTATATGAAATCATTTTAAGACCAGAAAAAGAGCATATTTCTCTCAAAACGACCAATTAATAACCAAGGACAAAAAGACGTTAAGCGTTTTTTTCTTTGCGCCATTTAGACATTGTGGCTAAAGTTTCTAACAGCCTAGCATTATAAGTTGATTTTCTTAGCTGGCCCAAAGCTTTTTTATTATTACCAATAAAGTCCTTGGCTTTACTTTGGGCTTGGTCCATCGCAATTAGCCTTGAGGCTGTTCGGGCCAGTTCTGATTCCAAAATAGTCTGTTCCAGCAGCAAAATCTTAATCTGGTTATCAAAAAAATCTAACATTTTCATAATTTCCGGCTCAAAAATAAAAGAAGTTTGGAACTCTTTTTGGTTAAAAATAAAGCTGATATCAGTTTGATCCGGTTTAGATTGCTCCTGCAGGCTCAGTAACTGAGTTTGGGTGATGTCTTTAACCGTGGGAACTTGGACTAAAACACTCTTGAATTGGGGGTAAAAAACTAAAACCTGCTTATACTCCTGCAATACCTTGACTAAGCTTTTAAGTTCATTATCATCAGGCATGTCATTTTTAAAAATAACCGGGTTATAAGCATGAAAATAATGAATGCCTTTTAAATAATCCCGCCCGGTTTTACCCACTACCAGTTTATCTGATGCCATCTTGGTATTTGTGACGATAAAATGTTGGACCAGCTGGTTATTAATATTGCCATAGAAGCGGTAATTGGAAGTTAAAAGCACGCTGATAACTTTTTTTGGTTTTGGTGCCGGGATGATCTTTTTGGTGGCAGCAATCTTGTTAATCAAAGCATAAACCCGGGTCAGTTCATCATAAAACTGGCGGTTTCTCTCCACACTGCTTCTAATCTTGCGCAGTTTGATCGAAGCGATCTCAGTATAAGAGGAGGCGATATCTTTAAGTGAGCTACCAACCTCAATTAACTCCTTAATTTGGGCAGTTGTCATATTAGGCGGTGATATTACAGACCTGTTTTAATCTTGGTCCCAGTTTTTCTAAACCATCGATCAGCTGCTGGTCGTCCTTTAAGTTTAAAGCTTGTTTAGTCAGTTGGCTTAGCGTAGGATCGCTTTCAAAAGCATTGACTAAATTCAGTTTGTTTTTGCGTAAAAAATCAAGGCTCTTATCTCTTAAAAAGGTGGTGAAAACCAGGGACATGAGCATTACTTGGATATTGAGAGAAAAGAAACTGAGTGATTCCTGTTTAATGAGCTCATTAACAATACTTTTTTGTTTGAGTAAAAGCTGGGTTTCATAAGGCAGCTCTGAACTAAATCTACTGACTGTGTCTAAATCTTCTGCTTGGGCCAGGACTTGCCTGATCCGCTGCGAAAGTAAGTTCTGGATCCGGTTTTGGGTTTGTCTGCCGACCCTGGAGACAGATAAACTAATATCAATGGCTGGTGTTTGTCCTTGGCTGTGGAGGCTGGCTTTAAACATTAAATGCCCATCAGTCATCGACATCAAATTAGTGGGGATGAAGCTGGTAAAATCATTTAAATTGAGCTCAATTACCGGCAGGGCAGTGATTGAACCGCCGCCATACTGCGGTTTAAAATTGCCTGCTCTTTCCACCAAATGGGCATGTTGATAAAATATATCTCCAGGGTATGACTCCCGGCCGGGGGATTTATTGCCCAGAAGCGAGATTTCGCGGTAGATTTTGGCATGGTTGCCCATATCATCCAAAATAAGCAACACATCCTTGCCGGCTTTTTGAAAGTATTCAGCCACTGTAAAGGCAGTTTGTGGAGCCAGAAAGATCAGTGGTGCAGGGTCAGAAGAGGAGGTCGCAATTATAACGGTGTGGTCAATGGCGTTATTGGAGTTTAAAATATCAATTAGGTTGCGCACCTGTAAAATCGGCTTGCCAATTAAGGCGTAAACACAGACCACATCGTTATTTTTTTGGTTAATTATCATATCAATCAGAAAGCTGGTTTTACCGGAATGGGCGTCGCCGATGACTAACTCCCTTTGGCCTTTACCAAGCGGGATTAGGGTATCAATTAAGCTGATGCCAGTCACAAATTGGTCTTTAATAAATTGACGGGAATTAATACCGGTTGCCAGTCTGTCAAGCTCCATCACCTTTTCTCCTAAGTTAGAATCAGCCAGGATTCCATGGCCGTCAATTGGTACCCCTAGCGGATTAATGGCCCGACCTAAAAGAAACTGTCCAACAGACAGCTCTAAGCGGTTTTTTGAGCGTTTAAACATCATCCCTGGAGCTGCTTCTGCGTCGTCTAAAATTAAGGCTTCAACCCAGTCAGCATAGATCGCGCTGATCACCCCGCGGATGCCTGATTCCGATTCAATGATGTCATTGACCCTGATTGAAGGCAGGCCATCTAAATGGACTAAAAAATCACGGCTGGAGATAATATATCCGACTTCGGTGGTAGCCATACTTGGAAAAGATCAATCTTCAATTCTCAATAAATTATCAATATCTAAATGATCAAATTTTGGAAATTAGGGCATTGAACATTCATTGGTCATTGTGTCCTTGAGACTTGATCATTATTTATTACTGTTAATGCTGGCTCTGATGACTTGAATTATTCCTTGGCGGTTTTGCTCAATCTTGGACCTCAAAGAATAATCGCGGTAAACTCCTTTCCAAACCAGGGCGCAGCCGGCAATTAAACTAGGATCTAATTTATGGTCAAAGATAAACTGCGGTCCATAATTTTTTCTCAACCAGCTGCCAACGTTATTTAATTCCACAATATTGGGTTCAAAAGCAAAATAGATAATCAGGGGGGAGAGATGGTTAATCCTGATTTCCAATTCCTGAAAGAGCTGGGAGAAGTTAGATTGATTAAACTGGGTAAAAAAAGAATCGCCTAGTTGGTAAAGCCAATTAATTTCAGTCCTGATCTCTAAATCCATCTCCGTCGTATCGGAGCCATAAAGCTTTTTGGAGATAAAGGCTTTTAAAATTCGCACCCTTTTGCGTAGTTCATGGAGGGTATAACTATTTTCGATGATTGTATTTAGAATCTGATCTGACATTTTAGGGTAACAAGTTCAGTAAAGGTAGTAAGTGACAAGTTTTTTTATTTTAACTTATTACTTATACCTTGTTACTTGTTACTAATTTAAAATCTATGCAAATTATTTTTGTTATCACTTCAAGGTCATCGCTGCTAGACGATGAACTTCTCAACTTTAGCCTTTTCTAAAGCCTCATTCACTAAATCTACCTGGTCACTGAGAGTCAATTTTTTACTCAGTACTAAGGTTAAAGTCCGCTCCAAAATTGCCACCGCATTCTCATCAATGATCTTTAACTGCTGCTGTTTGTAGGTATTAATTAGCTCTCTGGTGGCACGGAGTTCCAAATCAATCGAATAAATAGTTTTTTGCTCGGTTTGGGTGAGAAAGTCAGACAAGTTCTGTTCAAATTTTTCGAATAAGCCGTTAACCTGCTCCTTGACCAACTGCAGGCTATCCTCATGAGCTTGGTCCATCTGAGTTTTTAAATGGCTGAGATAGTTTAAATATTCAGATTGAGACTGTTGGATCTGGGTGCCAAAAGCTTGAAGCTCTTTTTGGAATTCCTGCTGCGAGCTTGAGGTAGTCTCTTTAAATTGTTGTTCAGCAGCTTGTTCAAACTGTTGGCTTAGCTGCTTGCCTCCCTGGACCAATTTAATCTCCTCAGCCTCTGCCTGACCCAGCATAGTTTGGGCTTTTCTAGTGGCATCAGAAAGGATTTGATTGCTTTGGCTTTGGGCTTTGGAAAGTGCTTCCTCAGCTTTTTTTTGGATATTCTCTTTACTGCGTTTATTCTCAGCTAAAAAGAGCATCAGGGAAACGATGCTGACAGTAAAGGCCAAGATACTAACTGAGATTGAAGTAAAATCGGGCATTAACATCAGTCTACTACGTAGACTGATCAATTTTCAATTCTCAATAGCACAATGAATTATCAAATCATTAATAATCATTTATAACCGGAGGATTAGGAAAGAGGCTATGACTCCAATCAAAGCGATGGCCGCAGTTAAAGCTGCGTTGATGATGATCGAAAACTGGATGGCATTTTTAGCCAGAGGATTTCGGCCAATTCCCTCGACACCCTTGGCCATTGCCCGAGAAAAAGTAATAAATCCGATCCCAAAAGCGATCAAAACAATTAGCCCAGCGGAGATATAGCGCACGATTTGAATGAATTTTTCCGGATCCTGGACGTTTTTAAACAGGGCTGAATTAACATACTCTAACAGCCTGTTGATAGATCTGGCAGTATCAATCTCTGCGTACTCAATTCTTAAAGCGACAGCAATCTTGCCTACTGCGACATTGTGTCCCTGAATATTGGCTGTTTGAGCGCCTTCACCAGTAAAGTTATCTAAAGCTATTCCCAATACGTATCCTGATTGGGAAGCTTTTTGGCCTTTACCTGGGATGGCTGAGCTGGTGATATAGTCACCTTTCAGGATAGGACCGTTCAAAGTTGTGACATTAACCTGGGCAATGCCAGTTCTGGATACAGGTTGGCCTTTATTGTCTATGCTGCGATAAACAATCAAAGCATTTTTTTGCAGGACCCCAAAAATGCGGTTGGAATAGGGGGTATCAGCCTGGTTCAAGTTTTGGTTGGAGGAAAAAAGGATATCGCCGTCAGCGGCTTGTGGGTCAAGGGCAGTGTAGGAATAGGTCACATCAACGGATTTGGTTTGAGCATGAATACTGGTAACTAGCAACAAGTAACTAGTAACAAGAAGAAAAAGTACCAGTAAAACACGGTAGATGATAGATGCTAAGGGAACCCTGCTTTTGTTACGCGAAGGTAGACAGTAGTTTGTTTTCATATCTCCAGCATACACTTTGTCTGGGGAGATTTTCAAATTCAAATTATTAGTTGACTAATTAATTGCATAAATGGTAAATGAGGTTTTTTATTATCTAATTTACTGGTTTTTGTTCTCCAAAACATTTCCCGTAGGCTATTTTCACAGTTTTTGTATTAGCCTTGAAAATTGATAATTGATGTATATAGTTAGTATAAAGATATAGTAAATAAAAAATTTATGAATAGTGAAAAGCTTATTGATGCCTAAGCGGTGATTGGATTTATATATATTGATATAGAATAAGGTATATGGTGGAAAAGTGGAAAACTGTTTAAAACTTAGACCCCAATATTGGAAATAGCAAACTAAAATGTTAGAATTTGCTCAATATGATTAAAAAATACCAACCAAAAGACCTTGAGCCAAAATGGCAGCTAAAATGGCAAGAAGATGGTTTATATAAGGTAGATATTAACTCAAAAGAGAATAACTACTATGTCTTAGTTGAACTGGCATATAGCTCTGGCGATCTGCATATGGGTCATTGGTTTACTTTTAGTTACGGTGATGTACTTTCTAGGTACAATCGAATGTTAGGTTCTAACGTTATTTACCCAAATGGTTTTGATGCTTTTGGTTTACCAGCAGAGAATGCAGCCATTAAAAATGGTACCCATCCCAAAGATTGGACTTATGCCAATGTTCAGAAGATGAGGAAACAATTTTATACTCTTGGTGCTTCTTTTGATTGGGATTATTCAACTATCGCCTCAGATCCTGAGTATTACCGTTGGAACCAATGGATCTTCCTCAAATTACTAGAAAAAGGTCTAGCTTATAAAGGTAAAGTCTTATCAAATTGGTGCCCAGTTGACCAAACGGTCTTAGCTAATGAGAATATTGAGGGTGGAAGGTGTTGGAGGTGTGGTAGTGAAGTTGTACAAAAGGAGATTGAACAATGGTTTGTGAAGATTACTAATTATGCTGATCGACTAATCTGGCAAGATCCACCCCAAGCTGATTGGCCAAAGGCCTTGAGAGAGGCTCAAAATAACTGGATTGGTAAGAGTCAAGGATTGTTGGTTAAATTTGATGATTTAGAGGTTTTTACGACTCGTCCAGACACAATTTTTGGAGTAACCTTCATAGTTATCAATCCGGAACACAAATTGCTAAATCAATTTATTAAACCTGAAACACGCTCAAAAATAGAAAAATATGTTGATGAAGCCAAAAAAAAGACCGAACTAGAGCGAAAAGAGAATAAAGCTAAAACCGGAGTTTTTACTGGTTCCTATGTTAAAAATCCCTTAAGTAAGGAAGAGATTCCAATTTGGGTGGCAGATTATGTTTTAGCTGGATATGGTACTGGAGCTGTAATGGGTGTGCCGGGACACGATCAAAGAGATTTTGAATTTGCCCAAAAGTTTGGTTTAAAGGTGGTGGAGGTTATCAAACAACCTGAAGAGTATGGAGAACTTATCAAATCCTATGTTGGTGAAGGAGTGTTAATAAATAGTAATGGCTATGATGACATGTCATCAGCAGAGGCTCGAGAGAAGATATCAAAACATATCGTAGAGCATAATTTAGGTTCATATAAAACTCAATACCATCTAAGAGATTGGTCCATATCCAGGCAAAGATATTGGGGTACTCCCGTACCAATAATTTACTGTGGTGATTGTGGGATGATACCTGTTCCAGAAGCAGATTTGCCAGTTGAACTGCCTTATAAAGTTGATTATATGCCTAAGGGTAAACCACCTCTGGCTACAGCTGAAGATTGGATCAAAGTTAAATGTCCAAAATGTGGCAAGATGGGCAAAAGAGAGGCTGAGACGATGGATACTTTTATTGATTCAGCCTGGTATTTTTTCCGTTATCTTGATCCTAAAAACGAAAAAGAGATCTTTAATAGAGAGAGGATCGCCAATTGGATGCCGATTGATATCTATATAGGTGGAGCAGAGCATACCTTTGGCCACGCACTGTACTCGCGTTTTATTACTATGTTTTTTAAAGATTTAGGTCTCATTAAATTTGAAGAATATGCTAATAAAAGAGTTCATCATGGGGTAATTTTAGGCCCAGATGGGCACAGAATGAGTAAATCCAGAGGTAATGTTGTCAACCCTGATGAACAGGTTAAAGATTATGGAGCCGATGCCATCAGGGTTTATCTCTCGTTTTTAGGTCCATTTGATATAGTTACACCCTGGAAACCAGAAGGAATAAATGGAGTTTACCACTTTTTACAGCGGATTTGGAATTTATTTGACAAGATCGACCAGAGCATACAACCAACTGTTGATGATTTGAGAATGCTCAATAAAACTATTAAAAAAGTTGGGAATGATATTACTGAGTTGAAGTTTAACACTGCTATTGCTGCCCTGATGGAGTGGTTAAATTCTCTTTCTCGGAAGGATAAGGTTGCCAAGGATGAATATAAAACTTTCCTGCTTTTACTGGCCCCTTTTGCTCCCCATATGACTGAGGAACTTTGGCAGATATTAGGTCAGGAATATTCAATCCATAAACAGAGTTGGCCTAAATTTGACCAGTCAAAAATAGAACAAGATGTTATTAAGATTGTTATCCAAGTCAACAGTAAAGTCCGGGATATTTTAGAGCTTTCTAAAGATGAGGTTGAAGACCAACAAAAAATAGAATTACTGGCAAAACAAAGCCAAAAAGTTCAAAAGTTTTTAGAGACAGCAGAGATTAAAAAGGTGATTTATATCCCCGCTAAGCTGCTAAATTTTGTAATTTAGCTGTTATCACTTATCTAATTAGTCTGATAATCAGATTTAAATTATATTTAGATTGTTATCTCAATCTAAATATATAAATAATGCGTTTAAGCGGAAAACTATTACTATAAGAAGTTTTTCAAAATATAACAAAGTTTAAAGTTGAGAGATTGCCAAAAATAATTACTCTTCTATTTCCACAAATTATTTCCACAACTGTTTTTAATCAGACTTTAAATAAGAGTGATAATATAATTTACCGTATAGCTTCGAAAATACCAAAAAAGCAAAAATATTTCTCTCTTCGCTTGACGAAATCTTACGTTAGATTTACACTGCTATTACATTATCAAATTAATAATGTAAATCCTTTTTTAAAGGTTATTACAATTTAAATTTATATGAGATCTAAGAAAATTACTACTAAAAAAACTTCTGTTAACTCACTCAGCAAGATTATCTCTGAGTCAAAAAGGGATGATATCTGGCTCCTTAGTCGTCTTAATAATTTGTGGGAGGAATACTTTGATAACGTCTCCCAAGATAACCCGGTCTTTATCCGTTTTGGCAGATTTTCCAGGTTTCGTTTGGGGTCAATCCGTTTGGAAAGACACAACAAAAAATCCTATATTACAGTGACAGGGATGTTTAAAGACCCGCGGATTCCAATTGAGGTAGTTGATCACACCATTGCCCATGAACTTTGCCATTATGCCCATGGCTTTTCCTCCACCAAACCCAGATTACACAAATATCCCCATCATGGTGGTGTGATTAAAAAGGAATTAGAAAGCAGGGGGATGCATAAATTAGTTAAAGCATATGCCAAATGGTTAGACCACTACCGTAAAAGCCTTTAAAAAAGACTATGGTTTCTTGGCCTAGATTTATAAGCTTATAAGCTTTTGGACACCTTAGAAATTGTCAAGAGCTTCACTTTTAAACATAAAGGACAATGTATCTATTAATGCGAACACAGCTTTAAGTTAAATGCCATTTTTGGTTTCTAATAATTGATAAATCCCAGATTAAGTGCTAATTTTAGGATTATGATCCCAAGATTAATAGAAGTTTTAATACAAAAGCAACTAAGCAACTCAGGTAAAATTATTATTTTTTTAGGTGCTCGTCAAATTGGTAAGACTACTTTGGTAAAAGATATAGGCGAAAATATAAAGAAGTAGGAAAACGGGTATTTTACCTAAACTGTAATATAGAAGAGGAGCGGGCAGCCTCATTTACTAAGTGATATGATATTAAAGTTAACTTTATAAAGACTCCTAATTACCTTGATTTTATCCGAAATTAGCTAAACTAGAACATTCTCTGCAGTTCGTATAGCCTAATTAATTGAACAAAAGAATTAACTAAAAAAGAAATTGGTGGCTAAAAATGGTATGATTGGTTTATGGTTAAAGATCAATTGCTCAAAGATCTATCAGCTGCCGTTAAAGGAGCGGGACTTTCTGTTAGTGATATAGATATATCTATTCCAGAAAACAACGATTTTGGAGATTACTCAACTAATATTGCTCTGCAACAACCTAATCGAAAAGAGGCAAGAGGTTATCAATTACCAAAAGAGACTGCTAACGAAATTGTTGAAAAATTAGGTCACCCGATCTATTTGGATAGAGTTGATATTGCTGGCCCAGGGTTTATTAACTTTTATATTGGTGATCAATTTTTGATCAAAGAATTAACTGAAGAAATCTCCGCAAAGCTCAAAAGACCAGGTGGAGAAAAGGTTTTAGTTGAGTATGGATCACCAAATGCTGCAAAACCCTTGCATATTGGCCAACTAAGAAATTTAGTTACCGGAGAGACTATATCTAGATTACTTGAATACTCAGGAAAAGAAGTTTTTAGAGCAACCTATCCCTCTGATACGGGTTTACCAATGGCCAAAGTAATCTGGTATCTTTTAAATAACGATTCTAAATACAACCATGCACAAAAAACGGATTTAAAGCATAAAGTAGAATTTCTTGGCGAAATTTATGTTGAAGCAAATAGTTCTTATGAAAATGATCCTAAATCTAAGCTTGAAATAGATCAGATTAATAAAAAAATACATACTAAAGATCCATCAGTAGTGCCTGTTCTTCAAGAAGTCAGGAGTTGGAGCGAGGCATATATGACCTCAATTTATTCCCGAGTAGGAAGCGAATTTGACCTTACAATCTGGGAATCAGAAGTTGAAGAAGAAGGAAAAAGGATAGTCGAGGAGAATTTGGGTAAAATATTTATTGAAGACCAAGGTGCAGTAATATTTCCAGGAGAGAAATTCGGTTTACATACTCGCGTATTTATAACTGCTGCCGGTAATCCTACCTATGAAGCCAAAGAATTAGGCGTAACGAGAAGAGAGGAGGAAGCCTTTGGTTTTGATAAGGCAATTCATATTGTCGGAAACGAACAGATCGATTATTTTAATGTAGTAATTAAAGTTGTTGAGCTAATTGATCAAAAG
>OBEQ011294434.1_pt1 | contig 20260 bp, 15 predicted proteins | sample 1670901 | NCBI WGS metagenome assembly OBEQ01 (sample SAMEA104232315, study PRJEB22302) | groundwater metagenome | biome: forest; feature: aquifer; material: groundwater | place: USA | collected 2011-08-07 | depth 5.4 m
CATCTTCGTCATCCTGCGCGGTACCGCCGACACCGCCCGAAAGCAGGGATGGAACGTCCTCGACGCGTTCAAGGCCCCCTCGGCCGTCCTCATTGCCAAGCTGGCGATCGCCTGACTGCCCACCAACCTGGGCAGTTACAGGGATTCTCGATGCCCAGACGGCGGGCGGCGCGGATGACGGCGTTGAGGCCGGCGTAGTCGAGCAGGCGCACCGCCGCGGTATTCACCGACTCCGCCAGCGCGGTGCGCAAGGGAATGAGGCCCCGATAGGGACCGGAATAGTTCTCCGGCGACCAGCCGCCAATCCGCACCGGCGCATCCAGCACCATGGTTTCGGGCGCTAGCCCGGCTTCCAGCGCCGCCAGATAGACGAACGGCTTGAACGCCGACCCGGGCTGCCGGCGGGCGTCGGCTGCACGGTTGAAACCGCCGGCCGCGTGCTCGACCCCGCCGACCATCGCCGTGACCGCGCCGTCGCGCGACATCACCACAACCGCCCCCTGGCTGACCTGGTGACGCGTGCCCTCGGTGGCGATCATCTCCTTGAGGTTCCGCTCCGCCGTCCGCTGCAGGTCGGCATCGACGGTGGTCCGCACCACCACATCGCGCCCCCAGGTCTCCGGCAGGCCGCGCACCTGGTCCATGACCCAGTCGGCGAAGAAGCCGCCGTCGGATGGGAAGGCAGGCGGTGTCGACACCGTTTCGGTGAGGGCTGCCTTGGCGGCGGCGACGGTGAGCCGGCCGGCATCGACCATGTTGTCCAGCACCTGATGGGCGCGCTGCAAGGCGGCCGCCTGGTCGTGCCGCGGATTGTAGCGCGATGGCGCCTTCAGCAGCCCCACCAGCATCGCCGCCTCCAGCCGCCCGACCTGGCGGACCGGCTTGCCGAAATAGCGCCGCGCGGCGGCATCAATGCCGAAGGCACCGGCACCGAAATAGGCCCGGTTCAGGTAGATGGACAGGATGTCGCTCTTGCCGTAGCGGCGTTCCAGGGCCAGGGCCAGCAGCGCCTCCTGCACCTTCCGCCGCAAGCTGCGTTCGCTGGACAGGAACAGCAGTTTGGCGGTCTGCTGGGTGATGGTGCTGCCGCCCTCGACCACGCCGCCGGCCTGCAGGTTGCGCCAAGCGGCGCGCGCCAGGCCGATGGGGTCGAGGCCGAAATGGTGGGCGAAGCGCCGGTCCTCGGTGGCCAGCAGGGCATCGATCAGATAGGCCGGCAGATCCTCGGCGCGTACCGTCTCGCCGAACGGGTCGCCGAGCTGGGCGAAGGACGCTCCCTCACGGTCGAGCAGCGTGACCGAGGCCCGCCGCCCCACCGCCAGCGGCTGATCCACCGCCGGCAGGTCGCGCGCCCACCAGGCCACCAGCCCGACCGCCGAAACCAGGCCGAGCACGACCAGCGTTCCTATCAGGCGCGCCACCAGACGGCCGAGCCACGGCGCCGCCGCTGTCGTCGGAGCGCACACCCGTTGGGCCGGATCGGCCGTGAGCATCGGTCGCTGGTCAGGCATGGCATGGTCCTTCCGTCTGGCACCTCGTCCGGGTCATGAAAGGATGTGGCGGGATTTGCGCCACCGTCACTGTCGATTCCAGCAGTGGCCGCACCCTTCCCAACCGGGCGGTGTTCGCCGTATCATCTCAGGGTTGACGGGTAGAGGCACGGGGAGTCGGATCATGACGTGGCGGATGGGGATGGCCGCGCTGCTGACGGCGGTGCTGCTGGCCGGACCGGCGGCGGCACGGGAGGCCGGCGAGGCCATGGCGGTGATCATCGGCAACAAGAGCTACAAGCCGGGTGTGCCGGCGGTGGACTTCGCCCACAGCGATGCCGACGCCATGAACAAATGGGTCGTCGAGGTGCTGGGCTATCGCGCCGAGGATGTCATCGACCTGCGCGACGCCACCAAGACCGAGCTGGAGACATGGTTCGGCCACCAGACCAACCCCCGCGGCAAGCTGGCCAAATGGCTGCGGCAGGGCGGCGAGGTGGTGGTGTACTATTCCGGCCACGGCATTCCCGGGCCGCAGGACCATCGCGCCTACCTGCTGCCCAGCGACGCCGATCCGGATACCGCGGAAATCAACGGCTATCCGCTGGAGGTGCTGGTTGCCAACCTGGCCCAGCTACAGGCCAGATCGGTCACCGTGTTCCTCGACGCCTGCTTCTCCGGCCAGACCGCCGCTGGCAGTCCGTTGGCCAGGGACACCCGGGCCTTTGGCCTCAAGCCCAACCCGACCAAGGTGATGGGCAATGTGACGGTGCTGTCGGCGGCCAGCGGTAGCCAGGCGGCCAGTTCCGACAAGGACGCCGGGCACGGCCTGTTCACCGAATACCTGCTGCGCGCCGTCTACGGTGAGGCGGACAAATCGCGCTGGGGCAACGGCGACGGCAAGGTGACGCTGGACGAGGTGAAGAAGTACCTGGACGAAGAAATGACTTACCGCGCCAGCCGGGTGCTGTCGCGCGAGCAGACCGCCGACCTGGCCGGCGACGCCGGCCGGGTGGTGGTGGCGTGGGCACCGGGCAAGGCGCCGGTACGGCCGGGAGGCGGGCAGCGGGTCGATTTCCCGCCGGGCAAGGTGTTCCGCGACTGCGCCGACTGCCCGGAGATGGTGGTGGTGCCGGCGGGGAGCTTCACCATGGGTTCGCCGGCGACGGAGCCGGGGCGATCGGATGCCGAAGGCCCGCAGCACCGGGTGACCATCGCCAAGCCGTTCGCGGTGGGCAAATACGAGGTGACGCAGGCCGAGTGGCAGGCGGTGATGGGCAACAGCCCAAGTCGTTTCAAGGGCGACCGCCATCCGGTGGAGCAGGTGAGTTGGGACGATGCGCAGGAGTTCATCCGCCGGCTGAACGCCAAGGTGCGGTCGGCGACGCGGGTTTCGACCGGCGGCGACGGGCCATACCGTCTGCTGACGGAAGCGGAATGGGAGTACGTGGCGCGGGCAGGGACGGCGACGCCGTTTTCGACGGGCCAGACCATCACCACGGATCAGGCGAATTTCGAAGGCAACGGAACGTACAACGGCAGTGCGAAGGGGACGTACCGGCAACAGACCGTATCCGTCGGCAGTTTTCAGGCCAATGCCTTCGGTCTGCACGACATGCATGGCAATGTATGGGAATGGGTGGAGGACTGCTGGCATGACAACTATACTGGGGCGCCGGAGAACGGGTCTGCCTGGACAACCGGAGAGTGCAAATACCGTGTCCTGCGCGGCGGTTCCTGGGTCGACGATCCGAGGCACCTCCGCTCGGCTCGGCGCAGCCTCTACGAACCGGTCATCCGCAACTACGACGCTTTCGGCTTCCGGCTCGCCAGGACCTTTTAGGTCTTGTCTTTTTACCTCTTTACCTCTTGGGGGAGTCGAGAGGGGGCTTGCCCCCTCTCGTCGCGCAGCGACCGAATCGGGGAGCGAGTCATGAGCGGTCCACGCACCACCGGCCCGGCACTGGAGCTGATGTACCGCTTCGTCCTCCTTCTGGCCGCGCTGCTGTCCGCCATCCCAGCGCACGCCCGTGACGCCGGCGACGGCATCGCCGTGATCATCGGCAACAAGACCTACCGCAACGGCGTGGCGGCGGTGGAGTATGCCCACAACGATGCCGATGCCATGAAGAAATGGGTGGTCGAGGTGCTCGGCTATCGGCCCGAGGACGTCATCGACCTGCGCGATGCCGGCAAGGCCGATCTCGAGACCACCTTCGGCAACCAGACCAATCCCCAGGGCAAGCTGTATCGCTGGGTGCGGCCGGGGCGATCGGAGGTGGTGGTGTTCTATTCCGGCCACGGCATCCCCGGTCCCCGCGACGGCCGCGGCTACCTGTTGCCCGCCGATGCCGATCCCAATGCCGTGGAACTGTCCGGCTATCCGCTCGACGTGCTGGAAGCAAACCTGCAGAAGCTGCCGGCCAAGTCGGTCACGGTGTTCCTCGACGCCTGCTTCTCCGGCCGCAGTCCCGGTGGTGATCTGGTCAAGGCCTCGTCCATCGGCCTGCGCGCCAACCCGATGAAAGGTGGCGGCGGCGTGGCGGTGCTGTCGGCGGCGAAGAGCTCGCAGATGGCCAACTGGGACGTCGAGGCCAGACACGGGCTGTTCACCGAATACCTGCTGCGTGCCCTCTACGGCGAGGCCGACAAGCCGCGCTGGGGCAACAGCGACGGCAAGGTGACGCTGGCCGAGGTCAAGAAATTCCTCGACGACGAAATGACCTATCGCGCCAGCCGCACCTCCAGCCGTGACCAGACCCCCGACCTGTCCGGCGACCCCGGCCGGGTGGTGGCGGCGTGGACACAGGGCCGGCCACCGACCCGCCCGGCAATGGTACCACGACCCGAAAAGACCATCGCTCTACCGCCAAGCAGTGACAGAAAGGGAGACAGCGAAAAGAAACATCAGGACGATCGGCGAGCCAAGGAGGTCGTCGATCGCAAGGAAGAAGTCGTCTCGGTGCTGAGCACGACCTGCATGATCAAGATCACCGATTATTACCGCGACGGAACGACATCGGATCAGGTCAAGGAGTACGGGCGCGGGATGCATGGCTGTCCACCACTGACCTTCAGGGGCGGCACCGTTGGTGGCGGCGTGACGTTTCAGTCGCGGTAGCGCGAACAACGCTACCGCCTCTCTATCGCCGTTCCGCCACCGTCACCCGCAGCGTCGCCTCCGACAGCGCGACCCGCCGCAGGGCGTGGAAAATGGCGCGCAGGTCGTCGAGAGCCTTGATCCCCGGCATCGGCTCGAAATCCTGGGCAGTGATCGATTTCGGCAACTCGGCCCAGACGTCGCGGTCGAGCACGAAGCATTTGACCAGATCCTCGCCGGGGGGCGGCTCGATGGTCCAGTCGAATGGCATGGTGGTGCCGGGGACCGTCACCTGACGGCGGCCGGCGATGCGGGTAGCGGCGTGGTAGCGGTTGGGGAAGATGCGCACGATGCCGCCGCGCGACTGCTGGACGAAGCAGTAGAGATGACCATCCTCGGCGGACTGGATCACCAGATTGACCGTATCGCCGATGTGATAGACCGGGTTGCCGCCATGGTCGCTCGACAGCATCAGGCGGTTGCGGCCCAGGTTGTCGTCGGCGAAAGGATCGTCGCGGCCGAGCGCGGGTGGCAACAGGGCGGGATCCAGGCTGGCGCGGGTGATCCGGGCATGGTGCGTCACGTCACCGCCGCTGCCTCGCAGCTTGAATACCACCTCCACCCATTGCGACAGAGGCGTCATGTCGCCGGATAGGACGTAGTTCCCCGCCGTGTCCGCTGCCAGGCGCTCCACCGGCTGCTCGCCGATTTCCAGATTGGCCTCCTCCAGCCGCGTCACCGATACCCAGACGCCAATCGTGCGCAACTCCTTGACCCGTGTTCGCATCCGATCGATCAGACGGTTCGCGAGGTAACGCCCGAGTTCGCTATGCCCATTGCCCGGCTGGGACAGTATTCCAGCGACCGCCACCTGTCTGATATCCTTGGCGCGGCCCGCAAGATCGACCGCCGCCTTTTCGATCGCCTGGTCCAGCGGTATCGCCGATGCGGCCTGCCAGTCGAACGCCAGCATGCGGCGGGCCGAGGCTAGAACCGTACTATCTTCCGCGATGGCCCGATAGGACAGCTCGACTCCGCCATCGACCCGGACCACCCGGCCCTTCACCCTGATCTCGACTTTCCCCGCCCCCTCCAGCAGCTTGATCTGTCCCTTCTGGCCGAAATTCGCCATGTCATCCATGACCGGTTTCAGATCCTGGCGCGCCACGGGGGTCGCCACCAGATCCTTGCGGCTGACAAGGGCATCGAGCAGTGCATCGTTGAAGCGTCGGGCGACGTCGTCGGGAATCGGACTGGCTTCACCTCGGTCAAAGGGTATCACGGCCAACCGTCGCGGCTGCGCGTCGGTCCAGCCAAACATTGTCCGAATGGAGTCTATTGTGGACTGCTTGCTTGCCAGACCGCTGGCCAATTCGCCGGCCAAACTATCGAACACCAGCGGATCCAGCCCGGTATCGGCCGCCGCCGCCGGCAGCATCCAGGCCATGAACAGCAGTGCGAACAGCGACAGACGGCGTGGTTGCATGATCGTGCCTCCCCTGGCCCAGAACGCATTGCACATCGCGGCCGGACCCTCGTCAAGCGTGTGGTCATCCCTTGCCGCCAAACACGGGGGTGGGGTCCATCGCCTTGCCGTCGCGGCGCAGCTCGAAATGCAGCAGCGGCTCGGCGGCCTGGCCACTGGCGCCCACCCGGGCGACCTCCTGGCCGGCGGTGACGCGCGCGCCGACGCTCACCAGCACGGTGTCGGCATGGGCATAGATGCTGCTCCAGCCGTCGGCATGCTTGAGCGCCAGAACGCTGCCGCGCGCGCCCATGGCGCCGGTGAACACCACCTCGCCGGCGGCGGCGGCGCGGATCGGCGTGCCGCGCGGGGCGGCGATGTCGATGCCCTGGCTGGCGCGGCCAAAGCCGGTGACGATGCGCCCGGTGAGCGGGGCGCGGAAGGGCGGCAAGGTCTCGGCGGCCGGTGGCGGCGCTCCGGCGGCGGCCGGCGGCAGCGCGGCATTGGTGACCGGCACCTTGGCGAGGGCGGGGCGCGCGTCGTCGGGGGCGGGCGTGGTCACGGCGGGGGGAGAGGCGGCGGCCACCGGCGGCGAGCAGGCCAGGCTTTCCATCGTCGGCGGCTCCAGCGAACGTGGCGCCCCGCCGAACAGGTTGACCTGCCAGGCCGCCGCCGCGGGGGCGGCATCCAGCGTCGGGGCCCGGGCTGGCCCACCATGCAGGGCGCAGCTCAGTCGGGCGAACATCCGCAGCGGCGACAGCGGGGCCTGGCCGCCGTCCTTGAGGAGTCCGGCGAGGACGGCGACGCTGCCGCGCTCCGCCGACACGCCGAGCACGGCCAGTGGCGGGCCGGGCGACACGCTGACCGCCTCGGCCGCCGCGAAAGCGGCGATGGCCGTTTCCACATGCAGGGGCTCGGTGGGCAGCCGCACCAGCCATTTGGCGCAGGCCGGCGCCAGGATCACCGTGGGCACCGCCGGCGCCACCGCCGGCTCGTCGAGGCGGGGGCACAGCGAGCCCGGCTGGCCGCGCTCGGTGCCGACAATCCACAGCAGGCGCAGATCCTCCGGCCTGCCGGCAGCGGCGAGGAAGCCGCGCACCAGATGCGCCATCTCGGCGGGGCTGGTGGCGGTGGTGACCGTCGCCTTGTCGAAATGGTGCCAGCCGAGCAGAGCGGTCTGGGTTTCACTCAGAGCGGCGCTGGCCGGCTGGTCACCGGCGGCGGCGATCAGCAGCGCCTCGCTACGCGCCGCGGCGGGCGGAACAGCGGCCACCGCTCCGGCCAGCAGGCCAAGCACGGCGGCGAGGAGAGGGCGACACGGGATCATGGCAACGGCTCCTCTCACCACTGGCGCAGGGACTGCCAGACGCGCTCGACGCGGGCGGCGTCGGTGCCGCTGACATAGGCCGGCCCAGCCAGGAACTCCTCGTCCACCGGCCGGGCCGGCTGGGCGCGGGCGGGACGGGACGGTGGCGGCGGCGGTTCGATGGCGGCAACGCGGGTCGGCGGTTCGGCGGGCGCGCCGTAATCCTGGAACTGGCCGCGGTAGCCGTTGACCGAGGCGACATAGCCGCGGACGTCGGCCGAGGCCCGCTCCCAGCCGCGGCGGGCGACGCCGGGACCGGCGTAATAGCCGACCAGCGCCAGGTCCCAGCTTCCGAACTGCAAATAGAGATCGTACAGATGGCGGATGCCGGTCTGGATGTTGGTCTGCGGATCCCACAGATCATCCGCCGCCACGCCGTACCAGCCCCAGGCGGTGGCCGGCATGATCTGCATGACACCGCGCGCCCCCTTGGGGCTGAGCGCGTTGCTCTGGAAGTTGGACTCGACCCGCGCCACCGCCAGCGCCAGATCGGCGGGCACACCCAGACGGCTGGCCTCGGCGACGACCAGCGATTTGACCCATTCCGGGGAGGCCGGCTGGTGGCGGCTGTAGGTGGCGGCATCGGCGCGGCCGGCCATCAACACGGCGGCGAGGCCGGCGGCAAGGGCGAGCCGGCGGGACAAGGCGATGGGCATGGTGCCTCCTGTGGCTGATCAACGGCGGCCCCAGGGCCACCCCTGTTCCGGTTAGGAAAGGGGGTGGCGGGGTTTTTGCCGTTGGCCGGGTCAGGATCGGTGCTAGCCTTCCCCACTCTTCAGGTGGGTCGGCATCCGCATCTCACCTTTCGAAGCCTGCTCAGAGTTCACTCGCGTTACGGCCCGTCAAATCGCTCGACCGCCCGAAGCGGCCTTTGTCGCGGGGCTTCGAACCAGCCGGTTGCCCAACCCATCCGTCCGCCAGCTTCCGAAGTTTACCAACAAATCTTCGGGCGGGACCTACCCCCACTGGCAATACGCGCCTTCGTGGCAAACTTAAAGGACAAGACCTAAAAGGTCCTGGCCACCCGGAAACCGATATCGTTGTTGCTGAGGCCGGGGATGAGGTTGACGCGCAGAGCCGAACGGAGGTTCCTCGGATTGAAGTACCAGGAACCGCCGCGCACGACGCGGTATTTGCACTCCTCGGTTGTCCAAGCCGAGCCGTTGTCCGGCGCTCCGGCGTAGGTCGCGTGCCAACAGTCCTCCACCCATTCCCACACATTGCCGTGCAGATCATGAAGACCGAAACCATTCGCCGGAAAGCGTCCCACCGGCGCGGTCGTTTCCCACTGATCCTTCCCCACCGCCAACCCGCCGCAGCACTTATCCTTGCCGTAGTTGGCGTAGCCGTGGCTGGCAGTGGCCCCCCACCAGTATGGGGCGATGGTTTTCGCCCGCGCCACGTATTCCCATTCTGCCTCGCTCAGCAGACGGTACGGCTGGCCCGTCTTGCGCTTCAGCCACGCCACATAGGCCTGCGCGTCCTCCCAGCTGACGTTGATCACCGGCTGACGCTCGCGGCCCCAGCCCTCGTCCTTCGCTGCCATGCAGTCACCGTCGTTGACGCAGGCGTCCCACTCGGCGAAGGTCACCTCGACCTTGCCCACAGCGAACGCCTTGGCGAAATTCACTGGATGCTGCGGGCCGTCGTTGTCGTATCGCCCCGGCTCGGTCGGCGGCGAGCCCATGGTGAAGCTCCCCGCCGGCACCACCACCATCTCCGGGCACCATGTGCCGCTGCAGTCGCGGAACACTGTGCCCGGCGGGAAATACAGCGGCGCCTGGCCCGGCGTCCACGTCGCCAGCACCCGCTTGGGATCGCCGGTGATGTCGACGGTCTGCGGGCGGCCAAAACGGCGCCTGGCCTGGTGGGTGATCTCGTCGGCGAGATAGGCCTTGACCTCGCCCAGGGTGACCTTGCCATCGCCATCGCCATAGCCCGGCTTGTCGGCCTCGCCACTAAACGCCTGCAGCAGATGGGCGGTGAACAGGCCGTGTCCGGCCTCCAGATCCCACCAGGCAATCTCCTGCCCGCTGGCCGCCGTCAGCACGGTCATACCCGCCGGAACCTTGGATTGTGCAGGCCGGATGCCGAAGCTGGAGGCGTGGCTGACCAGGGACCCCGACGGGCTGAGGCCGGAGAAGCAGGCATCGAGCAGCACCGTCACCGACTTGGCCGGCAGCTTGCCGAGATTGGCCATCAGCACATCCAGCGGATAGCCGTTCAGCTCGATCTTGTCGGGATCGGCATCGCTGGGCAGCAGGTAGCCGCGGCCATCCTTCGGCCCCGGTATGCCGTGGCCCGAATAGTACACTACTACGTCGGACTCCTTCGGCCGCACGTAGTCCGACAACTTTCCCTGTGGGTCATCACGGTCGCCAAAGACAGCCTCAAGCTGCGCCTTGCCGGCATCGCGCAGGTCGAAAATGTTGCCCTCGCGGAACCCCAGCCCCTCGACCACCCAGCGCCTGATCGCCTCGGCATCGTTGTGGGCGAAGTCCACCGCCGGCACGCCCTTGCGGTAGGTCTTGTTGCCGATGATCACCGCGACGCCGTCGCGGTTCTCCGCAGTGGCCACCGTTCCCATCACCATCATGGCCAGCACGACGGCCAGCAGTCTGCGGATCATCATCTGCACGCCCCCTATTGGACCAGCATTTCCTTGAACAGCACATCCTGCACTTTGACGGGTTTGGCCGCATTGTTGGCCCGCGCCAGCAATTGTTCCCGCAGTCGATACAAACCAGACGCCCCCTGCAAGTCCTCGATGCGTAGCGCCCTGAGATGGACCTGGAAACTATCGACGAGTGCCGGCATCTTCTGCTCGAGTCGGGTGATATCCAGGGCATCTCCCACTTCCAGCGCTACCCGGATCTTGAGGAAGGTCTGCTTGCCAGAGGAGTTGAGATTGACCAGCATTTCCGGCAGGTCGTAGAAAATAGAAGGGCCGACCGCCGGCTCTGCGACCGGCATCGGCGGAGAAAGGAGGGCGAGAACCTGCCCAGTATCGCCGCTGATCTCCGCAGTCTGTTCGCGCGTATACTGTCGCCGTGCCCGATACGTCATTTCGTCGTCGAGAAAGGCCTTGATTTCGCCCAAGGTTACCTTGCCGTCACCGTTGCCATAAGGGTCCGCATCGGCCGCCCCGCCCAGTCCCTTGAGCAGATAGGCGGTAAACAGCCCATGGCGCGCCTCCAGATCCCAACTGGCCATCTGCTGCCCGGTGGCGGCGGTGACGACGGTCACGCGGTCAGGGACCTTCAAGGGGGCCGGCCGCACGCCGATCGAGGATACGTTCCTCGCCAACGCACCGCCGGGAGTAAGGCCCGAAAAGCAGGCGTCCAGGAACACAGTAACGGACCTGGCGGGAATGCTGGCAAGATTGGCCAACAGGACGTCAAGCGGATAGCCGTTCAGTTCCGCGGTATCCGGGTCGGCGTCGCTGGGCAGCAGATAGCCCCGCCCATCCTTCTGGCCAGGAACCCCGTGGCCGGAGTAATAGACCAGCAGATCGGACCGGCCCGCGCGGACCCACTGGAATGCCTTGCCCTGATGGTTGTCTCGGTTGCCGAAGACAGCCTCCAGTTCGCTCTTGCCCGCATCGCGCAAGTCGATGATGTTGCCCGCGCGAAAGCCCAGCCGCTCGACGACGTGGCGCTTTATCGCAGCGGCATCATTGTGGGCGAACTCGACCGCGGGGACGCCCTTGCGGTAGGTCTTGTTGCCGATGATCACGGCAATGCCGTCGCGGTTTTCTTCGGCAAGCGCGCATCCAACCGCCCACGGCGCGGCAAGGCAAAGGACCGCGATGGCTACGCGATAAAAATGCATTGTCTTCTCCCCTCCTGGTCTACCGCTCATCGCTACCACCCGTCCAGACGGTCCTGCAGGGATCGCCGAACGGGACCCGGCCGGGCCGGAGCGACATCATCCGCTGGCGGGACAGTCGATGCCGGTTCTGTGGCCACCGGCGGCGTTTCTTCCGCGGCCGGCGTTTCTTCCGCCACGGGCTGTTTTGTGGCTGGCAGGATCAGGCCTGCCGCAATCGCACCGCCCACCGCCAGGGCGATGATGGCCATCACCCGGGCAGTGGGTCTGCGGCGTGGTGCCGGACCGCCAACCAGCGGCCGCAGCTTGAGGGGACGGCATGCCGCGGCCACATCGGCCGCCGGGATCATCGCGCAGCGACGCGGATCGACGCCGGAGAGGAGCGACGGGTCGGCGTCGGCGGCATTGGCCTCGGGAAGGACGACGACGATCTCGGCGCCCTCCGCCTGCACCCGGGCAAGCTCCGCCGCCGCACGCAGCAGCTTGTCGCGCACATGCTCGACGGCTGCGACATGAAGATCGGTGGTTACCTCTCCGGACACCAGGACGACGACGGCAGCAGCCTCGCCGCGCATGGCCAGCCGGCCCTCTTCCAGCAGCAGGTGGGCGAGCAGGGCGCCCAACTGCCAGCTCCGGCCGCTGGTGACGGGCCGCGACACGTCCAGGCGGAACACCGGATGCCCGACGGCGCGCTCGATGATGCCGGTGGGCTTGCGGACGAAGGCGTCGTAGTCGGGACTGATCGGCAGGGCCTGGGCGGTGCGGCCGTCGAGGCAGACCACGCTTTGCAGGTCGCAATCCTCCTCGCGGACCAGCCGGCGGATCTCGGCCGGGCCCTCGGTGGTGGCGATGAGGATGCGGACCAGGCTCACCGCAGGAACACCTCGCTGCCGGCCGCCCGCAACCCGCGCACCAGATCGGAATCGGCGGCGGCCAGCACCTGGATGCGGCCCTGGCGGGCGGCGGGCAGGGGTTGCTTGACCAGATCGCCCGCGGCATCGCGGACCAGCATCACGGCGGGTGGTTCGGCGGTGCGGTCGATCAGGTCGATCAGCACGTAGACCTCGCCCGGCGTCGAACTGGACGGCTTGAGCCGTACCACGAAGCCCTCGCCATGACGGACATCGGTAGCGCCGGTGCTGGCGGCGGCCAGCCGCGGGCCATGCCAGCGTGCGGTGCGCTGGACGATGCGCGCGAAGTCCTGCCGCAGACGCGGCGCGGCGGCAAGGGCGCGGCGCAATCGGTCGTCGATGGCTGCGGCGGGATCGGTGGCGGCGGCATAGAGGTCGGCGAAACCGATGCCCGGTTCCGCCAGCGGCGGCGTCTCGGCGGTCAGCTCGCCATACAGCAGATGCGCATCGAAGACCTGGGTGAAGGCGTCCCTCTGCTCGGACGTCAGGTCTTGCCAACGGGTCGTCATGGTGGCGCTCCATAGAGGCGATGGAACTGCTGAACGAAGGTGATCCTGTCTTTTTCGAAGGCGGCGTCGGCACCGCCGCAGCCTTGCCATAGCCGAGCCAGCGTTCTGCGGAAGGCGGCCAGGGAGCGCGCCACCGCCAGCAGCGCCGGAGCCCCGGCGGCGAAGGCCTCGGCCCCGTCCGCCGTGTGTGGCGTGGCGGTATCGAAGCCCCGCCGGTTCACGCCACGGAACGCCTTGCGGGCATCGGCGAACAGGCTGGCCAGGTCATCCCCGACCACCGCGGGATCTTCGACGGCATCGAGCAGCCGCTCCAGCACCCCGGGGGAGGACAGCGCCACGACCTTGCCGCCATGGCGCGGCCACACCTTGGCCAAGGGCCGAAGATCAAGGCCCGGCCGCAACTCCGGCAGCAGGGTGAGGGCCTCGGTGCGGCCGCCGCGCGCCAGCGCATGCAGGCAGGCCAGCAGGGTGCGGTCGATCTGGGCGGCCAGGGCGCCATAGAGGGCATCCCGCGCCGGGTAGTCGTCCTCCCAGCAGGTCGCGATCTTGTCCGAGAGGTCGCCGCGGCGGTCGCGCAGGGCCTGGGTGATGACCCGTTGGCCACTGGCGAACACATCACAGCGCAGCACCGAGAGCGGCAGCGCCGGGGCGTGGATGTCGGCCTCGGCCAGCGTCGCCAGATCCTGCGCCTCGCGCTTGCTCATCAGCTTGACCGCGCCAGCCGATCCCTCGGCCAGGTCGAGCAATCCGTTGCGCGGCGGCTCCGGCAGCGACCTCCATGCCCGCCCCGCCAACGGTTCCACCTCTCCGGCGGCGCGGTCGGTGCCGATGGCGACGGGCGTGTCGAGCCCGCGCAGGTCGATCGCCCACACCAGGGTGCGCCGCAGGTCAAGGAAAGCGCGGAACACCGCCTGGAAGGTCTTGAAGTCGCCTTCCTCCAGGCTGGCGGTCAGCCAGAAGCCGAGGATCGCCTCGTCGCTCACCGCCGACGGATCGACGTCGCCGCGTTCCTCCATATGGGTGAGGAGTACTTGGCGCTTGCGCTGGACCTGGGCGGTGGGTAAGGCGTCGCGCAGGTAGTCGTACAGGGCGCGGGCCAACTGGTTCGCCGCCTGCGACAGCGCCGCGCGGCTCGGGCCTTGGGCGAGCACCGGCCACAGGATGTCGTCCATCGCCGCATACCCCACCGCCACCGACAGGAACTCCCAATAGGCGGCCAGCACCGGCATTCGGGTGAAGGTCACCCCGAACTCGCCATCGGCATACCGCAAGGTGATCCCGTCGGAGCCGACCGTCAGCATGCCGGGGGGGACGTGCCGCTGGGTGAACCAGCTTCGAAAGCCGGGGGGGTGCGCGGCCAGCACGGTGCCGAACAGTTCGACATACCCGCCGGTCGCCGCCACCTGCGCGCCCGCCGCCAGGTGACACAGTTCGTGGAGTGCCGGGGCATAACTGCGGCTGGCAATCGCCCAGGTCAGATCCTCGCAGACCTTGGGCGAGAACCGCGGTTGCCCGTCGATCACGGCCTCGCGTACCACGGCAAGGTCGGACACCAGCCGGTCGACCTTGTCGCCGAGGATCAGTGTCCACTCCACGATCCGGCTGTCCATGCCGGTCCCCCTTCGCCGGTGAATGCTCGCCGGTATTGTAGGGGGATTCCGCCGCCGTGCCAGCATCGTCGTTCTCCGGCAACCGTGGATCACCAGCCGTCCAGGGGACGCGGCGCGGCCGCTCCCAGTTGTACGGTGAAGACATTGCCCTGCAGGGCCACCGTCGCCGGCAGGTGCAACTCCTCGGTCGTCCGCTGCAGATAGCGATACAGTCGGCTGCTCGAGGCCCGCGTGTCGTAGCGCAGGCGTGTCCAGCCGTCCTCGATGGACAGCGGCGTCAGCGCCACGAAGTCCGGATAGGTGGGCAGGGCCTCCTGGAAGCGCCGGGCGTAATAATCGCCGAGGCCGACCAGATCGACGACATAGGAGGATGCCGCGGCGATGACCGGCGGCTGTCGGGGCGGGACGTCGGCCCGGCCGTCGGCACGCACCCCGGGCGCCGCCCCGACCATCACCCAAACCATCAACGAAAACAGAAGAGTGCGGACCATGGGATGCCTCCTGCCTTTCCTGGCGTTACCGATCATGGGAGCTATGGAAAGGCCACGCGCGGGTCCGGGCGGCGGCGGTCGTCACCGCCGTCCGGTTTCCTCGCCTACCAGCCCGAGTCCTGCACCGGCCGCGTCTTCACCACGCCCATCTTGCGGATGGTGAATTCGTTGCCGCGCTGCTGCACCATGCCCTCGGCCTTGAAGACCTCGAACAGGACACGGTCGAGATTGCGCTTGAGATGGGCGTCGGAAATCCCCGACTCATACGAGAACCTCGTCAGCTTCATGCCGCTGTCGACCGGCCGGTGACTGCAGTAGTCGGTGAAAATCACCAGATACTTTTCGACGGTGGTGATCTCCTGCGGCGTAAAGCCGTCGAACACCAGCATGTAGTCCTTGGTGTAGGCCGGGCAGGCCGTCGCACCGGCCGGCGGTTGCGGCGCGGCCGGCTGGGTGCGGGCGGCGGGAGTGGTGGCCGGTGCCGCGGTGACCGCCGTGGCCGGCGCACCGGCATAGATCTGCTTCGACAGCTTCAGCGACATCCAGGCGCTGACATCCCGGGCGATCGTCTTGGCTTCGCCGCCGATGTTTTCCCACAGGCACACCTTGTCGCAGTCCACGGGAGCGCTGAAGGTCTTGGTGTCCTCGAAGGCGTCGATGAACCGGCCGCTCTGCACCTGCACCAGCCGCGCCCGGATGCGCGCCCGCACGTCGGTGACATATTGCAGCTTCTTGACCTCGGGATAGATCTGGAACAGCAGCACCAGATCGATCGGCGGGCTGTTGAACCGCCGCGCGATGTCGAGGATCTCGGTATCGGTGCGGCGCTTGCGCTCCTGGCCCAGGCCCATCTTCACCGACATCGCCCGCTCGTCGTAGACGCGGAAGCTGCTGTCGTGGAACTCGCTCATCAGCGTGTCGAGCACCCGGTTGAACACCCGGTTGTCGCGCTCGAAGGTATCCTTGTCCCAGTCCTCGCCGGCGATCATTACCGTCGGCACGTCCGCCGCGTGCGCCGGCGGCACGGCGGCGGTGCTGCAGGCGGCCAGCATCAGCGCCACCCCCACAGCCATCAGCGTCTTCATCATGCTGACCTCCCTCTGTTGACTTGCTCATGCCGGTAATGAAAGGCCGACGCGCCTTTTTCTCCCCCCGCGAGCGGCATATTCCTGATATCACACAATCGCGCCCCGCTCATCAATCGCTGGCCCACTCCACTGTCGGAATCGACAGTACCGCGAGGCCATTGGTCACGGATCGATCAGCCCGCGCTTCATCGCCAGGGCGACGGCATGGCAGCGGCTCAGCGCCCCCAGCCGCCGCGCGCCGTTGGCGAGGAAATAATAGGCGTTGCGCTCCCCCACCCCCAGCAGCACGCCGATCTCGGCGCTGGTCCGCCCCCGTGCCGCCCAGGTCAGGCACGCCACCTCCATCGGCTTGAGAGTGGGTGCCGGATTGCCATGGCCGCCATTCCACAGCTTGAGGAACACATGCCGGGCCACCGAGTCGAAGTCGCGCCGCGGCCGGGCCGCTCCCCGCCGCATCGCCGCGCCGCCCAGCCGCCACAGGGCGAACAGCAGGAATCGCCCGCCCGGCCCGTGAACCGGAACCGCCAGGCCCTGCGCCTCCTGGCCGTTCAGGGTGTAGGCGAAGTCGACGGCCAGCAGCGCCCCCGCCGCCCGCCGCAACAAGGGATTGGCCTCAGGCGACCGGTCACCGAGCGCGGCCAGCGCATCGGGCAGCGACGGAGCGATCAGAGCCGCCGGCTGGTCGGCGATTGCCGCCGCGCTTCCCAGCCGGGCCGGAATGCACAGCACGCCGGCAAAGCCCTGTGCGGCGGCCAGCCCTGCCAGCACCCCCTGCAACTCGCTGCGCGTCGTGCAGGCGTCCAGCCGTTTCAGCAGATCGTCCAGCGTCCCGTCCATCTCCCGCCGCTCCCTAGCCGTTGCGCCACGCGCGCCCCGGCGCACGTCCTTCGCCGGTCCCTATGAGAGGCCGAGCCGCCGTTTTCCCGATCCCGCACTACTGTCGTTTCCGACAGTCGGCGCGCCGGGTAGTTGAGCACCCCCAATCGCTCTGTTACCCTGCACATCGGTCAGCCTGCCCACGGGTTGGCCAGACCGGGGTTGGCAGGGGGTGGAATGAGATACGCTTGGCATGGCGCCGCCGCGGCGCTCCTGATGGCCACGCCGGTTCACGCCGAGGTGGTCAGTTCCGGCACCGGCTTCATCGTCAGTCCGCAGGGCCATGTGGTGACCAATCACCATGTGGTGCATGTCGACACCAACCAGGGCGAGCGGCGCTGCAGTCGCCTCGATGTCAGCCAGGGCGAGTTCTCCACCACCGCCTCTTTCGTCGCCGACGAGCCGCAGCACGACCTGGCCGTCCTGCGCTTGGCCAAACTGCCGCCGGGAACCTCGGCGGCGGTGCCGGCGAGCACCGGGGGTGTGGATGCCGACCTGCTCGGCTCCAACCGCGGTGGTGGTGCCACGAGCGGCGGCGGCTCAGCCGGCGTCGCCACCTTCGCCGCCCGGACGGTGAGTGCTGGGCAGACGGTGATCGCCCTCGGTTATCCGCTCAACGGCCTGGCCGACCAACTCAAGATCGTCACCGGCGTGGTCAGCAGCACCGCCGGCATCCGCAACGACATCAGCAATTTCCAGCACTCGGCACCGATCAACCCCGGCAATTCCGGCGGCCCGGCGGTCGACCAGAGCGGCCGGCTGATCGGCGTCAACGTCGCCGGCTACAACAGCACCATCAAACTGGTCGGCACCCCGGTCCCGGTCCCCGCCGTTATCCGCGCCCAACTCGCCGAGGCCGGCCTGCCCGCCAGTGTCACCGTCGCCGAACTGCAGACCGGCCGCATCCCGCAGAACGTCAACTTCGCCATCAAGGCGGAAACCGTGACGGCGTTCCTGGATGCGCTGCGGGTGCCGTATGTGAAGGCGGCATCAGGGAGTGTGGTGCCGACCGAAGAGGTCTATCGGCAGGCGCAGGGGTATACGGTGCAGGTGTTTTGTCATCGGTGAATGGGGCGGAACCATGAAAAGAAGCGCATACCTGGTGCCGGTCATCGGCATATTCGTAGTTCTTTGTATGGAGCCGGCAATAGCGGCAGAGCCTCCTACACAACCAATGCTTATGGTAGAGACGGGCGCTCATATTGCTAGAATAACCTCCATTGACGCTGACGCAGCCGGGCGTACGTTATTGACAGCGTCGGAGGATAAAACCGCCCGGCTGTGGTCGCTTGAGGATGGCACGCTGCTCCGGACCTTGCGTCCCCCAATCGGTTTCGGTTCCGAAGGCCGCCTTTCCGCTGGGGCGTTGTCTCGGGATGGAAGTCGTGCCGCTGTGGCGAGCAGTGACACAATATTTCTTTTCAACATCTCTTCAAGCAAGATGCTGCGTCGGCTCGATGTAAATTCATCAGAGGACTTGGCGTTCTCACCCGATGGTCGATTCCTGGCAGCTTCGCATCTCGGCGGCATTAGCGTTTGGCGTGTAGATGATGGATTCTTGGTCAAACAAGATAGCGATTATGGGCGGCACTCTTGGAGGCTTGCATTTGACGGTACAGGGCGGCTGGTTACTTCCAGTCCTGACGGGATTATCAGGCTATATGATAGCCTGTTTAATCGCCTTGCCAAGGTCAAGGCCCCAGTAGGTATGCCTTTCAGTGTTGCATTTGCGGCCGATGGTACCGCCATCGCGGTTAACTATACTAACAGTTCACGCGTCGACATATTGTCTGGGCGGGATCTGGCCTTCATGTTTAGTGCAGATTCGTTCGATAACAGTGAAAGTTATAGCCTTGCTTGGTCAGTTGATGGCCGGACCCTGTCCGCGGGTGGAGATGGGAAGTTGTTTGCGTGGGCTTATGGTGGCCGCGGTTCTCAACTCCGATCGCGTGCTTTTACCAGTTTTATTGCAGGTCTTCGTGCGCTACCAGGCGGCAAGCTCGCAGCATCGGATATGGAGGGCGCCTGGAGTGTCTTCGATGAAACAGGACAGCAGAAATTTGGCGTGACCGAGGTTGCAGCGACAAGTTTTAGGCGACAGAACAGAAACTTTGGCTTGTCTCATGACGGGAAGCAAGTGGAATACCTCGGAAAAGATTGGCAAATTTTATTTTCACTATCAGACAGAGTTCTGTCGCGCCGAGAAAAGACCAGCCTGCCCACCCCCAGACTATCAGGCGACGGGATTGAGCTGAACGATTTCAATAAGGGTAAGCCAACCTTGAATGGCAGCCCGCTTGCGGTAGAGCAGGGTATGCTTTGTGCGGCGGTCGTCGGACGCAAGATCCTTGCCGGCGGTTATTCATTCCTCTTTTCATTTGATCCTGATGGAAAGGAGCTTTGGCGCCGTTCGCAGCCGGAATACCCTCAGGAGGTCAACATCTCTGGTGACGGCCGCTTCGGCGTCGCTGCCTACGGCGACGGCACCATCCGCTGGCACCGCATGTCGGACGGCCAGGAGCTGCTGGCTTTGTTCCCGCACCGCGACGGCAAGCGCTGGGTGCTGTGGACGCCGGAGGGCTTCTTCGACCACTCGCCGGGTGGCGAGGAGCTGATCGGCTATCACCTCAACCAGGGCAAAGACCGCGAGGCGGCGTTCGTCGGCATCGCCCAGATGTACGACCTGTTCTACCGCCCCGACCTGGTGCAGAAGGCGCTGGACGATGACCGCTCGGCCATTATCGCCGAACTCAAGCGCATCGGCGACGTCCGCACCATCCTGGCCGGTGGCCTGCCGCCCAAGGTGGGGTTCGTGGCACCGGCGATCGGCGCCACCCTCGACAAGGCCGACATCATGGTGCGGCTGGAATTGGAGGACAAGGGCGGCGGGGTCGGCCGGGTGCAGTGGAAGATCAACGGCACCACCATCGGCGTCGAGGACGGCAGCCGGCTGGCGCGGGTCAAGGCGCGCGGCGACGTCGTCGAGAAGCTGCTGACCCTGTCGCCGGGCAAAAATGTCATCGAGGCGGTGGTGTTCAACGGCAAGAACACGGTGGCCTCGGCGCCGGCCCGCCTCGAACTGACGCTGAAGAGCGACATCTCGGAGAAACCGGCGCTGCATGTGCTGGCGGTCGGTGTCAACCAGTACCGCGACCGGGCGCTGCAACTGAAATACGCCGTGCCCGACGCCACCGCCCTGGCCGAGGCGCTGCGCAAGGGGGGCGGCGGGGTGTTCACCGGTGTCACCATCACCACCGTCGCCGACGACCAGGCGACGCTGCCCGGGCTGGAGGCGGCGTTCGCCAAGCTGGCCGGCAGTGTCAAGACCAACGACGTCTTCGTCTTCTACCTCGCCGGCCACGGTGTGACCCTGGACGGCAGCTACCACTTCCTGCCGGTCGACTTCCGCTACACCGACGAGGCGGCGGTGCGCCAGCGTGCCGTCACCCAGGCGCTGCTGCAGCAATGGTTGGCCCAGGTGCCGGCGCGCAAGTCGCTGATGCTGCTGGACACCTGCGAAAGCGGC
>OBEQ012987216.1_pt1 | contig 20257 bp, 21 predicted proteins | sample 1670901 | NCBI WGS metagenome assembly OBEQ01 (sample SAMEA104232315, study PRJEB22302) | groundwater metagenome | biome: forest; feature: aquifer; material: groundwater | place: USA | collected 2011-08-07 | depth 5.4 m
CCAAATATCGTTAATTTTTTTATTGAGGACTTAAATAAATAATTAATTTCTTGAAATTTATCTTTAGCTTTAAACTTAGCTGTAAAATTTGCTATTCCAGTTTGTATTGTTGTTAAAGGAACATTAAAAACATATACTATAGATAATATAACTCCGATTATACCATAGCTTGCTGGCCCAAGATATCTTCCAATAAAAAAATGAAATAAGAAAACTAAACCTCCGGTAATAAAGTTCGAAATAAAAAAAATTAAATTATCTTTAACTAATTTACTCTTTTTATACTTATTAATTAATTTTTTAATCATTATATCACCCAGATTAAACTTGAGAATATTAATTCAACTAAAATCATAAACCAAAATATCTGTTTTTCAGTATACTTCCCGGTTCTTGTTAAAACATGAGGAATAGAATAAATTTTAGTATGGTAACTCATGATTTTACCATCCTTATAATACCCATAACTTTTTGCTTTAAATTTACTTCTTAATTTTAAAATAAATTCAATAAAAAAAGGAATGCTTGCAATAACTGCAGCTTTTTCTATGTTCCCTAAAATAGCAATTGTAGCAATTACCCCTCCAAGCAGATAAGTTAATGAATCTCCGGGAAGAATTTTTGCCGGGTATTTATTATAAAGATAAAATGCAATCAGAGCAAATAAAGTTATTAATGTTATAACAATAGCAACTTCCCTTTTATAAACAAAAGCATATAACCCAAGCATTCCAACATAGATAATTCCCATTCCAACTTCTACACCATTAAAACCAGCTAGCATGTTAACCATATTTGCTGCGCCAACAACACCAAGTGGAATAAACAATAATGGATAAATTAAACCAACATCTATTCTTCCTAAAAATGGCAGTGCCATTGTTGTAACTCCAGCATTTACAACCATTAAAGGAACTGCTGCAGATAATGTTAACAAAGGTTTTTGCCATTGTTTTAATCCCTTAGAACTTTCTTTGGATTTTTTTATTATTAGATCATCTAAGAAGCCAACAAAAGCTATCATTAATATAGAAATTAACCCGGCAAGCAAATAAATTAATGTTTTAGTATATTTGAAATAGAATGTCTGTATGAAAACATAAATCATTATCCCTACAAAAATTCCCGACATTACAGCCAAGCCACCAGAAATAGGAACTAATGGTTTATTTTTTTTATTCATATCTTTAACAACTAAACCAATTCTTTTTAAATATCTTATAAGCCAATTTACAGCTATATAAGTAATTATAAAGCTTAATACAGCCGCTATAAAAGGAATATATGTCATGAAGGAAAAATCATTAAGTAGTTATAAAAAGGTTTCGAAATAAATTATTACGTTAAATTATTTAAATCTCCATAAAGTTATATCATTTGTTCTCGGGAATAATTTTTTTTCTTTTTCTAAAATCATATTATGTGAAAGAACTTCTCTAACTATTTTATAATCACATTTTACCTCATTGTTAACCGATTTAAAACCAAATAAAAGATTTCCTAATTTTGAAAATAAATTTTCTGTTGGCATTGAAACAACTAATTTTGATTTTTTATTCATTCTTTTAAATTCTTTTATCAAACTTATTAATTCATTTCTACTAAAATATTCAAAGACAGCTAGACAAAAAATAATATCCGGCCTTAGATTCTTATAATTTTTTATGTCACTTAATTCTTTCCTTTTATCATACCCAATAACATTAAAACTCTTTAGCCTATTTTTTAATTCACCATAACCACATCCAAAATCTAGTATTTTGTCATTTTTAGAGATTTTAACAATTTTTATGGACTCTTTCATTAAATGATTAAAATGCAGATTAACAAAAATATTTTTTGATTTATATGTTAACCAAGGTTTGTTAGAATTTGCATCTATTTTTTTAATCTTAGGTTTTACCATCCTCTTATATAAATCAGAATTGAGAATCTTTAAATATCTTTTCTTTTGTAATTACTCATAAAATGGAAAAAAAGGTTATTGTAATTGGTGCAGGGGTTACTGGATTAAGTGCAGCATATAAACTTTCGAATAAAGATTATGATGTGACTGTTTTAGAAGCTAGTCCTTATATTGGGGGTTTAGCTGGGACTATAAAAAAAGATAATTATCTCATAGACATGGGACCTCATTTATTTTATACTGAAGACAAAGATATTCTTGATTTCATGATAAGAACAGTTGGTGAAGAGAATATTATAACTTCGCAAAGGGATTGTAAGTTGCATCTTTTTAATCGTTATGTTGATTACCCCCCTAGCGCAAGAAGTGCCTTACTACAATTGGGTTTAAAGTTTTCAATACTTAGTTTTACAAGTTATTTATGGTCAAAAATAAAATATTTTAATAAGGAAAGACCAAAAAAAGTCAATTTTGAAGAATGGGCAATTAGAAGTTATGGTAATTATTTATATAAAGTTTTTTTTAAACCTTACACCGAAAAGTTTTGGGGTGTTTCATGCAGGGATTTAGCAGCAAATTGGGCTGATGAGAGAATATCAAAACTAAATTTTATTAAAACAATTATTTCTTTGATCAGAAGAAAATATATAAAACATTCTTATCTCCTTAGAGAAACTTTGCCAGTAAGATATCCTAAATACGGTTATGGAATGATTCCTGAAAAAATTTATGAATTAGCATTAAAAGAAGGCACAAAAGTTTATAAAAATTATAGAGTTTCTAAAATTGATGTTTTAAAAAATAAGTATAGGATATTATGCGAAAATAATAAAAAATTTGATGCAGATTATCTTATTGTAACTCTTTCTCCAAACCAGCTTACAAAAATGATAAGCAGAAAAATCCCAGAAAATATTAAGGAAATAAGCGAAAAAATAAAATTCAGGTCTTTGGTTTTAGTAGCAATTATAACTAATAAGCAAAAAATTTTGCCTGCATCATATGTTCATTTTAAAGGAAAAGAATACCATAGGCTTACCGAGTCAAAAAAATTCAGTCCTTACTTATGCCCTGAAGGAGAGAATTCTCTTTGGGCAGAAATAACATGTGAAAAGTATGATAATATTTGGAATAAATCAGACCCAGAATTATATAATTTATGCATGAAAGATATTGTAAAGGATAAATTTTTGAAAATGTCAGATGTAAAAAAATATTTTGTTATTAGAATTCCAGAGCCTTATCCATTGTTTCTTTTAGATTTTGAAGATAATAGAAAAAAAATGATAGAATACTTTAATAAATATAAAAATCTCTTCTTAGTTGGTAGAAGAGGAAATTTATCATATATAGATTCAGATCAAGGAATAAAATCAGGGTTTTTAATTGCAGATAAAATAATTAATGGGGGTAAGGGAAAAGATGAACCTCAATTACAAGAATAAGTTTAAAGATAAAAATGTAATGATTACAGGAGGTTTAGGTTTTATAGGGAGCAACCTGGCTCATAAACTAGTTGAATTAGGTGCAAATGTGTTGCTTGTAGATTCTTTAATACCAGATTTTGGCGGAAATTTATTTAATATAAATTTGATAAAAAATAAAGTTAGAGTTAATATTTCAGACATTAGAGTAGGACATACAATGGAATACTTAGTTAAGGATCAGAATTATATTTTTAATCTAGCAGGACAAGTTAGTCATATTGATAGCATGAGAGATCCTATCACAGATTTAGAAATTAATGCCAGAGCCCAGATTTCTTTATTAGAAGCTTGTAAAAAAAATGATAAAAATGTTAAAATTGTTTTTGCTAGCACAAGGCAAATATATGGAAAGGCTGATTATTTACCAATAGATGAAAAACATATTTTAAGGCCAACAGACTTTAATGGTATAAGTAAAATGGCTGGTGAATGGTATCATATTCTTTACAATAATTTTTATGGGATTAAAACATGTTCATTAAGGTTAACAAATACTTTTGGACCAAGACAATTAATGATGCACAATAGACAAGGGTTTATTCCTTGGTTTGTAAGACAGATAATTGATGGAGAAGAAATAAAAATATTTGGTTCAGGAGAACAATTAAGAGATATAAACTATGTTGCAGATGTTGTTGAAGCATTTTTATCAGCTGCAGTTGCCGAGAAAACTAATGGTCAAATCTATAATTTAGGTCATCATGAACCTGTAAGCTTAAAAGGATTCGTTGAAACTTTAATCAAGGTAAATGGTAAAGGCAAGTATACTATAACGCCGTTTCCTGAAGAAAAAGCAAAAATTGACGTTGGAAGTACTTATTGCAGTTATGATAAAATAAAAAAAGATTTGGGGTGGGAACCAAAAGTTTCTTTGGCTGAAGGATTAAAAAGAACTTTAGATTATTATAGAAAATATAAGAAGAATTATTGGTAATGCAAAATATTTATAAGTCTATTTTAAATATAAAATCTATGCAAATCCTGCCATTTGACCTAAAGAGACAGTACACAAATATTAAGCCAGAATTAGATTTAGCTATAAATTCTGTTTTAAGCAAAGGTTTTTTTATATTGGGAGAAAATGTTAAAAACTTTGAACATCAATTTTGTAAATATCTAGATGTTAAATACGGTTATGGTGTTGCTTCTGGAACAGATGCATTGCACTTAGCATTAAGAGCTATTGATGTAAAAAAAGGAGATGAAGTTATTACAGTTCCAAATGTTTCAGCTCCAATCATATCTTCAATACATTCAGCAAATGCAACACCAGTGTTAGTTGATGTAGATGAGACTTATAATATAGATATAAATAAAATAGAAGAAAAAATTACAGATAAAACAAAAGCAATTATTCCAGTTCATCTTTATGGACAATCAGTTGATATAAAACCAATAATGAATTTGGCAAAAAAATATAATTTGAGAATAATAGAAGACTGTGCTCAGGCTCATGGTGAAGAATATTATGGCAAAAAAGTTAGCACTTTTGGTGATTTAGGATGTTTTAGTTTTTATCCAACTAAGAATCTTGGTGCTTATGGGGACGGAGGATTTGTTGTAAGTAATGACAAAGAACTTGCTGAAAAAATAAAATTATTAAGAAATTATGGTGAAACTGAAAAATATGAAAACAAAATAAATGGATTTAACTCCAGATTAGACGAAATCCAAGCGACTATTTTATCTATAAAACTAAAATACCTGAATGAATGGAATAATAAAAGAAGAAATATAGCAAAATTATATAATGAAGAATTAAATAATGTTATAATACCTATTAAAAAAACTTATTCGAATCATATCTATCATTTATATGTAATAAGATCTAAAAATAGAGATAAATTAAGAAATTTTCTAAATAAAAATGGCATAGGAACACAGATACATTATCCAAAACCGATTCATTTACAAGAGGCATACAAAAATTTAGGATACAAACTTGGAGATTTTCCAGTAACAGAAGAATATTCAAGTGAAATTCTGTCTTTGCCAATGTACCCTGAATTAAAAAAAGAAGAAGTTAATCAAGTAATAACAGCAATAAATAATTTTAAGGCTTGATATTTTATGAAATAGACAAATAATATAAACTTTTCCAGACAATCATTTTTATGAAATTCGACAGACTATACTTTATTTTATTATTTTTAATATTATTAGTATTAAAATTACCTGTATTGAACTTGCCTTATTACTGGGATGGATTAAATTATGTTATAGCTTCGGCAGATAAGGTTTATAATCAAGGTTTTACCATATATTTATGGGATGTTGGAGTTGGTCACCCCCCATTTTTTTATATATTACTCGGATATATGTTTAAAATATTTGGTGAATCACCTTTAACAGGTAATTTTTTAACATTAATCTTTGCTTTTTTAACGTTATATTTTACTTATTTAATTGGTAAAACTTTATTTAACAGAAAAACAGGGGTTATATCTTCATTGCTTTTGCTTTTTTATCCTTCTTTTTTCTCTTATTCAGCAATTGTAACTCTAGATTTACCAATGACTGCTTTTGCTCTGATGGCTATTTATTTTTCCATTACAAAAAGAAAATTTTGGTATGCTTTGACAGGATCTTTATTAGTTTTAACGAAAGAAATAGGAATACTTATAATTGGCTCAATAATAATTGCAAATTTTTTAAAGGATAGAAAATATTTCATAAAAAATTTTTATATTCATCTTATTCCATTATTTATCTTTGCCTTATGGGTTATTTCTAGTAAAATACATTATGGATACTATTTTTATCCGGAAAATTTAAATGCTTTAAAGCTAAATCCTTTAAAACTATTTTTAAATTTCCTTTTACTATTAAAATATACATTTTTTGATCATTATAAATGGATATTAACTTCATTATTAATCTTATCTGGATTTTCAATTAAATCAGAAAAAAAATCAAAGAAGATCCTATTTATAGCAATAGCTTTTTCTTTGCTTTTCTTGTTTTTAATTTTTAATTTGAATATAATTAAAACATATACGTCTGGATTTTTTCCAAACTTAGATAGTTATCTTAGTGTATTCAAGACATTTTCTCCTTTATTTGTAGCATTATTATTTATATTAATCTTAAAATTTAACGAATTGAAAAAAATATATTTAAATAAAAATTTCTTAGAAATATTTATCTCTATAATCATAATAATATTATTTCATACATTATTAATTCCTTCATCACCAAAATATATTATAATTTTATATCCGTTAACGTTTATCTTATTTTCATTTGCTTTATTTAAAATATTTAATAATAAATCTTTTATAGTCGTGGTTTTAATTATTGCATTATTTATAACACAATGGACAGGAAACAGATCTAGCGTTGGATTTGTTTTAGAGGATAATTTAGAATATATAGATGTAATAAAAACTCATCAATTAGCTTCTAATTATATAGAATCGAATTTTCCAAAAGCAACTGTTTTAGCTGCTTATCCCCAGTCAATAGAGTTAAAATATTCTTATGGTGGATATGTGAAAAAACCAATTAATGTAGTAACTTACTCGCCATTGCCCGGGCTAAATATTACAGAATATCTAAATTTAACCTTAAGATCAAACCAAAAAATAAATATATCAAATATTGATTTATATTATTATTCGCCTCAAGAATACCCCACGCAAAAAATAACTGATGCTGCTAAAAGTTTAAATTTAACCTTGATAAAAAGATTCGAATTGAACAACAAATCAGCAGAAATATATAAGGTAAATAAATAATTAAAATTTTCTAAATCTTAAACGAATCATCTTGATTAAAAATTCAGGAATAACCTTTAGTAAATTAATGCTTGAAAATTTTCCCTCCTTCCAATTTATTGGTATTTCTATTATTCTCATTCCTTTTCTTTGTGATATGTAGAGAATTTCAGATTCGAAAAACCAGTTTTTATCTTTAATTAATGGGAGTATTTTTTCCGCAACTTTTTTATTGATTGCTTTAAAGCCACATTGTGCATCTTTAAATTTTGTTTTAAGTATTAACCTTAGAAGAATTAAATGATAAAATATTGAAATTATCTTTCTTTTAAAGGATCTTCTAACTTTTGAATTTTTATGATACCGAGAACCTATAGCAATATCATATCCATTCTCAATTTTTTTTATTAATTCCGGTAAGCATGTTAAATCAACTGATAAATCTATATCCATATATACTCTGATCTCTGCTTTACTATTTAACCATCCATTTATTACCCCAGAACCTTTTCCAGGAACTTCTGTATAATTATATCTTACATTTTTATATTTTTTAGATAAAATTTTTGACAAATGAATAATCTTATCTGCATTTTTGCCATTAATTGAGATAACAATGTTCCATTTGTAATCTTTTAAAATTTTATTATAAATTTGAACTTGTTTTTTTATACTTTCTTCTAATTCATTTAAGTTACCAGAATAAACAGGTAATATGATATCGACAGATTTTTTATTCATTTTTTATTATAAGATCTATGCCTTGTTCTATAGTTTTCGGATTTATTTTAAAAACCTTTTTCATCATAATAATGTCGTAATCTTGATTAAACTTAATATTATCTAATTGTATGTTTGTTATAGGCGGATTTTTTAAGAAAGTTTCGAATAAAAATGCAAATGGTCTCAAAAAAAATATTGGGACGTGTATTTTTAATCTAACAACATTTAACTTTTGGATTATTAAATTGACTAATTCATCGTAACTTAATATAGATCTTCCTGCAACCAAAAAAACACCTTTAATATTTTTATTCAAACAAGAATCAATTATATTCATCAAATCTTTCAAATAAATTGGTTGAAGTTTATTTTTACCATTACCAATAATAGGAATTATAAAAGAATTATTTACTAATTTAATGACCTTACCAATATATTTTTTTTCACCTTCCCCATATATAATTGTTGGTCTTAATATAACATAATTTTTTAATGTTTTTACTAGTTTTTCAGCTTCTCTTTTGGTTTTAGAATAGTTATCTTTACCAAATAAGACATTTTGAGTACTTATGTAAATGAACCTCTTATTGAATTTTTTAGATGTGTTGACTAGAAATTTAGTATATTGGACATTTATTTTCCAAATATCTTTGTTAAAAGGGTTTGTTATTGCTGCTATATGTAATATTATATCTGAATTTTTTACTGCGTTGCTAACACTTTCATAATCCTGCATATTTACCTTACTATTTCCCCCAATACACATTACATCATGTTTTTTTCTTAGATATGCAATTAAATTAGAAGCTACATAACCATTGCAACCTGTTACTAAAATTCTTCTTTTCATAAAATAATAAAGATTAAAAACCTTTAAATAACTATTTTTTGCTTAGAATTAAAGCGTAATCATTGTATACGCTGTTTTTAAACAGCTTTATTTTCTTAACTTTAAAATATTCTGAGAATAAGTCTATTATACCATCTAAATCTCTAAAATACTTTCCCCTATCAAGATTTATTAAAAGTTTACAAAATAAGTTTCCCTGAATTTTCTTTGTAAAGTGATCAACTATCATTAAATCTCCATCGTCTTTTAAAACTCTTTTTAACTCTCTTGCTATTGTTAAAAGATTTCTATCACTTATATGATGGATTACAGAGGAAACCAATATCTGTTCGAAATATTTTGATTTAAATTTATATGGTGGGTTATCTTTTATAATAGAAAAATTACCTTTATGATTTTTCTTACAAAAATTTATATATTTTATATCGGTATCAATTCCATAATAATATTTTGGATCAAATAATATAGAAAATTGACCAGCACCACATCCAAAATCCAATGTTATTCTGTTTTTATTAAAGTATTTTCTAATTATGTTTTTTTCATCTCTAAAATTACTATGGATGATATTTCTAAATTTATCAAAGATATTACCATTACTGAATATTAAATCTGTAATTTTATAAATAAAATTTTTCATAAAGAATACAAGCAAACTCTTGATTTATTAATCTTTTTATTAAATCCACACTCTTCTAAAACTCCACAATATTTATCATATGTAATAACCTCACTAGTGTTTAACTCATTAAGATTATTCTTTAATAAGCTACAATCTTTATTCTTAATTAAACTTTCAAGATTATCTAATTTTTTAATATAGTCAGGATCAACAGAAGAAGGGTACCAACCGCCGGCAGTTTTTAAATTATAGTATATCGCAGCATAAGAGTAATAAGCACTTGGGAAAGAAGTTTTTCTTAAGGGAGTTGCCAGCAATACAAATCTCTCTTTTATATTGGGTAAAATGCTTAATGTTTCTTTTTCTAAATCTGTATGTTCTATAAATAAAGGAGTAAAAATTATATTTAATATGATGCTTAGTAAACTAATAAATATCAATCCTAAGAAAATTAAATTTTTATATCTTTTAATGAAACTGTAATCTATATTAAAAAACATATAAATAATAAAGAATAATAATGATAATGCATATGCGTCTGGAAAAACCTGATTTATTATTGGTATGAATAATATTAATCTTGTTAATAATAGTAAGGCTATTATAGATAGCGGTAAGAAAAATATCAACTCTTTCTTCTTGTTTTTAAAAGATTTAATGTAAAAAAATAGCATTATAAAAAATACTATTGGAATTAAAAAAGCAATTACATTGTCGTTTAATGTTGCCCGATTTATTGTCTTTAAAGTATCACCAACAATTATTGTTTTAGATGTTGTATTGAAGAAATTCTTTATATAATCAATCCACCAGAAAGATGTTGCAATCACTGAAACTAATATTGCGGATATAATTATTAATTTTTCTCTAAAACTTTTTATAAAAAATAGCCCTAACATCAATATAGATGCTATTATTGCTGAATTTTGATGAGATAATATTGCAAAAATGTAAAATGGAATTACAAATAAAAAATTATAATCTAACTTTTTATCTTTATAAATTATTAAAAAAATAAATATTACTATTAAATTAAAAAAACCAAAAAACCAATGTATTTTTCCCAACCTGACAAAATTACCTATTGCTACTGCATTGCCTAGTAAAAATAAAAAAAATGCTAAAACTTTTATTTTTGATAGATTTAGTTTTTTCTTATTAATATATATTACAATAAATGATAAGATCAATATTAATATTAATGATGAATAAGCAGTTAATTGAACATTATTCATTAATAAATATAGTGGGTAAACAAAAAAATACCAGCCTGGTTGACTTATCTGAAAACTTGTAAAACCATTATACCAGTAAGAACAAAAATTGTGAAACCCACATTCTTTTAAAAAATATAGCTGTGCCATGTATGAAGACCAGTCATTGTATTTATCTAAAGGAAATACCCACATTATCTTAGATTGATCTATTAATCTAAATAAAAAATAAAACCCGATAATTGTTATTGGTAAATACAAAAATCTATCAGGAATAGTTTTTTTTGTCATAGACTTAATATTGTTCTTTAACTACCTTGACTTCTGGGTCTGGTACTTCATGTTTATAATATTCTGCAGGAACTGTTAAATTTTTAGGATAATTAACTTCCCAAACTTTATAAGGACCAATTAACCTGCCATTATAAATTGCTAAAGGTATTTGTGATTCATCACTATAAGCGACTTTAAAATTATCTGACTTTTCGTTATACAAATACAACCTTGCAAATAAACTATTCTTTACCTTAGGAGATAAATATAAACCGGCCCCTAGTGGGTTTAGTTGGTTATTGCTTATAGAGGGCATAACCCTAAAACAACCATCTATTCCGTCATTGAATTCGTATATTTTTTCATTTATATAGACACATTTTAATGGAACTTGGGCTTGCTGCCCAGCATAAACTAGTATTGCCTTCGGTTGTTGAATATTGAAACCTGTAACCGTATTGTTGCTATCTTTTATTTCTTGTATTGGTAAAACTATTGCTCCAACTCCTGCAGCTTGTCTAGGATAAACTTTTCCGTTATATCTTAAATCCTCATCTAAAGGAGACCCACCCCGATATAAATATAGTGTTTGATTTCTCGTTTCCTGGATTTGGCTTGGATCTAAAATAAAGTTAGTAATCCAAGAATAACGATCATAATTTACATCTGATCCAATTGAAGAATAAGCCGGATATTTCCCAATTTCATCTGACACAATTAATAGGTTAGTAACATTTCTAGACTTTAAAAATTCTAGGGCTTCTTTATATGATTGTGCTGTTAAAACATGTCTCCCTGTAAAATAATTAATTTCATATCCTCCAGCGTTCCCTCCGTCACTTATTGTAGCTCTATTATTATATTGGACTAAATAACCATAATCCCACCAATGTGCAAACACAGCATCTTCCTTTGTATTGTCACGCATCCACTTCCCCATATACTGCCATTGTTGATTATAAGTTGGCCCCACAGAACCAGACTGTGCCAAACTTGTTTGTGCAAAACTAGATAAAACAAGCAAACTAATTACTCCTAAAACTATTAAAGAAGAAATATTGTAAGCTTTATGTTTCAAATTTTTACTTAGCTCGTATAAATTAAAGATGAAATAAGCAGCCAGAATTGCAGTTATTGTAGAAAAGATAAATATTAATCTAACTGCCCCTCGTGCCGCTATAGCCATCATAATAAACCATATTAATGTAAATAAATATCTCTTATCAAATTTAGATATTTCATGATAATTTTCTTTATTTTTATGATGAGAATATAAATAAGGCAGGATAAGTAATAAAAATAATCCAATTAAAGAGACAATATAAATTATGATAGAGGTTGTATTAACACCATTGAATATTGAACTTTGTGAGTATCTGCTAAAAATAAATCCAAGTGTAAAGATAGAATAAACTATTGTTAGCTTTAATGCGCTTTTTAAATTTTTGTTCATTTCATAAAATAAAAATATTGAACCAAGTATGAATAGCCATAAATAATATTTACCGAAGTTGCTTATCCAGTCTGTTACATAAGGTTGTGCATTTTCTGCAACTGTCTTAACCCATCTATCTGTTGCAAATGGCATTGTTAATGTATCAAAAGTTTGTTTTATTAATCCAACAAAATAAGAATTGCCGAATAAAATAAAGATTATAACAGAACCAAAAATTATGGAACATATAAGGGTAAATATTTTTGGTGGAATTTTTTTGAATATACCGTTTATTCTCAATAAATTTTTTTCAATTAAGAGGTACTCAAATAAATAAAATATTAACGCAAATAGAGCTATTGATGTAGTTGATGATAATAATATTGTACCGAGGTTATATTTTGCGCTATATATTACAGATAAAAATAAAAATGAAAAAATAAGCCAGCTTAAATAGGATAAAAAATCTTTTTTATCAAATTTACTTAATAATATTTCAATAAAAGCAAATAATCCTACAATTAAGAATATAAAGATACCACCTCCCCAAATTAAATTTGTGAAAGCAGTTAATAATCCAGAAACACCCCCGTATATAATCGCTTTAGTATTTTTTTCAGTTCTCCAAGACAAAATATAAAAGTATAATGCAGCAAACATAAATGTTGTGGCTAAAGCTTCTTTATCTGAAATTCCAGTTAGGGTTCTAAATAAATAACTTGGAACAAAGGCAAGAAAAGCCGTGCTTAATAACGCTACATTTTTATTAAATAAATTTTTTACTAATAAAAAGAAAAATACCAACCCTATCGAAAAAGAAATTGGTGGATAAATTATATCAACTAATTCTAAAGTAAACTTCGAGCTAAAAATACTTAAAATTTTATATAAATAAACTATAAAATGAGATAAAAAACTAAACTCTTGTAATCCTGTAAAGCCATAGGGATAATAACGTAAACTATCTATGCTCATTAAACTACCATGCTGATTAATATATTGTGCATATCTCAAAAATGCCATTGCGTCAGGATCTGCTGGAATGTACTTATTTGTAGTTATATCTATTAAATAATTTAAATTTTGTATTCTTATTATAAAACTAAAAGCAATTATGTTTAATAAAATAGCCCATGTTGGTTTTTTAAATAAAAATAATATAATTGAAACAATTGGTATAATTATAAATAAGAAATTTTTACCTACATTTATTTTGTCCTTAAATATAAAGTAAGCTATTGTAATCAAAACAATATAAATAATTAAATAAAGTAAATCTTTGTTTTGAAAATTTAACTTGTTTGTAATAAAACTCTTTATATTAGCTTTTCTTTGCTCTAAGGTATTACTATCACTCAAATCCCCCATTAGATTGATTTAATTTTATCTATTTAAATAACTTTCTGCTTCAATTTTTTCCTTATGTAAATAACGGTAAACGTTAAAACCGCTATTCCTAAAATTATTAAGACATTGCTTATAGAATTAAGATTACAAATTTCATGGGTTGTTGGGGTTACAAATACTTCGATAAAAGCTGCAATTATTAAAATAGCGATGGCTATTAAAATTAGATCAAAACTGTCTTTTAATATAAATCTAAATTTTTGGCTTTGGAAATCATGATTTATTATAGCTACTGAAATTATCCCCCCGGCTAATCCCCCAATGAAATATGCTAAGATTTCAAAGAAACCATGGGTCATATAGCGACAAATAGCTAAGGGGAAAAGGGTAAAGTATTCAAAGTTTGTAGATATTTTTTGTCTAATAAAATCCCCCATTGCAGCGCCAATTACGCTTGCATTCCAGGTTAATATAAAAATTGTTCCAGCACCATAGAAAAATGCAAAAACTATTGTGAATAATAATACTTTGAAATTATTAAAAAATATTTTAAATAATATCCCATCAGAAATTGCTGTACCTGTTATTTTAGCATTTATTTGATTAATTGTCGCGATTTGGACGCTGAATAATCCTTCAACTGTTGATTGTGGGAGAAATGTAAAAAATACTGAATAGCTTATTATAAAACCAAAAAATAAATACATCAAAAATGATAGCGCTTTCCAATGTTCTCTTAATAAATTTTTCTCATCATAAATTTGGGTATCCTTATATTCTTCATATTTAAATGTTTTATATATTAGAGGAATGCATGCCACAACAGTTAACAAAACCATAACCATACTTGCTTGACTCTTAAAAATCCATAACGCTAAGATAGCACCAACAGAAGCGTATATTAAGCCAAAAAAAAACATTTCATGAGGTTTTCTCTCAGCTTTCTTTGGAAATATTAGATCTTCTAGAACCATACTATTTAACGTTTTAATAGCTTTATAAAAATTATGGTCCCACTTGTAAATTATAATAAACCTTTTAAAGATATAAATTGACTTAGAATTATGAAAAAATTAACTTTAGAAATAATTCTGTTTTTATTACTAGTTTTATTAATATTACCTGCTGCTTTGTTTATTGATGTATTATCGCATGAGTTTTATCATTTCTACAAGCACAAAGGTTATAGTGAAGAAATTTGTTTAAATGTTAAAGATGCAAACGCATATACAGTTATTAAATTCCCGGATTATTCAACTAAATTAAGTTATAATGATAATATAAAAAATCAAGAAGAAAGAACTGCAAATAGAATTGGCAAAATAATAGCATTATTTTATTCTTTATCTATAATATTAATCCTAATTTCATTAATTCATATAAACAGAAAATGAAAAAATTAATTTGTTTTGATTTAGATAATACTTTAGTAAACTCAGATAAAGCCCATGTTCTTGCTTATAATGATTCTTTAGAAAAACTTGGTCTGAAAAAAAAATCAAGGAATTTTTTGAAGAAATTATTTGGAAGACCTCATTCAGAAATTGCTAAATTAGTTTTGCCAAAGGTCAATAAGGAAATTTCTCAAAGATTTTTAAAAGAACATGACAAAGTTTTATTAAAAAAAACTTATAAATTCATTAGAGCATTTCCTAACGTTAATAAAACTCTTGCTATTTTAAAAAAAGATTATGACCTTGCTTTATTATCAAATTGCGATCATAAAATAATTGTTAAAACTCTAAAATCAGCTAAAATTAATTCAAAATTGTTTAAAGTTCTTATAGGGAATGATAATGTTAAACATAGTAAACCTTATCCAGATGAAATATTAAAAGCAGAAAAACTAATACATCATCATGCTGAATTTATGGTTGGAGATTCTATTTATGATATTATGGCAGGTAAAAGGGCTAAAGTAAAAACAATAGCTGTTTTGACAGGAAATTATACTAAAGATAAATTAAAGAAATATCATCCTGATTTTATTTTGAATAATATTAATTCCATTCCAAGTATTCTTAAGAAAATTTAATTTGCTGAATCGGTTTATTTAATATATGTGATTTTTTGACAATTATATGGCCACAATAAGAATCTTCTATAACATTTTCTACTTCATCTAAAACGATCCTTTTATTACCAAAAATAGGTGCAGAAATCACAATGCTATCCGCGAATCCTCCCTCAAAACCTAAATGGAAACCATATTTAATAGAATCATTTTTTAATGCCTCAAAATTATCTTTTGTTATTGTTTTACCCAACCATTTCATTAGACCATCTGAAGCGACTTGACTAATTACTATTTCATAACCTTTACTTATCATGTCTCTAAATAATTCTTCATGATCAAAACCTGCATGACTGGCAAATACTTCAACATCTAATGGCATTAATGCTTCTTGTAAACTTCTTAACTGAGTTTCTTGCAAACCAACTCCCCCAAGAATTAAAGCATCAACTTTATTTTCTTTTTGTTGTTCTAAAACTAAATCTTTAACAATTTGAGCTTCTTTTACAGGATCTGCTACAGTGCAATTTAAATAAAAATGTTTATAGCCTAAAATTTTACTTAATTCTTTGGTTAATTCAACTGTAGCGAAATGAAATAAATAGCAATCTGTTCTGTTTGGTTTTACACTAATTAAATATTTAATATTCCAGCCTTTATTTTGACAGTATTCTATTGCATAAGTTGAATCTTTTCCACCAGAGTAAAGTATTGCGACATCCATAAAATTCTTTTAAAATAGCAATTTATAAATATTCCTTTTTTTGGTTCTGTAACATTTAAGGTTGGTAGAAAGTTTTAAATATAAGTTTAATTATAGGAATTATTGGAATGGGTAAAGAATACATATTAAGTTACGCGAGTAAAAGAGTTCAACCAATTCTCTCAAAAATTTATGCTGAATTCAAGGCTTCTGAACAAATTATTTTGACATTAAATCAAAAATTAGGTGAAAAGCCCGAGATGTCTGGGGGTCACGTCAGTCAATTAGGTATAGACATAGCCCCACAAGTTATAGCTAATATTGAAATGGCTATTTCTAATTTAAAAGAGACGGTAAGTTCTTTAAAAAATCTCCAATCAGAATTAAAAAGAGGAAAAGGAAAAACATATAGAGAGTTAAAGTATTAATCAAATTATTTTTTACTTAAATAAATCAAATCCAACCATTTATTTCAATTAAGGTTTAAGTTAATTTTATCGAACTAATAATCCAACTACAGTATCCTTAAGAAAATACCAAGCTGCGATTATTACTGCTAATATTACTAATAATCTAATTATAAAAGCAACACTTTTAAACAAAATATTTACTAACAATACAATTGCAATAGCAATTCCAATCAATAACAAAATATTCATATTTTTTTAATAATCCTTAATTACTTAAATTTATCTATTCTATCAAACTATTATCTAATTCGTGATTTAAAATTGTAATTACTTGGCTTGAAAAATAGTTTAGATGGCCTAAGGAAACTTTTGTGGCACTCTTGCTTAATCTTCTTAATTCTTTTTTTGGCAAACCCTCATGATCCCCTAAAATAAAAATAGGATTATCTTTTATTTTAATGTTCCTAATATTTTCCCCTTTTCTGTCTAAGATGTAGATGTTTCTATCTTTTTGTTCTTCAATAAATTTAATTAACCCTTTTTTTTCAATGAAACAATTTTCAAAAACTTCAGTTCTTCCTCCTTTTTTATATTTATACAGCATTCTCTTAATTAAACCCCCAACATCTTTTTTACTTATATTTTTATTACCCATTATCTCTAAATGCTTTGGTGGGTCAGGCGGACCATAAAAAAATAAATGCAATCTTACATTTTCCCTTACATTATTAGAAACAAATAAACCCATTATAATGACATGACATACAATATCTAACCTTCCTGCTTTCATTAAGTCATTAAAATTTCCTGAAGTATGTGCACTTCTTGAAAAGAAAACAAATTCTCTCATGGATATGGTTTTATAAGTTAGTTTTTAAGTTTATTTATTTTTACTTAAAACCAATAACAAAAAACTTATAAATCAATAAAGTATGCTTATAATATGGTTAAATTGAAAAATTTGTTTAGAAATGTTTTACTGGCATCTGCGCTAACTCTTGGTGGATTTGCTATTTCAAATTCAGGTGGTAATAAAAATCAAAAAAATAAATTTAATGCTAAACCTTTATTAGAGTATAAGAATAGATTTTTTCCAAGTGAAATACATCAAGATTCTATAAATCCAACAGATTTAAGTGTAATTCATCAGCCACCACAACCAAACTATGGTGATCCCATCTTAATTGAAGCAACTGCAGTTGACCTAGACGGTATCCTTAAACTAACGTCTTATGTAGATGGTGGGGTTGCTGATAGCATTGAGTTTTTTGATACTACTCCCGATTCTGTAACATTAATAAAAGATCTTACGATAAGAAAAGTTTACGCTGGAGATCATACCTACAATGCTGAATCAATTGATTCTTTAGGAAATCTGTCCAGGGACCCGCCAATTGGACCTATAAACTCAAAAACAGCTGATAATTTCAAACATTTTAAAGTCAATCGCGTAACAATTTCTAATAAACCTTACTGGAACTTAATGTTTGTTCCTGAAAAAACAAATAAAACTAAATCAGAATTATTTCCAACAGCAACATCCCCTGCGTATAAATATGATCATGGTTATGGTGTAGAAGATACAATAAATCCAAATATAGGTTTTTGGCTAAAGTTTAATTCTGCAGAAACCAGGCCTTTAGTTGGAGATTCTGTTGAAGGAAATAACATTGGTGTTAAAAAGGGATGGAACATTATAGGAATTCCAAATAGTTTTATTAAATCTATTTTTCCAGGTCAAATTACTTCAAATCCTCTAGGAATAATTGCATCTGGGTTCTTTGGTTATGATTCTAATGATGGTTACACATTGGCTGATACGATTAAAAGAAACGAAGGATATTGGTTGAAAGTTACCCAAGACGGGTATTTAACTTTTAATCCAAGTTCTGCTTTAATATACCCTGTAATAAGAAATGGAAGCTTGCCCCCGTCACCTCCAGGAGAAATATCAAATGTTAAACCAAATCATGAACAAGACGATCTGCAAGTTTATAGGTCTCCAAACAATTCTATAAATTTTAGCTATAAAGGTCCAGAACTTTCAAATATAGTTATTTATGATGTTTTAGGTAAAGAAGTTAAAAAAATATCCAGTAATGATAACAAATTAGATATTTGGGATTTGACTAGAGAAGATGGTCAAAAAATAAGCGAAGGTGTTTATTTCTATAGGGTTGATCTTTATGATAAAAATTCTAACACAAACAGTTATTATAGTGGAAAAATAATGAACCTCGAAGGTTATGTTTCAACAAGCACCCCTAAGAGAATTAGATAATTATTTTCTTTCTATTAAATAACAATATAATTCTTCAAAAAATATTTTTTCTTTCTCTAGTAATTTAAATTTAAAATTATTTTTCTTTATTATTGTATTAACTTTATTTTTATTAGTTAATGAGCTAAATACAATTAATATTTTTCCATTATCTTTTAAATAATTATTTACTTTATAAAAAAATATTTCTAAAATTTCATAGCCATATTTTCCACCTGTTGTTATTTTTTTACTTTCTTTATCTTCTAAACTTTCTTCTGGAAGATAGGGTGGATTGAATATAATTAAATCAAATTTTCCTTTAACTTTAGAAAATAAATTTGATACTTCACTTTTAATATTTTTTTTCTTAACAAAATCAACAGCTTTTTTATCAATATCAACAGCTAAAACATTTTTAGTGTATTTTAATGCAATCTCAGCTTGAATCCCAGAACCAGTTCCTAAATCTAAAACTTTACCCTTTGCAAATTTATCAACATATTTTGCTAATAAGAAAGAATCTTCTCTTGGTTCATATATCATTTTATTTTATCGATTTCCTTAAAGTATTCTTTTATCCTGTCTATAATGCTTTTAATGTAGAACTTTTCTATTTTTTCTTCAAATATATTAATTAATTTTTCATTTTCATTTATTCTATATTCATTACTTATACTTTCGATCAAAAATAAATCCTTTAATCTTTTTAATTGTCTTCTTATATTTGAGGAAGCTATCCCTTTTAATGGGAGATTTTCTTTTTTTCTTACTTCAATAACTTTATCTTCAATTTCTTTTGCACTTAACATTTTATTTTTATTTGTTAAAGTTAATAATACATCTACAATAATATCCCTAGAATCTCCAGGTTGCAATAGTCCTATACTTAAGCATAATTTTTTTATTAATTCTCTTTGTGTTAAATTACTTGGAATTTCATATTTTCTTAATGTTATTTCTGCAAGAGCAGTGTCTTTAGCTATCGTTTTCATTTTTTATACTTTAATCTTATTTTTCTCCTTTTATAATAATAATACATTCCATATGACATTAAACTAAACACTATTACTTCTATACTTAATATTACAACATCATTAACTTTTAATGCCTTTGGTAAGTTAACTGTTTTACCGCTTGCTGCTGCTAAGTCTTTACAACTTTGTATAGCAGCATTACTTAAGCTTAAAGACTTATCATACTGTCCTTTACTAATAGCTTCTTCAGCTTGTTTCACAAGTTCATTTAATTCTAAACATTCTGGGTTACCTGAAAACAATTTCTTCAGAAAATCAAG
>OBEQ012844466.1_pt1 | contig 20253 bp, 19 predicted proteins | sample 1670901 | NCBI WGS metagenome assembly OBEQ01 (sample SAMEA104232315, study PRJEB22302) | groundwater metagenome | biome: forest; feature: aquifer; material: groundwater | place: USA | collected 2011-08-07 | depth 5.4 m
AGTGCAATGCAAGGAGGGGAACAACATGCTAAACCTGAAAGCTAAAATAGTTGCAACCGGTGTCGCGATGGCCGTGGCGGGCATGGCTCTGCCAGCCAATGCCGCAGAGAATTTTCTGCTTGATCCTGCCCATGCGAGCGTTTTGTTTGGCGTATCACATCTGGGTTTTTCAAAAACCTTTGGGCGTTTCAACACTGTTGAAGGGGCCTTTACGCTGGACGCGGAGGCGCCGGAAAAATCATCCGTGGTCGTCACGATGGATGCAGCTAGCCTGGACACCAATCACGAAAAGCGCGACGAACATTTGCGGGGTAAGGATTTTTTTGACGTCTCGCAATTTCCAACGCTTACCTATAAAAGCACGTCAGTAAAGCGTACGGGTGACAGGACGGCGACTGTCATGGGTGACTTGACGATGCATGGGGTGACAAAGTCTGTACCGCTTGAGGTGACGCTGGTCAACACCGGACCAAACCCTATGGACAAGACGAAGACTGTGGCTGGTTTTTCTGCGCGCGGCACATTAAAGCGCTCTGAATTTGGCATGGCCTATGCGACGCCGGTGCTGGGTGATGACGTGGAAATCATCATTGAAGTAGACGCGATCAAGCAACCGTAAGAAATTATTTTTTCTTGCGCGTACGCGGGGCTTTTTTCCCGGCTCCGCGTTGTGCTGCTGCAAAGGCTTTTTTTGCCCAGTCCGCCAATTCATCTGAATCGTCATAGAGTGCATCGGGAATGAGATAATATGACATGGCTATGGTGCGGCCATCCTTGCGTTCGAACAGGAATGGCCCCTGTCCGGCGTTTTCATAATCCGCACGATTTTGATCATCGGCTTTCAGATAAATCTGGTCTTCAATGATCAGGCCAAACATCAGATCATTGCGATAGATGCCCGCGCCACCGAACATGCTGCGTATACGGATGTCTCCATAGGACCTAAACAGATCACGCACATATTCGCGATATTCTTCACTGACCGCCATTGAAATAGAATTAGCTTACGCGGAAGGATTCGCCGCAGCCGCAGGTATCAACTGCATTCGGATTTTTGAAGACAAAGCCGGATTCGAATTTATCAGTTTTGTAATCCATCTCGGTGCCGATCAAGAATAACACGGCCTTTGGGTCTATCAGGATGGTGACATCCTTGTCTTCGACCTTTTCGTCGGCAGGATTTAACTCGGACGCATATTCCATGGCATAGGACATGCCTGCACAGCCTGTGTTTTTAACACTGATACGCACGCCAAGAACTTTGCCATCGGCGCGGGCCATGATTTCTTTTACCCGGCTTGCAGCGGCGTCGCTCAGGGTTATGGCTTTCGGGCGCGGGCGCGGGCGCGGGGTTTTGCGCACGGGCTTACCCGAATTTCCATCAGTTATTTCCATCGCCATTGCTCCTTAACCTGCTCAAAACATATCCAGCGCAACCTGCGCTTCGTCCGACATGCGTGATTTATCCCAGGGCGGGTCAAACACCATGTTCACCTCGCATCCCCGCACACCTGATACCTGTATTACCGCATCGCGCACCCATATCGGCATTTCACCCGCAACCGGGCAGGCGGGCGCCGTTAATGTCATATCAATATCGACCATCCCCTGTTCATTGATATCCAGGCGGTAAATCAGCCCAAGCTCATAAATATCGACAGGAATTTCCGGGTCGTAAACAGTTTTAATGGCGGCCACGATTGGGTCGTGCAGCAGGTGCGGCTCCACAAGGCCAGACGTGTCTGTGCCAGTTTCCGTTTTTGCCACTTCCTGTTCCATATCCATTTTACGCACTCACTCCCGTCTAACCGAACAACTTGCGGCAATCTTCCAGTGCGCGCACCAGAATATCGACCTCTTCTTTTGTATTGTATAATGCGAAGGAGGCCCGCGCAGTGGCCGTAACGCCTAAATGACGCATCAGCGGTTCGGCGCAATGCTGGCCGGACCGCACCGCAACCCCAGACTGATCAATGATGGTGGCGATATCGTGCGGATGAATGCCGTCAATTCCGAATGATATGATCGCACCTTTCTCCCGCGCCAAGCCATATATGGTCAGTGCGTTGATTTCGGACAATCGCGCTGTCGCATAATCCAGCAAAGATTTTTCGTGGGCGGCCACAGCTTTGCGGTCCAGGGATTGCATGAAATCAATTGCCGCCCCAAGGCCGATCGCCTGCACGATTGGCATGGTGCCTGGCTCAAACCGGAATGGCGGATCAGCATAGGTCACATTGTCCTGGGTGACCTGCATGATCATTTCGCCGCCGCCCAGAAATGGCGGCATGGCATTCAGATGTTCAGCCTTGCCATACAACACGCCAATGCCGGTCGGTCCATAAACCTTGTGGCCGGTGAAGGCATAAAAGTCGCAATCCAGATCCTGCACATCTATTTGCAGATGCGGCGCGGCCTGACTGCCATCCACCAGCACCGGCACACCCTGCGCATGGGCAAGCCGGATAATTTCCTTGATGGGAGTTACGGTTCCCAACACATTAGATACATGGGTGATGGTTACCAGCTTTGTGCGCGGCGACAGAAGTTTTTCGAATTCATCCAGTTGCAATTCACCGCGCCCATCCACGGGTATCCATCGCAGCACAGCGCCTTTTTCAGCACGTAAAAAATGCCAGGGTACGATATTGGAATGATGCTCCATCACCGAAAGAATGATTTCCCCGCCTTCCTGAATGCGGGGACGAGCAAAGCTTGACGCCACAAGATTAAGTGCGCCAGTGGCGTTGCTGGTGAAAATGATCTCCGATGTTTCACTTGCATTCAGAAAACCGCGCACCTTTTCCCGCGCTGCTTCATATTTTTCTGTCGCCAGGGTGCTAAGGTAATGCGCGCCGCGATGAATATTGGCATAACTGGTGCGATACGTATCATCCAGCGCATGCAGTACAGACTCGGGTTTTTGCGCCGATGCGGCATTGTCAAAATAGACCAGGGGTTTTCCGTTAATGGTGGTCTGCAGAATCGGAAATTGCGCACGCGCACACGCCACGTCAAATCCGGTTGATGCCTGAACAGGACTAATGTTTGCCGGCTTAGACATTTTCTACCACCAACTGCTGTGCCAGCCATTTACTGATCGTGGCCTGTATGTTTTCCTGGATTTTTCCGGCGTCTAGCGCAGTGCTACCCTGTATCTGCGTCACGGCGTCATCAAGAAACGCGCCGATCAATAATGCCCGCGCCTGGGCCTCGCCAATACCGCGTGCACGCAGATAAAACAGCGCGGCTTCATCCATCTGACCCACCGATGCGCCATGGGCACACTTTACATCGTCCGCCAGAATTTCCAACTCTGGTTTTGAGTTTTGCACGGCATGCGGAGATAACAGCAATGCCTTGATCTGTTGCCGGGCGTCCGTGCGTTGTGCGGGCTTGGCAACCCGGATAAGGCCCTGAAATACGCCCTGCGACTTACCATCAAGGACGCTGCGAAACATCTGGTTGCTGCGGCTTCCAGGTGCGCGATGATCCATGACGCATGTTGTATCGGCAATTTGCGACCCGGTCAGCATGTTGACGCCGTTGAGGCTGCAATGCACGCCGGTTCCGGAAATCTCAATATGCGCTTCATTGCGGGACAGGTGCGCGCCACGGGTTAATGTAAAGCCATCATAGATGCTTTTTCCGCCAAGCCTTGCATTCAGAAAATGAAAATGCAGGGCCTTCAGACTTTCCGCCTGGTCGCGATAATGGGCCAGACGCGCGCCCTCGCCAAGATGCACATCACTCGCCTGATTCACGAAATAATCCGCGCCTGAAGGTCCATAATGGCTTTCCAGAAGCGTGACTTCCGCGCGTGGTTCGAGCAGAAGAAGGTTCCGAATTTGAGCATTGCCAGTATTGAAAAAAATCAAATGCAGTGGTTTTTGCACCTGCGTGTCTCGATCAACAGAAATAAATGCGCCATCATTCAGCAGTGCGGTGTTCAGCAATAAAAATGGGGAACCAGCACTATCGCCCAACCGTTCTGCCAATGCTGGATCGTCTTTCAAAGCTGCGCGTAACGATACCGCGCGCACACCAGAAGGCAGATCACTTAAATCGTTTTGAAAAACACCATTCACGAACGTCAAACGCCAAGCATCCAGGTTCGCGAATGGAGGACCATCCATGCTGTTGAAATCAACTGACGGAAACAGTGCAGGGCTGGACTGCTCCGCCCGTAACGGGGACAGATCCGTCCAGCGCCAGGCTTCGTCATTTCGTTTAGGCAGTCCGGCCTCTGTAAAACGGCGTATGGCGTTTTGGCGCACGGCACGAAGACGCGGCGGGGCATACGCCAACGCGGCCTCCTGCATCTTAATCTCGCCAAGCAGCGAATGCTCCAATGTTGCAGATGTGCTCATGCCTTTGCCGTTATCCGTGATGGTTCCAGCACACCGCCATAACCTTCGCGGTCCAGTTCAAGCGCCAGATCTTTGCCACCGCTGCGCGTAATTTTTCCCTGCGCCAGCACATGCACGAAATCTGGAACAATATGATCCAGCAGCCGCTGATAATGGGTGATGACAATCATGGCCCGGTCTGGCCCGCGTAAACCGGTTATGCCATCCCCAACCAGACGCAGCGCATCCACATCCAGCCCGGAATCCGTTTCATCCAGTATGGCCAGCAGGGGTTGCAGCACCGCCATCTGTAAAATCTCGCAACGCTTTTTCTCGCCGCCGGAAAACCCGGCATTCACTGGGCGTTTCAACATGTCCGCAGAAATTTTCAGTTTTCCAGCTTCACGCTGCACCAGCTTCATGACGCCCATGGCGTCCAGTTCATCTTCGCCGCGCGATTTGCGCTGCGCATTGATCGCGTGCTTCAGAAAGGTCATGGTTGCGACACCGGGAATTTCCACCGGATATTGAAAACCCAGAAAAATCCCCTTTGCAGCGCGCGCTTCGGGCAGCAGGGCAGTGAGGTCTTCACCAAAATAACTTACGCTGCCCTGGGTGATTTCATAACCAGGACGTCCGGCCAGAATGTAAGAGAGCGTGCTTTTCCCCGAGCCATTCGGTCCCATGATGGCATGCACTTCACCGGCTTTCACAACAAGATCAATGCCGCGCAGAATTTCCTGCCCGCCAGCGGACACATGCAGATTTTTAATTTCCAACATTACCTTGCTCATTTTAACCTACGCTGCCCTCTAAACTTACGCCCACCAGCTTTTGCGCTTCGACGGCAAATTCCATCGGCAAATGCTGTAATACTTCACGGCAGAAACCATTGACCAGCAGCGCCACCGCGCTTTCCGCATCCAGGCCACGCTGACGGCAATAAAACAATTGCTCTTCGCTTAGCTTGGACGTGGTTGCTTCGTGCTCCACCTGCGCCGTCGGGTTGCGCACCTCGATATAGGGAACGGTATGGGCGCCGCATTTATCACCGATCAATAATGAGTCGCATTGCGTGTGGTTGCGCGCGCCTTCGGCTTTGGGATGTATGCTGACCAATCCGCGATAGGTGGACTGGCTGCTGCCTGCCGAAATGCCCTTGGCCACGATACGGCTTGTGGTGTTGCGCCCCAGATGGATCATCTTGGTGCCGGTATCGGCCTGTTGATGATTATTGGTGATGGCGATGGAGTAAAATTCGCCCACGGAATTATCGCCCTGCAAAATGCAGCTTGGATATTTCCAGGTAATGGCCGATCCGGTTTCCACCTGTGTCCAGGAGATTTTCGAATTTCGTCCACGGCATGCGCCACGTTTGGTGACGAAATTATAAATGCCGCCGCGTCCATCCTTATCGCCGGGATACCAATTCTGTACGGTTGAATATTTGATCTCGGCATCGTCCAGCACCACAAGCTCCACCACGGCGGCATGCAATTGGTTTTCATCGCGCATGGGCGCGGTGCAGCCTTCCAGATAGCTGACATAGGAACCCTTGTCGGCAATGATCAGGGTGCGTTCAAACTGTCCGGTATTGGCCGCATTGATACGGAAATAGGTAGACAGCTCCATCGGGCAGCGCACACCCGGCGGGATGTAGACAAAGGTGCCATCACTGAACACGGCGGAATTCAGCGTGGCATGAAAATTGTCCGCATAGGGAACAACTGATCCCAGATATTTTTTCACCATCTCCGGGTGGTCCTGCACCGCCTCTGAGATGGAACAGAAAATCACCCCGGCATCAAGCAGCTTTTCCTTGAATGTCGTCACCACGGAAACACTGTCAAACACCGCATCAACAGCAACGCCCGCCAGCAGCATCCGTTCGTTCAGCGGAATGCCCAGCTTCTCATAGGTGCGCAGCAATTCAGGATCAACTTCGTCAAGCGTTTTAGGACGCGAACCAAAGCCCTTGGGAGCGGCATAATAATACGCATCCTGATAATCAATCTGCGGAAAATCAACTTTTGCCCATTTTGGTTCTTTCATGCTCAGCCAGCGGCGATAGGCGCGCAAACGCCATTCCAGCATCCACTCCGGCTCGCCTTTTTTGCCGGAAATGAAGCGCACAATGTCTTCGTTCAGGCCTTTGGGGGCATATTCGGATTCGATCTCGGTGACGAAACCATGCTTATAGGTTTCACCGGATTCTTCGGCGGCCGCTATGGTTTCTGGATGCGCACTCATATTCTGCACCTCAACTCGCCTGACGCAATTTTATGCGCCCGGCTATCATTTCCCATGCCGCCAAAAATGCGTCGATGTCGGCAGATTTTGTCGCCCAGCCGAGGCTGACGCGGATAGCGGCGCCAGAAAGTTCATCGTCTATCCCCATGGCTGAGAGTACCGCAGAGCGCGCCACCTTGCCCGATGAACAGGCGGCGCCGGCACTAATCGCAACGCCCGCCAGATCAAGGTTCATAACCTGGGTTGCTGCCGCAACGCCGGCAAGGGCAAAGCAACTTGTGTTTGGCAGGCGCTGCTGACCGCACCCGAAAAATACAGCATGCGGCGTAATTGTCTGCACGCCGTCCTCCAGCCTGTCACGCAGTGAGGACATTTCCATGGCTAATGAGGGTAATGCGTCTTTTGCCAACACAGAAGCGGCGGCAAAGCCAACAATCGCTGCAACATTTTCGGTGCCGCCACGGCGCCCGCGTTCCTGACCACCACCGCGCATCTGGGAGGTAATTTCCAGACCATTGCGAACAATCAACGCACCAACACCCTGTGGCCCACCAAATTTATGCGCCGATAGTGTCAGCAGATCAGCGCCTAGTTCACTACAATCAACAGCTATTTTGCCGGCCGCCTGTACCGCATCACAATGCAATAGCGCCCCATGGGAATGGGCAATGTTCGCTGCCTGCGCCACAGGCTGTACAATTCCGGTTTCATTATTTGCGAGCATGACGCTTATCAGCGCGGGCGTTTCCGCATCCCCGAGCATCGCATCCAATGCTGCAAGATCGATAATACCTGACGGTAAAACTGGAATGAATCTGCTATCTGCCGGGGCAGCGCGCAAAACGGATTCATGTTCGATCGCGGATATCAGTACTCGTGCGTTAGACACACCACGCAGGGCAAGATTGTTGGCCTCTGTGCCACCGCTGGTGAAGATGACTTCATCGGCTTTTACACCCACCAGGTTGGCAATTTCGTTACGTGCAGCCTCAATCCGGCTACGGGTCTGCCTTCCAAGGCTATGAATACTGGACGCATTGCCATGAGTGTGCAGGGCTTCGGTCATGGCGTGCACCACCTCCGGCCGTAAAGGCGCGGTAGCATTATTATCCAGATAGGTAATCTGACCAGGCATCATAAAACTCTCAAATGCTATTCGGCGACTGACGCCACTCGGGATGTATCAGAATTTTCGGAATATTCTGCCAAAAGTTGGACTGCCGCACTTGTGCCCAAAACCCGTTTCTGGACAACGTCAGCCAAGGTGACCGAGCTGAGATAAATATGAATCTGCCGGCCCAGCTCTTCCCATAAATCATGGGTCACGCAGCGGCTATTATGTTTGGCGCACCCTTTGGAGGAACCGGTCTGACAGCGGGTTGTCTTGATCGGCTCATCCACCGCAAGAATGATGTCAGAAATGCGGATTTGATCCGTGGGGTTTGCAAGCCGGTAACCGCCGCCAGGGCCGCGCACACTGCGAACGATTCCGCCGCGCCGCAATTTGGCAAATAGCTGCTCCAGATAGGACAGGGAAATATCCTGGCGCGTTGCAATATCCGCAAGGGTTACGGGCCGTTCACGCCCTTCGCCAGCCAGATCCGCCATTGCCATAACCGCATACCGCCCGCGTGTGCTCAATCTCACCAGATTAATCCTTCGAATAGGTATTACATCCTATAGCAGATTTTACTGCCATTTTCAGGGTCGCTTATGATATGACCGCGCACCGCACATGTGCAGCTATGATGCGCGTAGCCGGAAAGAATGTAAACAACCAACTAAAAAAGTCAAGTATTTGCGGTAGGTTGATTTCAACCTATTGATGTTACTAATTTAAGCGCCATCTATAGCACTATTAAATTAGTCTGATACAGGCTTGATGAAAGGAACCGGAGAAAGATGTCTGAAATCTTTTTCAATGGCCCGGCCGGTCGTATTGAAGGCCGCTACTATCCGGCAAACAGGGCCAATGCGCCTATAGCGCTGATCTTGCACCCGCATCCGCTGTATGGCGGCTCGATGCAGAATAAGGTCGTGCATCAGGTTGGGCAAATATTCCAGAAGCATGAGTTTTCCGTGCTGCGCTTCAATTTTCGTGGCGTAGGCCGTAGCGTCGGGGAATATGATCATGGCCAGGGTGAACTGTCCGACGCCGCATCGGCGCTGGATTGGCTACAACAGATTAATGGAAATGCACCGCAATGCTGGATTGCGGGTTTTTCTTTTGGCGCCTGGATTGCGATGCAGCTATTGATGCGGCGTCCTGAAATATCAGGCTTTATCGGCATAGCGCCACCGGCCAACAATTATGATTTTGCCTTCCTCGCGCCTTGCCCGGTTTCGGGGGCGATCATTCATGGAATGGCTGATCAGGTGGTGCCGATCGAGTCCGTGGATAAGCTGGTGAACAAACTGTCGTCACAGAAAAATATCGTGGTCGATTATTTGAAAATCAAAGGCGCCAATCACTTTTTCGAAGCGCACATTCCTGATCTTAGCAAGCATGTCAGCGACTATCTGGGCCGGCAGGTCGCCCTGCTGGAAGCGAAACAGACCGCTTAAACAGGAATATCAAAACCTGCGCGCCAGCACGCCGCCCATAATGGGCTTGGGCGCGCCGGTTGTTGAGGGAAGACTGAGCGGCAAACCGCGCAGATGGCGCACCGCCAGAAAAGCAAAGGCCTCCGCTTCCAGCGCATCGCCGCGCCAACCCGCATCTTCGGCGGCAAAAACATCAACGCCCAATTCCTGGCGCAGCATTTTCATCAAAGTTTTATTATGCCGGCCGCCGCCACACACAATCCAGCGCACAGGCGGTGCGGGCAAATGCGCTATGGATGCGGCAACCGATGCAGCGGTAAATGCAGCAAGCGTCGCTGCGCCATCTTCGGGCGAAAGCGCCTCGACCCGCGATAGATTAAATGCCTGCCGGTCCAGACTTTTGGGTGGCGGCGCCTGAATTTGCGGCGAGCGCATCAGCGCAGCAAGGGCAGGGGCATTCACCTGACCGCGCGCGGCCAGCGCCCCATCCCGGTCAATCGGCGTCCCAATTTTACGGGCGCACCAATCGTCGATCAGGCCGTTACCGGGGCCGGTGTCAAACGCCACGATGCCGCCATCTACCGGATCAAGGCGTAAATCCAGCCAGGTCACATTGGCAATGCCGCCAATATTCAAAATGGCCTGCGGCCCCTCAGCCTCGTTCCCATCCGGGTCCAGGCCGCGGGCCAACCCCTGATGATAGAGCGGCACAAGCGGCGCGCCCTGGCCGCCAGCCGCCACGTCGGCGCTACGAAAATCATACACCACATCAATATCCAGGTTGCGCGCCAGCCAACCACCATCCCCAATTTGCAGGGTCAGGCGCTGTTCCGGCTGGTGCCATAATGTCTGTCCATGAAAGCCAACCACGGTAACTTCTTCGCGCTCAATCCCGGCCTCAGCCAATAAGGTGTCCACCAGTTGCCCATGCAGGCGGGTCAGGTCGCGGGTCAGTGCAAGGATTTCAGGGGCTTGACGCGCAGCCGCGCCAAGTTTTGCCGCCAAAACCATGGCATCGCGTAATCGGGTGCGCATTTCGTCATCATAGGGCTGGGTCGCCCAGGCGCCAAACGCCTCAACCCGCACCCCATCGGTGCGGATCAAGGCGGCGTCTATACCGTCAAGAGAGGTTCCGCTCATAAGGCCCAGGGCAATTACCGGTTCCATCCTAGTCCCTCCCATCTTTTCGACTGCTCGTAAAGCTGTTACAGGTTAGCCGCCTTACAAACAATACTCTCCTGCAAGAATAGTAATGACGATGAAATTAAACTCCCGGTTTCTAGAGACTTTCGTAGCGCGCGGTTACCTGCATCAGTGTACCGACCTTGAAGGGTTGGATGCACTTGCAATTAAGCAGCCGGTTACCGCTTATGTAGGCTACGACTGCACGGCGCCCAGCCTGCATGTGGGCAGCCTGATATCAATCATGATGCTGCGGCTGTTGCAGCAATCCGGCCATAAGCCGATTGTACTCATTGGTGGCGGCACCACTCGGGTTGGCGATCCAACGGGCAAGGATGAATCGCGTCCCTTGCTAACCGACGCGCAGATCAACACCAATATTTCAGGTATCCGGAAAGTTTTTGAACGTTTTATAAAGTTCGGCAATGGATCAACAGACGCTATCATGGTCAATAACGCGGATTGGCTGGACAGGCTGAATTATATCGAATTCTTGCGTGATTTTGGCACGCATTTCACGATCAACCGCATGCTGACAATGGACAGTGTAAAACTTCGGCTGGAACGAGAACAGCCACTAACCTTTCTTGAATTCAATTATATGCTGCTGCAGGCCTATGATTTTCTTGAATTGAACCGTAAACATGGTTGCCATTTGCAGATGGGCGGATCGGATCAGTGGGGCAATATTGTCAATGGTGTTGACCTGGGACGCCGCGCCGACGGGGCGCATCTGTTCGGTTTGACAACGCCGCTACTGACGCTTGCATCTGGTAAAAAGATGGGTAAGTCTGAAAGCGGCGCCGTGTGGCTGAATGGCGATATGCTCAGTCCATATGGCTACTGGCAATATTGGCGCAATGCGGAGGACGCTGATGTTGGCCGTTTCCTGCGCCTGTTCACTGAACTGCCGCTGGACGAAATCTCCCGCCTGGAAAAGCTGCAGGGCCGGGAACTGAACGAGGCTAAAAAGGTGCTGGCGAATGAAGCGACCGCATTGGCGCATGGCGCACCGGCGGCACAGCAGGCGGCAGAAACCGCGCGCCAGACTTTCGAAGAAGGCGCGCTGGCGGAAGGACTGCCGGAGCTGGACATCCCACGCACGGAAGTTGAGTCTGGCATTGCAATATCAGAATTGCTGCGCCGTGCGGGACTGTGCGCCAGTGGGGGCGAAGCCCGGCGGCTGATCAAAAATCGCGGTGTACGGATCAATGATCAACTTGTGGAGAACGAGCAGGCATTGCTTTACCGCGCCGATTTTTCAAACGGCGCGGTAAAGCTCAGTGCAGGCAAGAAGAAACACGTTCTGTTGCGGGTGGGGTGAGGTCAAGAAGACCCAGCCTATGCTACTTCCATCCGTTGCACCTTGATCTTCGAAGCAGTGCGCCGGGCTTGCGCCAGATCATAGGCAAGCTGCATTTTCAGCCAGGAATCCGCCGTGCCCCAGCCCATCTTTTCCAGACGTAAAGCCATCACCGGTGAAATCGCCGCGTGGCCATTGATGACGCGCGATAAAGTATGTCTGGTAACGCCAAGTTTTTCCGCCCCTTCGGTCACCGAAAGGCCAAGCGGTTCAAGACAGGCATCCTTGATTGAATGCCCCGGATGGGGTGGCGTATGCATGGGCATGACCTGGTCCTCTTAGTGATAGTCGATTAAATTAACATCGAATACATCGCCACCTGTGAAACGGAAAATAATCCGCCAGTTGCTGGAAACCGTAATACTCCAGAACCCTTTTAGATCACCCTTGAGCGCATGCAGCCTGTACCCGGGTAAATCAAGTGCGGCCAGGGTTTCAGCAGTATCCAGACGTCCCAGAATATCCTCGATCCGGCGCGCCTGATCCGCATTGCAATCCGGCACCCTCTGCCTGCGGCGATAGTGCGAAGCTCACTCATTTTCTTGCGTATCTATCTTGACGGATACTTTGCCGCGCAAGCGATCAAGGACGGCCAACCCGGACCGCCCAGGGCCGCTTTCTACACCTTCGCGCCCGCCATTGGGAAAGAAGGATGACGTTCCAGTCACCCCCCGTAAAACACCTTCTCGCCCAGATCTTTCATCCACAGGATGGCGTCATCGGCGCGGGCCTCTGGCTGTTTGGCGACATTGGCGTTGGTCACCTGGGCCACGAAAATATGGTGATCGCCCTGTTCGACAATGCTTGTCACCTTGCATTCAACGCTGGCGATGGCATTGCTCAGGATCGGCGAACCATTGGCCCCGGCCTTAAAGGCCTCGCCGTTGATCTTGTCGCCGTCGAGTTGCGCAGGTTTGAAAAAAGTAAAGCCAACAGGCGCCTGCCCCTTGCCCAGCATATTGAGTGCAAAAGTCTGGGTTTTCTTGACCAGCGCATAAGCGCCACTGTCACTCTTGATGGCAACCGCGACAAGTGGCGGCTCGAACGATGTTTGCGTCACCCAGTTCACGGTAGCAGCGGCAACATCGTTTCCGGATCTGGCGGTTAAAATGTAAATCCCGTAGGGGATCATCCGAAGCGCGGTCTTTTTTGCTGCATCATCCATAGTCATCTCTCCTGAAGTCTCTAATTAGGTCTGTGTAAGAGTTCAGCAATATGGATCTGGAATCAAGTGCATATTTTATTTTTCAGGATCCGGTGTTGCCGGTGCGGTCTGTTCGGGCGGTGCGGCCTGGTCGCCCAGATTGAAAATATGCCGCAGAAAGCCCGGGGTCAGCGCAGAAAGTGGATTTACGAAAATATCAGGATTATCACTGGAACCGCTGGCGCTGTAATTGATGGCTAAAATGCCTTCATTTTTACCGCCGAGCAGAATTTTTCCCAGTATTGGCACCTTGCCAAAAACCGTGTTGAGCGTATAGGCCGGGATTACGGTTCCATTCATATTTACGGTTCCAGAAGATTCGTCCTTGGTTCCGTGCAGAGTGAGGCCAAGTTCCGATCCTGATCCATAGGCATCGGTTAATGTTATGATGCCATTACGCATTTTGAACGGCACGAGGATACGATCAAAGGTCAGGCCACTTCCCGTCAAAATGTCACGAATACCGGTAAGAGAGGCAATGGTCAGAATGCGTGTCAATGCTGGTGCATTGACAACCTGCATATTCCGTATACGGATTTCGCCTTCCATCAGCGGTTCATCCTCTGGTCCGCGCACCTCCTTATCCTGAAACTCACCCTTCATTTCAAGATCGCCGTTGACGCCGCTGTCAAACAGTTCAAGGCCGTATAATATTTTTCCTGCGTCCAGTGAGATAAGTGAAAAAGTTCTGTTGCCAGCCGGGTCAGGCTGCAAACGCAGGGCTACACCACGTTCCGGCCCATAATTCCCATCTACGGCAAGACTGGTGAAATCCGCCCCGTCATAACTGCCTATGGCGATTACATCGTTCAGAATATTTCCCTCGCGCAGCAGAACCTGCTTAACGCGGGCTTCAATTTCATAAGCAAGACCTTTTTCGTTGGGGTCACGCACCCCGCCCGATTTTCGCAATTGGGCAATGGACAGAGATAAATCGGCGCGCGGTCCGGTCATGGAAATCGCATACGCGCCGTTGTTCTTGCGCCGCGCTTCACCTATCAGGTCGTTGGTGGCCCCCAATTTCAGCCGGTCCATGCGAACCACACTTGGAGGACCGTGAGGCTCAAACACCAGCCGGCCCGCGACATCAATATCTTTTCCGGTGACGGTAAAATTATCCAGCACTGCACCTGATTCATCGGCGGAAGGTATGGCAAAATCAAAGGCGATATTGGCGGGCACATCTTTCGGCTTGCGCCAGGATACAGGTTCGGCGATCAGTTCAGCCTCTTTCAGGTCTGCATTTACGCGGCCACCCGAAATTTTTGTGCCCCGCCCCCAGACTTCCGCCATCAGGGATACCGGTCCGGCAATTAAGCCCGCAGTTGGAAAGCCCAGCGCCTCTAACTGATGCTCATCCGCGTTCATTTTCACAGTGTAATTACTGGACGGACCTTCCTTGATGTCGAATTTCTCGCTCCAGAAAATATCTGCAAGGGTGTCCATAAACCTGCCGGAGCCTTTGACTTCCATGCCTTTTGGGTTGACGTCGACATGCACACCGGCCTGTTCCAGCGCCACGCCATTCAATATATTGGGCAGGCGCAGATCATCCACATCGCTTGCCACCTCATACTGAATTTCATTTATATGCATGTCATTTTTTATAGGCAATTTAAGCTGCAACTGTGTATTTGCGGCGCCGCTGATGGTAGCAGGGTCAATGCCATATCTGGATGGATAGCCAAGAGGCTTGTAATCCATCAGCTCCAGTGTTTTCGTCATGCTGCCATTCAGCAGCAGTTTAATTTCCCCTTCCTTTTCCGGCAGATGGGTGTTGGCAAGAATGAACTTTCCATTACTCAAATGCAGTTGATCGAGAATGACGCCATTATCCAGGGTCAACTCGAATTGCCGTCCCGTAATCAAGGCGCTGCCGCGCCCTTGAGTGATCGGCGGCATTGGCCGTAGATAGTGACCGGTAATGCCGCTAAATTGCATTTCGACTTTGATTGCTTCGTTTGTTAGAGGTCCGGCGGCGAATTCACCACGTGCAATATTGGTCTCGAAATGCGCGTGATCAACGGTCCCGGTATCCATATTTTCCATGAACCAGCCGCGCGATCCCTTTGCGGCGGGAATTGGCCATAAGCGCTTTACTGTTTCTATACTGGCATTGGTTATGTCGCCGGTTAGCTGGATAGCGGGGCTTGCAACACCATATTCAGCCGTACCCTTGGCAGTAATTTCCAACGGACCCTGCCGTAATTGTGCCCGGGCAAGCCGGATCAAGCTGTCATTAAATGTGTACTCGGCCTCGATCTCAATACTGTCGACCTGCATCGGCTCAGGCAGCAAATCTGGTAATATGATTTGACCAGCGCCTGTGTGCATATTGGCGCTTAAACCAAGCAACTTTCCATCCGCCGCCATTTGAATGCCTACCAGGCCGCTTACGGGCAGGCGAATATTAGCAAGTTGCGCGAGCGCCACTGAACTATCGCCAAGGCGGAATGGCTCCACACCGCTAAATTTGACGTCAATCTGGCTTAGCTGTGTCGCGCGATTAAAATTGCCGGCAAGGGAAAGCGCCCATATCTGTTTGTCAATTTTCAGCCCGATGGCGGCTTTGCCAATGATGCCCTGGTCAGAGCGATCGAACGAAAAATTGGCATTACTGGCTTCCCACTTAGTCTCCAATCGCAGATCGCGATAAACCAGTTCAACATTCTGGATTGCCAGATGTTCAAGCGCGCCCATATTTCCATCAAGGCCTGGTGGCTCCAGTAAAGCAGAAAAAGCGCGTGACAGTAATCCAGATATATCCGGCGGGTCAGTACGTTGCAGATCATCCGCCGCCGCTGCGACACCCAACCTGAATGACCCATCCAACAAACGAACGACTGTGAACGAGGCCCCTTTTAATTCAACGGATGTTGGCGCTATCCGCCCAAATAACAGGCCGCGTGCGCTAAGCCCGAGATCCAGTCTTGGGGCCTGCGCTACCAGTTCACCCGATATTTCTTTTATCCGCACGCCTGTAATGGCAATGGCCAAAGAGGGGCGAAGGTTGGTCCAGTCAAGAATGGGTTCATCAAATTCCCATTTATAGCCAGGAGTGGCTTCGGTCAGCATCTCCTGCAGATACGTACCCAAAAAGGATAGGGAGACGGGGCCGCTGGCAAACCGCCACAGCGCAAGCGTCACGATTAACGTGGCGATTGTCAACGCCGCGCCAAGGGCGCGCATGAGTATTTTGGTTGAACGAATAATCACTGATTGGCTTCAATGTTGCCGTATTATCATTCACATACCACCTCAAATGCTGGCAATATTATGACCAGACACCTTGACTGACCTAAATCAGGCGGCAATCGAATGCACGTTTTTTCCATGCTGGATGCTATCACAGATTCGCACCTTATGCCCCAGCCCTTTGATATGGCGCGGGCAATGGCTTTATTGGCCGATCTGCAGCAATCAGCTGAAATTTGCGAGGATGCAGTCCAACAGGCGATCGGGGCGCTGCTGAATGATGCAAAAGGGCGCAGCCTGTTGCTTGCGGTTTTTGGCAACAGCCCATTTCTCAGCCGTACGGCGTTGCGTGATCCAGCCTTTCTCAGCGTTCTGATGCAACAGGGCCCCATACAAACCATGACCGGAATCAACGGCGCGGTTATGGCTTTGGCCGGGGCCGATCTGCAACAATCTGAATTGGCGCAACAGTTACGCCTCCGGCGCAGTCAAGCTGCATTGACCATCGCCATTGCCGATATTGCAGGTCTATGGGGCCTGGAGGAAGTAACACGCGCACTCTCCGGCTTTGCAGAGAATATATTGCAGTCAACGGTCGATGCGCTGCTGCGCGCCCATGCCAGGGCGGGCGATCTTGTTCTTGCCGATTCCGCGCATCCATCCCTGGCCAGTGGTTACGTGATAATAGCAATGGGTAAGCTCGGCGCGCGGGAGCTGAATTATTCCAGTGACATAGATTTGATAGTCCTGTTTGACCCGGAACGCTGCTCTTACTGCGGTAAATTGGATCTGCTTGACTTTGAGGTTCGTTTTACAAAATCCCTGGTCAAGCTGCTGCAGGACTTTACTGCCGACGGCTATGTTTTTCGTGTCGATTTGCGCTTGCGCCCTGATCCTGCGGCAACCCCCATCGCCTTGCCGGTAGAAGCTGCGGAAAACTATTATGAAAGCACCGGCAAGGGGTGGGAACGTGCGGCGATGATCAAGGCCCGTCCGGTTGCTGGTGATAGAGAGATGGGCCAAGCATTTCTCAAAAATATCAGCCCGTTTGTCTGGCGCAAAAATCTGGATTATGCTGCCGTGCGTGATGTGTTTGACATGGTTGGCCTGATCCGTGCGCATCATGGCCACGCAGAAATTCAGGTTCCCGGTCATAACATCAAAATCGGTACGGGCGGTATTCGCGAGATCGAATTTTTTGCACAGACACACCAATTAATAGCCGGCGGCCGGGATCGCAAACTGCGTGATCCTACGACACTGGGTATCCTCGCGCTGTTGCATGAGAAAGGGCAGCTAGAGGCAGAAGCAGCGCGGCAGATGCGTGAAGCATATATATTTTTGCGCACCCTTGAGCATCGCCTGCAAATGATCAATGACGAACAAACCCAAACTTTGCCCAAATCCCCGGAAGGGCTCGCACATATAGCTGCGTTTATGGGATATGGCGGGGAGGCGGAATTCAGCGATGCCGTACGTCTGCATCTGGGGTATGCGGCGGAACAATTTCAGAAACTGACAGGGCAGGGGGAAGCAAGCCAGGCGCCTGCCGGTGACGCGACGGATGACATAACTTCATATGAGCCATTGCAACAGTTGGGTTTTAGAGATCCGGCGCGCGCCTATGATATTATTGAAACATGGCGGACCTTTCGATACCGCGCCTTGCGCACCCAGCGTGCACGTGAATTGCTGGTTTTGCTGACGCCGAAAATACTGAATGCGATTTCCTCTACTTCCGATCCGGATGGGGCGCTGCTCCGGTTTGATGAATTTCTTGCGGCTATGCCAGCGGGCATACAGTTACTGTCACTCTTTAATGCGCATCCGTGGCTGCTGGAACTTATTGCGGAAATTATGGGTATGGCCCCAGGCCTGGCGGAAACTCTGGGACGTAAACCAGCATTGCTGGATGCGGTTTTGTCGCCCGGCTTTCTCAAGGTGTTCCCGGACGCAGGGCAGCTTGCCGCTGATCTGGAATATGCCCTTGAACTGGCGCGGGACTTTCAGGATGTGCTGGATATAACCCGGCGCTGGGCCTATGAACGCAAATTCCAGGTTGGGGTGCAATTACTCCAGAATTTGATTGACGGCAGTAGCGCGGGACAGGCGCAGAGTGATATCGCCGATACCTTACTGCGTGCCCTGTTGCCGCGCGTAGAGGCGGAACTTGCTGAAAAACATGGGGTGATCCCGGATGCCGGCATGGCGGTGCTGGCCATGGGCAAGCTCGGCGGAAGGGAACTGACCTTCACGTCTGATCTTGATTTGATTTTTATCTACCCGGACACGGCAAATATGTCGAACGGCAATACCCCACTCAGCGCAGCCCATTATTTTGCACGGCTTTGCCAGCGTCTGATCAATGCCTTGTCCGCACCCACGGCAGAAGGGCGTCTGTACGAAGTTGACATGCGGCTACGCCCATCAGGCGGCAAGGGGCCGATTGCCGTATCATTGGAGGCATTTCACAAATATCACCAGGAATCGGCGCAAACATGGGAGCATATGGCCTGGACACGCGCCCGCATTGTTGCCGCGCCGGAAACTCTTGCCAAGGATATTTACAGCGTCATTCAGGGTTTTCTTGCCCGGCCGCGCGATGCAAGATTTCTGGCCCATGAAGTAGCCACTATGCGCGCGCGCATTGATCAGGAGTTTCACAGCAAAAATATCTGGGATTTCAAATATGTCCGGGGCGGCATGATGGATGCGGAATTCATTACCCAGTTTTTGCTTCTGCGCGATGCTGCGGCTTTTCCCGATGTCCTGCATGGCGCAACTATGATAGCGCTTACACGGCTTGAGGCACACGGGTGCTTGCCCAAAGAAACTGCAAAAGATCTTGTTGCATCACTGAGCAAACTGCGCGATTTGCAGCAAGTCACGCGCTTATGTCTTGGTGATCAGGCAGATGTACGTAATGCGCCAACTGCGCTGCAAAATATGATGGCGGCGCGCAATGAGGTCCTAACATTTACTGAACTGGAAGATCAGATCACCGGCTGTGAAACGAACATCTACCGGATTTACCGGAAAATTGTTTTAGCAGAAGCAGGGCTGGACGAAGAGCCGTCTGTTCCGTCATAGTATAAACAAATTACCCACAGGATAAGACGCGCATGCTCGAAGAAGGCCACAAGGCCCCTGATTTCAAACTGAAAACCGATGGCGGTGGCGAAATCAGCCTGGCAAAGCTGAAGGGTAAAATCGCGGTTGTGTATTTTTATCCCAGGGATGACACGCCTGGCTGCACCACTGAGGCCATGGCGTTCAGCAGTCTCAAGCCCGAATTTGATAAATCCGGGGCGGTGTTAATTGGGGTGTCGAAAGACAGCGTGCGGCGTCATGATAATTTCAAAGAAAAATATGATCTGAAGATTCATCTGGCTTCCGATGAACAGGGGCAGATGGCTGCCGACTATGGGGTTTGGGTTAAAAAAATAAATTATGGCCGCGAATATATGGGCATAGACCGTAGCACCTTTCTGATCGACGCCAAGGGCGTGATACGTAAAATCTGGCGCAAAGTGAAGGTCAAAGGACACGCAGAACAAGTGCTTGAGGCGGTCAACGCCCTGTAATCAAGTTAAAGCAATATTGGTTGTCACGGGGCGCAGTTCGGCTGGATTCGCAGGGAACTGAAGAAACATCATGAGAACCTGTAGCAAGCAGATTCGAAACGGGACATTTCGTTTCGTTTTTAACCAATATATATTGCCATTAAGAGGACGGCTTACACAGAAAAAGGGGGAAAAAACAAACTAGTGATAGACATCACTTGGCTATCAGGGTTGAATGGATTCTGGAATGCGGGAATCGTAAGAAAAAATATAAATAGGGGGCTGGATGTCAAACGGGATCGTAAAGATCGCCGCTAGCTTGTGGGGGCAGCTTTTTCCTGAACGGCAAGTTTATCTGCGTAGTCAAGGACGGGTTCGTTATGCGAGCCTGACGCCTGGGTTGCAGTTTACGGGGGCGGCCTTTCTTCTTGCTGCTTTTTTATGGACGGTCTTTGTTTCGGCAAATTTTGCATTTCAGCATGGGACATTGGCCGGCCGCGACGTGCGGTTTGATGAGTTAAGCGCTTCCAATGCACGTCTCGCAACAGAGTTGGCGGAAGTACAGCAACGCTTTCTGAATACAACATTAGAGCTTGAGACCAG